>Ga0316575_10000115_pt1 | contig 20141 bp, 14 predicted proteins | sample J5NA_FD_203072 | JGI IMG/M metagenome (GOLD analysis project Ga0316575, IMG submission 203072) | Rhizosphere microbial communities from salt marsh grasses in Alabama, United States - J5-7_050615r2r3 | ecosystem: Host-associated > Plants > Roots > Rhizosphere | place: USA: Alabama | collected...
TGGCGCGACGCTTCTGTTCGGCATATTCGGACAGATTCTCGCTTTCGGCTGCGAATCCCACGCAAAATGGGGCGTCAGGCAGGCTGGATACATATCCAAGAATGTCCGGGTTTGGGACGAGTTCCAGAGTAAGATTCTCCGTGCTTTTCTTGATTTTCCGTGTGCCGGGCTGGGCGACGCGGTAATCGGCCACGGCTGCCACGCTGATGAAAATATCGCAATTGCCGACATCCTGCTTTACCGCGTCGAACATCTGTTCGGCGCTTTGCACATCTGTGCTTTGCACTCCGTTCGGTTTTGCGAGCGATGTCGGACCGGAAATCAGCATGACTTCCGCGCCCAGTTCATGGGCGGCCTGCGCGATCGCGTAACCCATCTTGCCGGAGCTGCGGTTCGTGATGCCGCGCACGGTGTCGATCGCCTCGTAGGTCGGGCCGGCGGTGACCAGTATCCTTTTTCCGGAAAGTATTTTTGGTTGAAAGAAGGCCGCAATGTCTTGCGCCAGTTGCGCTGCTTCGCGCATCCGTCCCTCGCCTTCCTCGCCGCACGCCTGCAACCCGCTGTCCGGGCCAAGCGCCTGCACGCCGTCCGCAGCCAGTTGAGCGACGTTGCGCCGGGTTGCCGCATTCGCCCACATCTCGCGGTTCATCGCGGGCGCGATCAGCAGCGGACACGCACGCGCCAGGCAGAGTGTGGACAGCAAATCATCCGCAAGCCCGTGCGCCAGCTTGGCAATGAAATCTGCGCTCGCGGGTGCGATCACGATCGCATCCGCGGCGCGGCCCAGACTGATGTGCGGCATGCCGTTCGGCACACCCTGATCCCACTGGTCGATCAGAACCGGCTTCCCGGACAGCCCCTGCATCGTGGTCGGTGTGATGAAATGGCAAGCCGCTTCGGTCATCACGACTTGCACATCAAAGCCCTGTTTTATCAGCAGGCGCAGCAGTTCAGCCGCCTTGTAGGCAGCGATGCCGCCGGTTATCCCCAGCAGGATGTGTTTGCCAGTATTGGTCTGTTTGGCAGGCACGATGCGTTTTCTCGTTGCTTGTTCCATAATGCTGCATATATTAACAAGAATCAGCTCCATCTGGGCTGGGAGGGTATATGGCGATCCCGGATTGGCCGGAAGGCGAACGGCCGCGCGAGAAGCTGTTAAGCCGTGGTGCCGCCGCGCTCTCAGATGCCGAGTTGCTCGCGATCTTCCTGCGCACCGGCGTGACGGGCAAGAGCGCGGTTGACCTGGCGCGCGAGCTGGTCACCCGGTTTGGCGGACTGACACAATTGTTTTCCAGCAGCGAAGCGGAATTCTGCGCTGTGCACGGCATGGGCCAGGCAAAGTATGTGCAATTGCAGGCAGTACTCGAAATGTCCCGGCGCGCGCTCGGGGAGGAGCTGCACCGGGGCGATGCGCTCAACTCGCCGCGCGTGGTGCGCGAATATCTGCAGCTGTTGCTCGGCGGGCGGCAACACGAGGTCTTTCTGGTGCTGTTCCTGGATACCCAGCATCGCGTGATTGCATCCGAAGAACTGTTCCGCGGCACGCTCAGCCAGACCAGCGTGTATCCGCGCGAAGTGGTCAAGCGCGCGCTGGCGCGCAATGCCGCCGCCGTCATTCTTGCCCACAATCACCCCTCCGGTGTCGCCGAACCAAGCCAGTCGGACAAGCTGCTGACCGATGCGTTAAAGCAGGCATTGAGCCTGGTGGATGTGAGAGTGCTGGACCACTTCGTGGTGGCGGCGGGACAAACGCTGTCATTTGCGGAAAAGGGATTGCTGTGACCTGCATGATGGTCAGTCCTGCCGCATCAGCGTCTTGATAATGGATGCGATGGAAAATTGAATTTCGTTCGCGAGGGGAACTGCGTTTTGCGCAACATCAGCTGACACGCCGAGTTAATCCGTGTGGTTTTTAGTAGAATGGCAACGTTATGAAATGATCCCTTTCTATTGATCGATATTCTTTATTGCATCAAGAATTGGTGCATATGTATTCAGGCGGTTGTGCACAATTACAAGAGGTGAAGTGTGAAGAGATTTGCAGATTCGGCATGCTGGCTGGCGTTGGGTTTCATACTGGCGGCAAACGGTGCATATGCGCAGGACACCGCCGGGAAGCCTCGCCAGACTGCCGGCCAGAAAAACCAGAAACCGGTAAAAGCCGATGAAAAGGGAAAACTGCTCACAGATGCCGAGGCCCTGATGAAGGCAGGCAAACCCGAGCTTGCCTACAAGCTGCTCGAGCCGTTCGAGTTTGAACGTTCCGGCGAGGTGCGCTTCGATTACCTGATCGGTATTGCGGCACTGGATAGCGGCAAGCCGGACAGGGCGACACTCGCGCTTGAGCGGGTGCTGGCCGAAGATCCCAATTATTCCGGTGCGCGTCTGGAAATGGCGCGCGCCTATTACCAGCTTGGGGATCTGCAGCGCGCAAAGAACGAGTTTGAAACGGTGCTGGACGCAAATCCGTCCGATGCGGCACGCGTCACAATACAAAAATATCTGGATGACATTGCGGAGCGGGAATCCGGTACGAAAACGCATTTCAGCGGTTATGTCGAGGGCAAGATCGGGCGTGATACCAATGTAAACAATGCTTCCGAGTTCCCCAACAATCTCATTACGCCAACACTGTATCCGACCATTGAGGAGTTGGGCGACAATTATATTGGCGCAGCTGCGGGGGGCGAGGTCAGCCATGACCTGAATGCCAATTTTCGGCTGTATGCAGGGGCGGATATCAGCAAGCGAAATAACTACCGGGAAAAGAATTTTGATTTGTTCGGTACGGAAGAGCGCGCAGGCATGATCTATGGCACGGAAACCAACCGCTTTCGGATCGGTCTGTCGGGCAACCAGAATTCCATGGGCGGGGCGCGATACTACGACTCATCCGGTGTGAACGGGGAGTGGCGACATATGCCCACCGCAAACAAGCAAATCAGTCTGTTCGGCCAGTATGTCCGGTACCGATATGCCGATCCCGCGTTGCAGTTGAATGACATCAATCAGATTGTCGCCGGAACAGGCGTGCTGCGCATCCTCGGAGACGGGAAAACTGCCCTGTCAGGCAGTTTTTATCTGGGAACCGAGGATGATGTCGGGCCGGCAACGGTGGCCAGACCCGCGGGCGGGCGGACCGATGGCGCGAAGCATTTCGTCGGCATTCGCGCCGGCGGCCAGGCAGCCATCAGCGACAACGCGAAACTGTATATCAGCGGCGGTGAACAGGTCGGCTATTTCAGCAACGAAAATCCGGTCATTTCCGGTCACCGCCTGGACCGTCTGGGTGACCTGACCATCGGGGTTAACTGGAATCTGGATAAACTGTGGATGGTGCGGCCGCAAATTGTGCGGTATATCAATACGTCGAATATCGGCTCTTATTCTTATGACCGGAACGACTACTCGTTGACGATACGGCGCAATTTCAAATAGTTGGATTGAACATTCAGTCACTTCGAAAAGGTCGGCGGGTGACGTGGTATCGACGAAACCAGCACCCGAAGATCACCGATGTTTTGCCATTCAATCCGATCCAGTCCGCAAATGCAGGCTTGTTTCATGACTGACGACGATCAGATTCCCTTCGCCAGCTTTGCCGCTTTGCCGATATAGGTTTGTGGCGACAGTTGCAGCAGGCGCTGCTTTTCCGGTTCGGGGATATCCAGCGTGCTGATGAAGGCCTGCAGCGAGGCGCGGTTGATTCCATCCTTGCCGCGAGTCAATTCCTTGAGCTTGTCGTAGGCGTTCTCGATGTTATAGCGACGCATCACGGTCTGGATCGGTTCGGCCATCACTTCCCAGCTTGCGTCAAGGTCATCGGCGAGTCGGGCGGGGTTGGCTTCCAGTTTGTTCAGCCCCTTCAGGCAGGATTCGTAAGCGAGCAGTGTGTAGCCGAGCGCCACGCCCATGTTGCGCAATACGGTCGAATCGGTCAGGTCGCGCTGCCATCGGGAAATCGGCAGCTTCTCGCTGAGGTGGCGCAACAGCGCATTGGCAAGGCCGAGGTTGCCTTCGGAATTCTCGAAGTCGATCGGATTGACCTTGTGCGGCATGGTGGAGGAACCGACTTCGCCCTTGACCACCTTCTGTTTGAAATAGCCCAGCGATATGTAGCCCCAGATATCACGGTTCAGGTCGACCAGGATGGTATTGGTTCGCGCGTATGCATCGAACAATTCTGCCATGTAGTCATGCGGTTCGATCTGCGTGGTGTACGGGTTGAACACCAGGCCGCGCGCGCTGACAAAGCGCTCCGCGAAACCTGCCCAGTCGACGCCAGGATAGGCGGCAAGGTGCGCGTTGTAGTTGCCCACTGCGCCGTTGATCTTGCCGAGTATCTCGGTGCTCGACAGGCGCATTTCGGCACGCTGCAGGCGGTACACCACATTGGCCATTTCCTTGCCCAGCGTGCTCGGAGTCGCAGTCTGACCGTGGGTGCGGCACAGCATCGGCAGCTCGGCGTGCTGGTGGGCGATGCTCTTCAACCGGGTGATCAGCACATTCAGCGTCGGGAGCATCACCGCATCGCGGGCAGTCTTCAGCATCAGCGCGTGGCTGAGATTGTTGATGTCCTCGGAGGTGCACGCGAAATGGATGAATTCGAGTATGCCGGCAGTTTCCGGATTACCCGAAAGTTTGTCGCGCAGCCAGTATTCGACCGCTTTCACATCGTGGTTGGTGGTGGCCTCGATGGTCTTGATTGCAAGCGCATCGTCCTCGCAGAATTTCTCGTTAAGCGCGTCCAGTTGCGCTACGGTAGCTGCGGAAAAAGGAGCGATTCCGGCGATATCCGGCTGAGCGCTTAGCGCCTTGAGCCACTCGATTTCGATCAGCACGCGAAAGCGGATCAGGCCGAATTCGCTGAAGTAAGCGCGCAATGCATCGACCTTGCCGTGGTAGCGTCCATCCAGCGGGGACAGGGCGGTAAGTTTGGTGAGTGTGGTCATGTCGACACCTTCGATCGGGAGAACGCGCATTTTACGCGAATCAGGCTTGTCCTTGTTCGATGATCGCACCGCCGAGACAAACATCGCCGTCGTAGACCACCACCGATTGCCCGGGTGTGACGGCCCATTGCGCTTCATCGAAAGCGATTTCGCATGCGCTGCCGGAAAGGTGCGTGATGCGGCACGCCGCATCGGCCTGGCGGTAGCGTGTCTTTGCCGCATAGGGATGACCGATCGCCGGGGCGCTGCCGCTGATCCAGTGGCTGTCCAGCGCGGCCAGGCGCATGCTGAGCAATGCGGGATGATCGTGCCCTTGCACCACGATCAAACGGTTGTTCGCGACATCCTTGCCGCTGACGAACCACGGATCGCCCGATGCTTCCCTTGCGCCGCCAATGCCCAGCCCCTGGCGCTGTCCGATGGTATAGAACGACAGCCCGATATGCCGGCCGACCTTCCTGCCCTCCGGGGTGACCATATCGCCCGGTTGAGTGGGCAGATAACGGTTCAGGAATTCGCGGAACGGGCGCTCGCCGATGAAGCAGATACCGGTGCTGTCGCGTTTGGCATGGTTGGACAAACCGTGCCGTTCGGCGATGCTGCGCACCTCCGATTTCAGCAGCTTGCCTAGCGGGAACATCGTATGGCTCAACTGCGCCTGGTTCAGGCGGTGCAGGAAATAACTCTGGTCCTTGCTCGCATCGCTGGCCTTGAGCAACTGGAACAATCCGTCCATTTCGCGCACCTGGGCATAATGGCCGGTCGCGATGGTATCCGCCCCCAACTGCATGGCGTGGTCGAGAAATGCCTTGAACTTGATTTCGGCATTGCACAGGATGTCCGGGTTGGGTGTGCGCCCGGCCTGGTATTCGCGCAGGAATTCGCTGAACACGCGTTCCTTGTATTCTTTTGAGAAATTTACCGCTTCGATCGGGATGCCGATGGTGTCCGCGACCGACACTGCGTCGATCAAATCCTGGCGAGACGAGCAATATTCGTCGCTGTCGTCGTCCTCCCAGTTCTTCATGAACAGGCCGACCACGTCGTATCCCTGCTCCTTGAGCAGCAGGGCAGTCACGGAAGAGTCCACGCCGCCGGACATGCCAACTACGATACGCCTAGTCATAGTGGGCCAGCAGTTCCAGCGGATAGCGCTTTCCGGCAAGATGATCCTCGACGCAGTGCAATATCAGCGGGCTGCGGTGACGCGATCGGGTCGCGCAAATTTCTTCGTGGGATTGCCATAGGGTTCGAATTATACCGCTGTCGAGCTTCCGGCCGGCATCATGGCCGGCGATCTTGCCGCTGAAGGCGAACCGCAGGTAGGTGGTGTCCGACTCGCTAGAATGCCAGCGATAGATCCCGAGCAGGTGCTGCGGAACAAAGTGGTAAGCCGATTCCTCCAGCGTTTCGCGAACCACGGCATCCAGCAGAGTCTCGTCCGCTTCCAGGTGTCCGGCGGGCTGGTTATAGCGCAGGCCGACCGAAGTTTCTTCTTCAACCAGCAGGAATTTTCCGTCGCGTTCGATGACTGCGGCGACGGTGACATCGGGTTTCCAGATCATTTGATGACTATAGAATAAAAAAGGCAGGGTTGCCCCTGCCTTTGTTGAGCTAGTGCCGGTCTTACTTGGCAGCTGCGTCAGCTTTCTTTTCTTCCTTCTTTTCTGCTTTCTTCGCCTTCTTCACTTTGTGAGCTTTCTTTGCCTTGTGAGCTTTCCTGGCTTTGTGCTCTTTCTTTTCCATCTTTTTTTCCATTTTTGCAGGAGCAGCAGCAGGCGCCATGGTGTCGTCAGCAGCAAAAGCGGTGAAAGAAACAGCAGTAAATACAGCGGCGATCAGTAAGGATAACAGTTTGCTCATTGTAAACTCCAATTTATAGTAGATTGATAAACGTCTAGGACACTACCGTGTCAGTGCCTATAACGCAGAGCAGAATTGTTCGGTTGACAACGCCTGTGGGTATTCTTCATGAATTGGCCCGAAGCGCGCAATTAAGGACCCTGTTTTGAATGCGGCTGGCATGTGATTCCAGCGCGGCCGGGAAATAGCTGCCATTTCTGGGCGAGCATTCCGGATGAAAAGACAGTGCTTAATGGTGCCGGGGGAGGGACTCGAACCCTCACGTCCTCTCAGACACCGGATTTTGAGTCCGGCGCGTCTACCAGTTCCACCACCCCGGCTAAGCGGGCCGCATTATCCATGATGCAGGGTCCCATATCAACCGGATTCTGAGCGGGCGAGGCCTGCTGGAGCGCTTTACAGCGCATTCCCGCCGGTAATCAGAACATCGTGACAACAGGTCCGGGGCTGAAATCGAAGTGTTATCATTCGGCGTCAAGTAATAGGTATGTCGGCCGCCGCCGGTTGCGTATATCGTTATGGATACCGGACCGTCGCAAGGCCGGGAATTAGGATAATCAGTCGTGAACGAAAAATACCTGCAGCAAGTGGTGCGAATCGCACACCGTGCCGGGGCAGCCATCATGGCGGTCTATCAAAGCGGCGAGACGGGCGAGACTGCCAAAGCGGACAATTCTCCGCTTACCCTGGCAGACCTGGCCGCGCACCGGATCATCGTCGAGGAACTCACAGGGATGACGCCGGATATTCCGATTCTTTCCGAAGAGGCTGCCGACATCGCCTACCCGGTGCGCTCGCAATGGACGCGCTACTGGCTGGTCGATCCGCTCGATGGCACCCGGGAATTCATCAAGCGCAACGGCGAATTCACGGTCAATATCGCGCTGATCGAATCGGGTGAACCGGTTCTGGGCGTGGTGTATGTGCCGGTGCCGGACAAGTGCTACTACGGCGCCCGCGGCAATGGCGCGTTCTTGCAGCACGGCAACGCCCCGGCTCAGCCCATCACCGCAAAGTCCCGCAGCGCGGGAGAACCCATCCGGATCGTCGCGAGCCGCTCGCATCGCGATGCGCGCACCGAAACGCTGCTCGAACGGCTCGGCGAGCATCAAACAATCAGCATGGGCAGTTCGCTCAAACTCTGCCTGGTTGCAGAAGGGGCGGCGCATCTGTATCCGCGCCTAGGCCCGACCATGGAGTGGGATACCGCCGCCGCGCATGCAGTGGTCAACGCGGCAGGCGGCATCGTGTGCGACACGGCAGGCGAGGAATTGCGCTACAACAAAATCGATCTGCACAATCCGGAATTCCTGGTTTTGCCGGCAGCCGACAAGGCCCTGCTCGGGATTGTTATCGACAGCCTCCGGTAAATGCGGTACGGGTTTTTCGCGTCGGGTATTTCCGGGTCGGGTGCAGCTGCGGATGGCAATGCTTCACGTCCGCCGGACGCACTTTTGTCATGAGCAGATATTTTACATCGTCTACAATCCTGGCTTTGCATGGCTTTCCCCCGCGTTGATGCGTACCGATGAATTTGATTTTGTATTGCCGGAACGGCTGATCGCGCAGCATCCGCCCGAACGGCGCGGCGCAAGCCACATGCTGCATGTGCGTGACGGTGTGTTCGAAGACCGGATGTTTGCCGATTTGCTGCAGCTGGTCGGGCCGGACGATGTGCTGGTGCTGAACGACACGCGGGTGATCAAGGCGCGTTTGACCGGCAGCAAGGAAAGCGGGGGCAGGATCGAAGTGCTGGTCGAGCGCGTGCTGGACGAGCACCAGGTTCTGGCCCAGGTGCGCGCCAGCCATGCGCCCAAGCCAGGCAGTCTGCTGAGTCTCGCGGGCGGATTGCAGGCCGAGGTGCTGGGGCGCGACGGCGAATTCCACCGCCTTCGATTTGCAGGCAGTGAAGATGTGCTGGACCTGCTCGAGCGCCACGGGCAATTGCCGTTGCCGCCCTACATCACCCACGCGGCCGAGGCCGAGGACGAACTGCGCTACCAGACCGTGTATGCCAAAGCGGCCGGCGCGGTCGCAGCGCCGACCGCGGGGCTGCATTTCGACGAAGCGATGCTGCAGGCGCTGCGCGACAAGGGGGTGAAGATCGCCTGGGTGACCCTGCATGTCGGTGCGGGCACCTTCCAGCCGGTGCGCGCCGAACATGTACGCGACCACAACATGCACAGCGAGCGCTACGAAATTCCGCAGGCGACCGCGGATGCAATCGCCGCAACCCGCGCCGGACAGGGCAGGGTGATCGCGGTCGGGACCACCAGTTTGCGCGCGCTGGAGAGCGCCGCGGCACCCGGGGTGCTGCAGGCCGGGCGCGCGGAGACGGATATCTTCATCACGCCGGGCTATCGCTTCAGAATAGTGGATGTGCTGCTCACCAACTTCCACCTGCCGCGCTCGACACTGCTGATGCTGGTGTGCGCGTTTGGCGGGATGGATGAAATGCTGGCAGCCTACCGCCATGCAGTTGAAAAGGAGTACCGCTTTTTCAGTTACGGAGATGCGATGTTGATTGAAAGAAAACCATGAAATTCACCCTGCATAAAAGCGACGGCCTTGCCCGCCGCGGAACACTTGATCTCGCCCACGGCTGCGTGGAAACCCCCGCTTTCATGCCGGTCGGTACCTATGGCACGGTCAAGGCGATGTCGCCGGTCGAACTGCGCGAAATCGGCGCTCAGATCGTGCTGGGCAACACCTTTCACCTGTGGCTGCGGCCGGGCCTGGAAGTGATTGCGGCGCATGGCGGGTTGCACCGCTTCATGGGATGGGACGGACCAATCCTGACCGATTCCGGTGGTTTCCAGGTGTTCAGCCTGGGCGCATTGCGCAAGATCACCGAGGAAGGCGTGAAATTCCAGTCGCCGGTCAACGGCGACAGATGTTTCCTGTCGCCGGAAGAATCCATGCGTATCCAGCGCGTGCTGAATTCCGACATCGTGATGATCTTCGACGAATGCACGCCGTATCCAGCCGACGAGAAGACCGCCGCGGAATCGATGCGGCTGTCGCTGCGCTGGGCTGCCCGTTCGAAAGCCGCACATGGCGACAATCCGAATGCGCTGTTCGGCATCGTGCAGGGCGGGATGCACGAACAGTTGCGTGATGAATCGCTGCAAGAACTGGAGCGCATCGGTTTCGACGGCTATGCTATAGGCGGGCTTTCGGTGGGCGAACCCAAAGATGAAATGCTGCGCATACTGCGGCACACCGCGCCGCAACTGCCCGGGGAAAAGCCCCGTTACCTGATGGGGGTCGGCACGCCGGAAGATATCGTGGCGGCCGTTGCGCAGGGCATCGACATGTTTGACTGCGTGATGCCGACGCGCAATGCGCGCAACGGCATGATGTTCACCCGTCTCGGCGACATCAAGATCAAGAATGCGCAGTACCGGATGGACATGCGCCCTCTGGACGAGCAGTGCGGTTGCTACACATGCAGAAATTTTACCCGGGCCTACCTGCACCACCTGCACCGCATCGGCGAGATACTCGGCGCGCGCCTGAACACGATACACAATCTTTACTATTACCAGCAGCTGATGGGGGATATCCGCATCGCGATCGATGCCGGCGCTTTTGCGGAATTCGTTGCGAAATTCGCGCGGATGCGAGAGCAGAATCGGGAAAGCCAGACGGCTGACCTGTAACGCTGCGGCTTTTATCCGGGAGCGGACGGCCGGACGACGCGCATGTCGCGCCGTTCCAGTGCCAGCGACAGAAATTCGTCCGCCGGAAGCGGATGGCTGAACAGGAATCCCTGAGCATGATGACAACCGTGCTGCTGCAGGAAAGACAGTTGCGCGGCGGTTTCGACGCCCTTCGCGACAACCGTCAGGTCCAGACTGTTCGCCAGCGAGATGATCGTGGTCACGATTGCCGCATTGTCGGCATTGTCCGGCAGGCTGCGGATAAACGTCCGGTCGATCTTGAGCAGATCGATCGGGAAGCTGCGCAGATTGCCTAGACTCGAATAACCGGACCCGAAATCATCGAGGGTGAACTTGATGCCGACGCGCTTGAGTCCCTCGAAATTGTCCAGTACCGATTCGTCCGGATTTTTCAGGAAGCCGTCGGTGATCTCGAGATGCAGCAGCTTCGGGTCGATTTCGGACTGCTCGATCACGCCGGCTATCATCGTTTCAAGGCCGGGGGTCGCAAAATGGATGGACGACATATTCACCGCCATGCTGAGCTGGCCCAGAGCTTTCCCGCTTTCCCGCCATGCCTGCAACTGAGCGCATGCCTCGCTGAGTATCCATTCGCTGAGCGGAGCGATCAGGCCGCATTTCTCGCTCTTCGGGATGAATTCCGCGGGCGATAGCCAGGTTCCTTGCTCATTGGGCCAGCGCACCAGCGCTTCGGCTCCGATGATCTGCCCGGATTTCAGGTCGATGACAGGCTGGTAATGGAGCACGAATTGGTTGTTTTCCAGCGCGAGCCACATTTCATTTTCCAGCCGTGCCTGCTGCCGAATTTCCTCGCTCATGTGTTCGACGAACAGCTGGTGCCGGTTTCGACCCAGGCGCTTCGCGTTGTGCATGGCCATGTCCGCCTTGCCGATCAGCGTCTCGGCATCTTTTCCGTGCTCGGGGTACAGGGCAATGCCGATGCTCGCGGTAAGATGCAGTTCGTGTCCGCCTACCTCAATCGGCAACGCGACGGCATTGAGCATTTTGGTTGAAATATGCAATATGTCCGCTCTGGATTTGATGTCAGGCACACTGACCACGAATTCATCGCCGCCCAGGCGGGCGATGGTGTCGCTTTCGCGAATGCATCCTCCGAGGCGGTGGGTGACGATTTGCAGTACATCGTTGCCGATTTCGTGCCCCAGCGAATTATTGATGTTCTGGAAAAAGTCGAGATCGACAAAAGCCACAGCCAGCAGGCTGTTGTTGCGCTCGGCCGAGGTCAGAGATTGTTTGATCCGGTCCAGCAGCAGCAGGCGGTTCGGCAGGTTGGTCAACGCATCGTGGGTGATCACATGCCGCAGGTTTTGCTCGATGAGTCGTTGCTTCTCGTACTGGCTCCTGATGATGTTGTCGGCATACTTGACGATGAAGAACAGGATTGCGTACAGCGCGGTCAGCACCGCGATCACGCTCAGCGCAACCCGGGTTCCCTCACGGGTGTCGCTTGCGACCAGGTCGGTGATATCGGTATCAATCGCCATCACCGCCTGGACAGGCTGACTCGCGCCGGGGCGTAGCGGGATGAAGCTCGTCAACACCTCGCGATCGGCGAGTTTCCCGTTCAGGCTGTCGTACTTATCGTAGTGGATGATGCCGCTTTGCGGCACGCCCCGCGTTGCCGACAGAAAGCCGGGGTCGCTGCCGTTGCTGGTCCCGATCTGCGCGGCATCGGTCGAGAACAGCATGCGTCCGTCGAGCTGGTAGATTTGTACGCGCAGCGTTGCGGTATTGCGCACCGCGTTGCGCACGCTGCGGCCCAGTCTGGCAATCACGGGCTGACGGCGCAGCGTATTTGCGTCCAGCCCCTTTGCGGAATTAAGGAGGCCTTGAAACTTCGGCCAGGTGCTGTTGGAGAAAGACCGGGCCAGTGCCACGTTCCGGCTTTCGCCATATCTCAGCAGATGATCCTTCTCCAGCGACTGGTGGAGCATGCCGAGGACGACTGCTGCCAGCACCATTGAAACCAGGCTGGCGATCGAGAAATAGCGCAGTAGTCGAAACATGTACATTCCTTGATTAGTAACGTCCTGAGTTTTCCAGTCGCTCACGGAAAATGGACATGTTTACCGATACTGCAAGTGTTTCATCTATCGAATCTGGTCGCTTGCAAATCTTGACGCTGGTTTGCCGCAGATGCCCGCAACGTCCGGAATACTGATTTGCAGAACGATTTTCCGCTTTCCCGGAGATGTATACCTTGATGAATCATATGAGAACGATCATCGCGCTGTCAATGCAATCCGTGACAGGAAGGACACATGCGCTGGCAAAATCGAATCGCGCAATATCGCGCTTCGGAAACCGCCGCATCGCGATATGATGGCTGCATGCACAATACTGACAGCAATTCGATGGTTCCAATGATCAACTGGAGCGAGGCCGGCGAGCAATGCACCGCCCGCTGGCGTTCGGAGAGCGGCATGCCGCCGCCGAGGCGCGTGGCCATCGCGAACGACATGATGAAGGCGGATCTGGCTTATCGTCTGGCCAGCGAAGGGACAGCGCTACTGTGGCGCGGCGATTTCCAGAACGCAAGGCAACTGCTGCAGGCGATGTCGCGCCGCGCCGATCGCAAACCGCGCAAGACCAGGGCCGCGGATACTTCGGCAATCCCCGCTGCATCTTTTCATCTGCATCGCCAGGCGCAGTCGCAACGCGCGCGCACGCTGGCGATGATCCTGATTCCGCTGGACAGCGACTACACCATACCGCTGCGCCGCGCGCCGGACATCAGGCTGGCATGCACTGAAGTTTACGGGAAAAGCAGCGAGCCTTCGGTTGCGTCACTGCGCGAATTGCTGGGGCTGGTCGGTGCACACGAGTGGCGCAAAAAGGGCGTCGAGATTCCCGCCCTGGGTGATGGAACAGCGGGTGCGCGCATTCACCCGCACTTCGGCGTGTTCTCCCCGGTGCGCGGCGAATATCTGGAACTGGTGAACACCGCGCCGCTGCCGCAGAAATTCCCTGAGCTCGAATTGGCCTTCGACATCGGTACCGGCACCGGCGTGCTGGCGGCCGTGCTGGCGCGCCGCGGCATCAGGCGCATCATAGCCACCGACCAGGACCCGCGCGCACTGGCCTGCGCCCGCGAGAATATCTCAAGACTCGGGCTGGACGCGCGGATCGAAGTTGTTCAGGCCGACCTGTTTCCCGAAGGCAGGGCACCGCTGGTCGTGTGCAACCCGCCATGGATACCCGCTCGTCCCAGTTCGCCGATCGAACATGCAATCTTCGATCCGGACAGCCGCATGCTGCGCGGCTTCCTCTCCGGACTTGCCGAACACCTGGAACCGGGCGGCGAGGGCTGGCTGGTGCTGTCCGATATAGCAGAGCATCTCGGCTTGCGTACCCGCGGAGAACTGCTGGCGTTGTTCGAAGCGTCGGGTTTGCGGGTGATTGAGCGGCTGGATGTGCGCCCGCATCATCCCAAGGTGTCTGATCACACCGATCCGCTGCATGAGGCACGGTCGAAGGAGGTAACTTCGTTGTGGCGGTTGGAGGAACGCTAGTCAGCCTGGCAATCCAGGAGGACTATTACAAAGCTACGGGTTCCGGTTGACGCCCAAAGAGCCACCCGAATTCTGCTCCCGATTGCCGATATTTGAATTCTTAGTAAAATTAAGCGGGTAATAACGGTTAGCACTTCAGGAGTTATCGTGGAAATTTTTGATGATTTTCCAAATGAACAACCTCCCGAAGATTAAGGGACTGTTGTTCGATCTGGACGGTGTGCTTTATGTCGGCTCACGGGTAATCGAGGGAGCAATTGATGCTGTGGAACGAATTCGAGCCAGTGGCATTCCCTGCCGTTTCGTCACGAATACAAGTACATTGTCGCTGGATTCTCTGCAGCAAAAAATAAATTCCCTGGGCTTTTCCATATCCAAACGAGAACTCATCAGCGCCCCCCAGGCAGCGTTGCTCTTTCTGAAACAGCAACCAGATCCAGTGTGCCGCCTTTTGCTGTCAGAAGATGCAAAGCGGGATTTTATGGAATTCCGGCAGTCGGATACCGATGCAAAATACATCATAGTCGGCGATATCGGAGATGCCTGGTCATATCAACTGATGAACGAGATGTTCAATTGCCTGATTAAAGGCGCGCAATTGATCGCGATCCACAAGAACCGGTTCTGGCAAACGGAGGGGGGATTGCAGATGGATATCGGTGGATTCGTCGACGCACTGGAATATGCCAGCAATTCAAAAGCAAAAATAATCGGCAAGCCTTCTTCCGATTTTTTCCATATTGCATTGAGTACCATGGGTCTCCAACCCGACGAAGTTGCGATCATTGGCGACGATATTGATTCAGATGTGGGCGGCGGGCAACAGGCCGGATTAAAAGGAATTCTGGTAAAAACCGGGAAGTATCGCCAAGCCTACGCCAAAACCTCTTCGGTCAAGCCGGATCTGGTCATCGACTCGGTCAAGGATATGCCCCGCATTCTGAAAATATAGCTTGATAAATAAATCGCAATATCAAATACGTATTCCCTTATTCATAATCTGCACGCTGCCTTGATCAGTCGCGAGGTCGGCTGATCAAGCTGCCGCGCTGCATGTGGCGCGGGCAAAGGAAGTTGGATCGTTGTCGCGGTTGGCGGCAGACTGGGAATACGTGTCGTGAAACCGAATGTTTGCGATAGGCAGTCGTGTACCGACAGTAAAATCCGGCCTGTTGCCGCAATAAAAATCCCCAAACCTATACGGGTTGGGGACAAGGGGAGTTCTGCATGCAGACAGAACAAATGCCCAATGGGAGGAGAAGTGAGTACGGGCAATAAGTATTTCATCGCCAGGCCAAATTGTTATATATAACTTCTGTGGATCAAAGACACTTTCGACATACGGCATAAGACGGGCGACAAAAGGTAATTTCCATTCTGCAATAAGGGCCATCGCCTGCCAGATGATGAACCGAAAAGCGGAAGGCTGAAATTGATCCAGAAACGGACGCTGGCAGTTGGGAATACGGACGGGCAGAATGCGGCCACTAGCGGATGTTAGCCATGGACATCAATACGTCCGATTTTCGGCCATGATAGACTTAACTTGCTGGTTTGCGCCCAAAACCGCCGTTGATTTTATCGGACATAGTGCCATAAAACAGATTTTCGCCACTTCCGCTACCGACACTATGGAGACATTCATGCCTCTTAGGCTTAGATTTCAGGTTTCATCTGTCAGGCTATGCTTGTATCCTTCTGGAAGAAGGCAATGGGGGGAGCCATGAATAAACTATTTTCTGTATTGCGGATTCCAATCTCGGCGGCTTTAATGGCGATTGTTCTATTAGGGTGTGCCGCAAAACCAGATGAATTTCGCCAAAAACCCCCAGGGATTAAATATGTGAGCCTGAAATCTTCAAGGCAGATAGTTGAATGCATAGCTGCAAAGTGGCAATACGTACCGTATACAGGCCCTCTCATTTCAAAATCAACTCCAAAGGGCTATACCATAATTCAATATGCAAATGACGGAATTGGTGCTGATCCGTCATTCATCTCTGATATTAATGACACTCCAACTGGGACAGAAATCATCTTTTACACATACCATCCATTAGGGAATAGCTCTTCCTACTTTCTAGATTCTGTGAAGGAATGTCAGTAAGGAAATCTGCCAGGAAAGCAACTATAAGTATTGCATAAAGGGGGCGTCGTGATGCACCCTGACCCTGCGCTCAAGAGCGACTCCGCTTAAACTGTGCTTATCCATTGCACCTTGGCTCCACGCTCTGTCCGTTATCAGAAAAATCAGAGTTTCTCTTATGGGTCGCATACCGACTGAACAAAATCATGAATGGCAAAGTCAGAAGGTGGTTGCATAATGGAAGCTGACAAATGAACTGGCATATGGGCAGAATGCAGCCAATAGCGGACGCTCAACATCGCGCTGTACCTAGCATCTGTCCTTATGATTAAAATACGTCCGGACGTTTCTGTCATATGAATAGCTGTTATGAGTAATAGTCGAAAAGCAAAAATAATTGGGGGCTGTTCCCCTTAATGTTTGATAAAGCAGGATAAAAAGAAATATGAGAAATGCTAATGACGACATAGACGTTGCGGATATTGATAACGCAATTCAGATGTTAAATAAATATGCAAAGGAAACCAGCATAAAACCATTGATATCAATATTAGAAGCGTTAAAAGATGACATTCACAACGAATCACTTTTAGAGCAACTTACTGATACATGGAGGAATCTTGGTGTGTATCAAGGTACAGTTTTAACCTATGTGCCATATTTCTATACTTTGATACCGGATGATATTTTTGGAGATAATTTGAAATAAATCGGGCCAGTGTTGCACTTGATTCCTGGATTCAAACTGAGTCCTTTTTGCTAAATGCATTAAAATACGCATAGCAACTCGTTCAAGCGGTACGCCGTCCCTTAGCTTAATCGTTTCATGTTCGTTATCAGGAAGTCTGGCAGTCTCTTATGGGCCGATAAGTGACAGTCAATATGACCAATTGATATCCGTGCCAATGTCATCTTTTCAACTGGAGCGGACAAACAGAACCCGCCTTGCCAGCTCTCGCTGCCTGACTCACATATTTGAAATGTATCCGCAGCTTGCCCTGGCCGGCTGAATTGATGCCGTAAACGTTCAGGAATGATTCAAGACGATTTGGTTTGTTGAGGCGATCCGGCTTTCGCGGTCTGTACCGGAATTACTGTGTATCCCTTGTTCATCATGCATTCGGAAAACACATTTCGCTCCAGGGTCTCTTCCTTTTTGCGAGCGGAAGATCCGAACAGAAATGCCTCGGCCTCCTCGCCGTTATTGCTTGCCTGGTCAACAGCCTGACTCTTGCAATTCGCGATGTCATTCTTTTGCTGATTCGCACTAATGCCATGCGGTGCTTGAACTGCGCCAAAAAGCGGGAAAGTTCCGCCGCAGGCAACGAGTAGCAGGGGCAGCAGGAATACGATTCTGGCGGTGTTAGTCATTATCAAATTTCTCCTGATCAAATTTTCTTGCATTTCAACTTGTGTATTATTTATCAACGTGGCATTACAAGCTCGAGCCATTATCGATATCACTCTATCACCCCGTGGGAGGATATTGGGTAACAAAATGTATTGCGGCTTTTCTGGATTGTGATCGGCCAGTCTGCGCAGCCTATTACATCAGTTCGCCAAAGAAATTCCGGATTGCCAGCACCCGCTGCTTCAATTCCCCGTATTTCAATTCGATACGCAGCTTGTCCTGTCCGGTCATTTTCACATGGCGCTTGCTCTGGATCAGCGTGATGATCTTCATCGGGTCGATCGGCGGATCCGGCACGAACTGGATCGTGATCGCATCGGAGGACGCGTCCACCTTGCTGATGCCGAGCGGCTTCGCCATGATGCGCAGCCGGTGGCTGTCCAGCAATGTCTGTGCGGGTTCCGGCAGCAGGCCGAAGCGGTCGATCAGCTCCTGATGCATGTCGTCGAGTTCGTCCTGCGTGTTGCAGTTGGCCAGTCGCTTGTAGATCACCAGCCGCTGGTGGATGTCGCCGCAGTAATCACTGGGCAACAGCGCGGGGCTATGCAGGTTGATTTCGGTGGTGACACCGAGCGGCTGCGCCATGTCAGGCTCCTTGCCGCGGCGCAACGATGAAATCGCCGCATTCAGCATGTCGGTGTACAGGCTGAAGCCGATCTCCTGCATCTCGCCGCTCTGAGATTCGCCGAGCACTTCGCCTGCGCCGCGTATCTCAAGATCGTGCATCGCGAGGTAGAAGCCGCTTCCCAGTTGTTCCATTGCCTGGATCGCCTCGAGGCGTTTCTTCGCCTGCGCGGTCAGCGCTTCTGTTTCGACCAGCAGATACGCGTAGGCCTGGTGGTGCGAACGCCCGACCCGGCCGCGCAGCTGGTGCAGTTGCGCCAGCCCGAATCGGTCGGCGCGGTTCATGATGATGGTGTTCGCGGTGGGGATGTCGATGCCGGTTTCGATGATGGTGGTGCACAGCAGTACATTGAATCGCTGCTGGTAGAAATCGCGCATCACCGATTCCAGGTCGCGCTCGCCCATCTGACCGTGCGCAACGCGGATGCGCGCCTCCGGCAGCAGTGCGGTCAGTTTCTCGGCGACGTTCGCGATGGTGTCCACCTCGTTGTGCAGGAAATAAACCTGCCCGCCGCGTTTCAACTCGCGCAGTACTGCCTCGCGGATGATGCCGTTGCTTGCCTGCGCAACAAAGGTCTTGATCGACAGGCGGCGCTGCGGCGCAGTGGCGATCACGGAGAAGTCGCGCAGGCCTTCCAGCGACATCGCCAATGTGCGCGGGATCGGCGTCGCGGTCAGCGTCAGCACGTCCACCTCGGCGCGCAACGCTTTGAGCTTTTCCTTCTGTTGCACGCCGAAGCGGTGTTCCTCGTCGATGATGACCAGCCCGAGATTGTGGAACTTCACGCCTTTCTGGATCAGCTTGTGGGTGCCGATGATGATGTCCAGTTTGCCGTCCTCCATGTCCTTCAGCGCCTGGTTCTGTTCCTTTGCGGAGCGGAAGCGTGACAGCTCGGCGATCCTGACCGGCAGGTCGGCGAAGCGGTCGGAGAAATTCTGGAAATGCTGTTCGGCGAGCAGCGTGGTCGGCACCAGCACAGCGACCTGTTTGCCGTCCATCGCCGCGACGAATGCGGCGCGCAGCGCGACTTCGGTCTTGCCGAAGCCGACATCGCCGCAGATCAGGCGGTCCATCGGTTTGCCCGATTGCAGGTCGCGGATTACCGCCTCGATTGCGGCGGCCTGATCCGGGGTTTCCTCGAATCCGAAACCTGCCGCGAACGCCTCGTAATCGTGCGGTGTCAGTTTGAACTGGTGCCCCTTGCGCAGCGCGCGCTGCGCGTAAAGGTTTAGCAGTTCGGCGGCGGCATCGCGCACCTGCTTCATCGCGCGGCGTTTTGCCTTGTCCCACGCCCCGCTACCGAGCTTGTGCAGCGGCGCGGTTTCCGGCGCGCCGCCGCTGTAGCGGCTGATCAGGTGCAGCTGCGCGACCGGCACGTAGAGCTTGTCCTCGCCGGCGTATTCCAGCAGCAGGAATTCGTTTTCGCCTTCGCCGAGGTCGAGATTGACCAGCCCCTGGTAGCGCGCGATGCCGTGCTGTTCGTGGACCACCGGATCGCCGACCTTGAGTTCGGACAGGTCGCGCAGCATGCCTTCGACATTGGTCTTCTTCGCCGTACGCGCGGCGCGGCTGCGCGGTTGCGCGGCATACAGTTCAGTTTCCGTTGCCAGCGCCAGGTTGTCGTCGGTCAGGATGAAACCGTACTGCAGCGGCGCGATGCCGAGCATGAACTTTTCGTTGCCGGAAATGAACTGCGCATAGCTTTCGCACAGCGCAGGCGACAGCCCGTATTCCTGCAAATAATCTGCCATGATCTCGCGCCGTCCCAAGCTGTCGGCGAGCAGCAGCACGCGCCCCGTGTAACCTTCCAGGAACTGCGCGAAAGCCTGGGTCGGGATTTCCGCGCGGCGGTTGACCGCGATGTCGGGAAGCGGCGCGGTGGAACAGGGTGTCAGCGTTGCGCCGTTTTCTGTCTCGACGATATCCAGCCGCGCAAATTCCTTCACGCGGACAAAGAACTGCTCAGCATCGAGGAAAAGCTCCTTCGG
>Ga0316575_10000116_pt1 | contig 20016 bp, 15 predicted proteins | sample J5NA_FD_203072 | JGI IMG/M metagenome (GOLD analysis project Ga0316575, IMG submission 203072) | Rhizosphere microbial communities from salt marsh grasses in Alabama, United States - J5-7_050615r2r3 | ecosystem: Host-associated > Plants > Roots > Rhizosphere | place: USA: Alabama | collected...
CAGGGAGATATCGGTTACCTGGATTGAGTAGCCGTCCTGCTGCATGCTCGGTCCGGCTGCTGAGAGCAGGAATCCCCAGTTATCCCAGCGACCTTCCAGTAGCAGACTCGATGCGAGATGCAGTTCGGTGGTCTTGTGCGAGAAATAGACGCGATCCTGTGTCGCGGAATCGGTCAGGATGATATTCCCGTCGAAGGTCGCTATCCCCGCTCCTAGGCCTATCCCGGCCTTGAAGTAGGTGCCCTGACGGAGATTTCCCCACAGGTAGAACAGAGTCGGTACCACATATGCAAACTTGCCGCTTCCACCGGTGCCCAGATACAGGTAGGTATTGTTCGAGGTTGCCTGCTGGTCCATATGAAACGACGACAGGTTGAACATGAAGTCATATCCAAAATGGGAATCTGCAAAAAATGCCGGGCGGGTGCTGTAACTGAGAAAATACGACCTTTGGTTGCGCTGCACCAGCTTGCCGGTGGCGTTGTCGGAGAGCCGTTTGACGGTCAGGTCCGCTTCGCGTCCGCCTATGCCAATCGCGAGGCTGCTGCCGTTGGTCAGATAATCCAATATCGCATCAGAGTAAGATGCAGGTACCGGCTGCTGGTCCTGCGCCTGTGCCGGGCATACGAACCCGAGCGCGATCAGCAGCAATCCCTTCCGGCAATATCCCCTTGTTTTCACAAGCTGCTCCCTCGTGCATATCCTGGTTGCAGTTGCAGTTGCAGTTGCAGTTGCAGTTGCAGTTTCAGGGCGACGGCGATGTCGATCGTCCGTTCTTCCCCATTTTTTCCGGAATATACATCATCGCAAATGCGCATCCTACCGAACAGCATGGAAGATGCCGGCAATATCCTTGCGCGAAACGATGCTTCTATCGCAGCAGCTCGGGGCTTTGCGGTATCATTGCGTTTCAGCAAATCTGCGATGCAATTCAATTTGTAATGACGTCCGAAAACTTCATCGACCTCCCCCCTTTGTTCAGCGCGCGCGGCACGGTTACGCTGCCCGGCTCTAAAAGCATTTCCAACCGCATCCTGCTGCTGTCGGCGCTGGCGCAGGGCACGACTGAAATACGCGATGTGCTGCTGTCAGATGATACCGGGCGCATGCTCAATGCCTTGCGCATGCTGGGCGTAGAAGTTGAGGAACTGGAACCACTGGTGTTCCGCGTGACTGGCTGTGGCGGGAATTTTCCGGTCAAGCAGGCGGAGCTGTTTCTCGGCAATGCCGGTACCGCGTTCCGTCCGCTGACGGCGGCGCTGGCGCTGTCCGGCGGCGAGTACCGGCTGTCGGGGGTGCCGCGCATGCACGAGCGGCCGATCGGCGACCTGGTCGATGCGCTGCGCGAACTCGGCGCCGATATCGAATGCGTGGACAATGAAGGTTTTCCGCCGCTGCAGATCCATCCGGCGACACTGGGCGATGCGGATCGTGTCGGCGTGCGCGGCGATGTATCCAGCCAGTTCCTGACCGCTTTGCTGATGGCATTGCCATTGCTGGATCGCGAAGTTACCGTGGATGTGGTCGGCGAGTTGATTTCCAAGCCTTATATCGAAATCACGCTGGCGATGATGGAACGCTTCGGCGTGAAAGTGCAAAGGGATGGCTGGCGCAGCTTCAGGATTGCGGCGGGCAGCCGCTATCGATCGCCCGGCGTGATCTACGTGGAAGGCGATGCGTCGTCGGCATCCTATTTTCTTGCCGCCGGTGCGATCGGCGGCGGGCCGGTGCGTATCGAAGGGGTGGGCAGCGGCAGCATACAGGGAGATGTGCGTTTCGCCGATGCGCTGGCACAGATGGGTGCACAGATCGAAATGGGTGCGAACTGGATTGAGGCGAGGGCGCCGCAATCGGCGAGGCTCAGCGCGATTGATCTGGATTGCAACCACATTCCCGATGCGGCAATGACGCTGGCGGTGGCCGCGCTGTTTGCCGAGGGCACGACCACGCTGCGCAACATCGCCAGCTGGCGAGTCAAGGAAACCGACCGCATCGCAGCAATGTCGACCGAGTTGCGCAAAGTCGGCGCGACGGTGGAAGAAGGGCAGGACTATATCCGCATCACCCCTCCGACATGCATACGCCATGCAGCCATCGACACCTACGACGATCACCGCATGGCGATGTGTTTTTCGCTGGCTGCGTTTGGCGCCGAAGGCGTGCGCATCAACGATCCGCGCTGTGTCGCAAAGACTTTCCCGAATTATTTTACGGTGCTGCATGATGTAGTCCGGGCTGTGCCGGTGATCGCGATCGACGGGCCGTCTGCATCCGGCAAGGGCACGGTGGCGCAACTGGTAGCTGCGAGGCTGGGATTCCATTACCTGGACAGCGGTGCGCTGTACCGCTTGCTGGCGTTCGCTGCACAGCGCGACCATGTTCAACTGACCGATGAATCGCGTCTGACAGAGCTGGCCGATCGCATGGATATCCGCTTTGAGGGAAAGGACATCTTTCTGGATGGCGCGCCGGTCGGCGACGAATTGCGCGGCGAGAAATGCGCAGCCGCGGCCTCCGTTGTGGCAGCCCTGCCCGGGGTGCGCGCCGCGCTTTTGAACAAGCAGCATGCCTTCCGCAGGGCTCCCGGGCTGGTTGCGGATGGCCGCGATATGGGGTCGGTAGTTTTTCCGGACGCGGTGCTGAAGATATTTCTTACAGCCAGTGCCGAGGCTCGTGCCGATCGCCGATATAAGCAGTTGATGGAGAAAGGGATCGATGCTAATATCGCCGCCCTTTTGATGGATATTCGTGTGCGCGACGAGCGTGATTCGAAACGCAACGCATCTCCGTTGCAACAGGCACCGGGAGCAAGCCTGCTGGACACCACGGCGCTGAGCATCGATGAAGCTGTACAGGACATCGAGCAGGCGGCGCGGAAAATGTTGGCAGACTATCCGGTAAAAAGCTTTAAATAACAGGCCCCAGAAGACTGATCGTCTGACGGGATCTTTAACTAACCCTCTGCACCGATTTGTTTTTTTCGGGCAGATAATATTTTTTAGGTGTATCCGATGAACGCAACCTCAACCGCAGCAACAGCAGTACAAGATCCCGATAGTTTTGCAGCAATGTTTGAAGAAAGCCTGACGCGCAAGGAAATGCGCGCAGGCGAATTGATTACCGCGCAGGTAGTGCGCGTCGACCACAACATGGTGGTCGTGAATGCCGGACTGAAGTCCGAAAGTTTGATTCCGATCGAGGAATTCCTCGACGCCAAGGGCGAATTGGAAGTTGCCGCGGGTGATTTTGTCACCGTCGCGATCGAATCGCTGGAAAACGGCTATGGAGAAACCAAGCTGTCGCGTGAAAAAGCCAAGCGCCTGGCTGCATGGCACGAGCTGGAAATCGCGATGGAAGAAGGCAAGATCGTGGAAGGCTATGTCAGCGGCAAGGTCAAGGGCGGTCTGACCGCGATGGTCAACGGTATCCGCGCATTCCTGCCGGGTTCGCTGGTAGATATTCGTCCGGTCAAGGACACCACGCCTTACGAAAACAAGACCATGGAGCTGAAGGTCATCAAGCTGGACCGCAAGCGCAATAACGTGGTGGTTTCCCGTCGCGCCGTGCTGGAAGCAAGCATGGGTGCAGACCGAGAGGCGATCCTTGAGAATCTGAAGGAAGGCGCAATCGTCAAGGGCGTGGTCAAGAACATCACCGACTACGGTGCATTCGTTGACCTTGGCGGCATTGACGGCTTGCTGCATATCACAGATCTGGCCTGGCGCCGCGTCAAGCATCCGTCCGAAGTGTTGACCGTCGGCGACGAGATCGAGGCCAAGATTCTGAAATTCGATCAGGAGAAGAACCGTGTATCCCTGGGCATCAAGCAGATGGGCGATGATCCATGGAACGGTCTGGCGCGTCGCTACCCGCAGGGTACGCGCATGTTCGGCAAGGTGACCAACCTGACTGACTACGGCGCATTCGTCGAGATCGAACAGGGTATTGAAGGACTGGTGCACGTTTCTGAAATGGACTGGACCAACAAGAACGTTCATCCTTCCAAGGTTGTAAGCCTGGGCGATGAAGTCGAGGTGATGATTCTGGAAATCGACGAAGCGCGTCGCCGCATCTCGCTGGGTATGAAGCAATGCCAATCCAACCCCTGGGATGATTTCCAGATCAACCACAAGAAAGGCGACAAGGTTAAGGGCCAGATCAAGTCGATCACCGACTTCGGCGTATTCATCGGTCTGGATGGCGGTATCGACGGTCTGGTGCATCTGTCGGACCTGTCCTGGAGCCAGCCCGGCGAAGAAGCCGTACGCAGCTACAAGAAGGGCGACGAAGTCGAAGCAGTGGTGTTGGCTATCGACGTTGATCGCGAGAGGATCTCCCTGGGTATCAAGCAACTGGAAGGAGATCCATTCGGCGGTTTCGCCTCCAGCCATGAGAAGGGTGCTGTGGTTACCGGCACCGTAAAGTCTCTTGATGCCAAGGGTGCCGTGATTGCGCTGGAAGGCGATGTAGAGGCATATCTGAAGTCTTCCGAAGTATCGGCTGACCGCGTCGAGGATATTCGAACCCATCTCAAGGAAGGTGACAGCGTTACAGCAGTCATCATCAACGTTGATCGCAAGAATCGCGGCATCAACCTGTCGATCAAGGCTCTGAACAAAACTGAGGATACCGCGGCGTTGCAGAAGCTTTCAGCAGAAAGCAATGCGAGTGCCGGCACCACCAATCTGGGCGCTTTGCTGAAGGCCAAGATGGGCGGTAACAAGACTGAAGCTTAAGATTGAGGTTCTGACATGATTCGTTCTGATCTGATTGCCAAACTGGCCGAGTTGCATCCGCAACTGCTGGCCAAGGATGCGGAGCTCGCCGTGAAGGTGATTCTGGATGCACTGTCTGCAACGCTATCGCGTGGCGGACGTGTCGAGATTCGCGGTTTCGGCAGCTTTGGCCTGAATTACCGTCCGCCGCGTCAGGGGCGCAACCCCAAGACCGGCGACAAGGTGAAGGTGCCGGCAAAATATGTCCCGCACTTCAAGGCAGGCAAGGAGCTCAGGGAGCGAGTCTGCGAACAAAAGACCTGATTTCCGGGACAACACTTCAAATGGCGGCATATCGCAAGGTATCGCCGCCTTTTTTTATGCTATCGTTGCGGTGAATTTGACGGGATATACCATGCGTTATTTCAACTGGATTATTCGAGTACTGCTGTTCATCGCGCTGCTTGGTTTTGCGGCAAAGAACAATCAGCCGATCACGCTGAAATATTATTTCGGCTATGAATGGCAGTCCTACCTCGTGATAGCGCTGCTGATTTTTTTTGCTGTCGGTGCTGTCGTGGGTGTGCTTGCGATGTTCCCGAAAATGGTGCGGCAGCGACGTGAAATTTTCGCCCTGAAGCGCCAGCTCCGCGCCAGGGAAAAGCTGGCCGATCTCGATGAAACGCAACAATTGCCGGGATAACCGCATTAATTATGGAATTCCAATTCTGGATGCTGCTGATATTTCCGCTGTTTTTTGGAATGGGATGGCTGGCCGCACGCATTGATATTAAAGAGCTGCTTTCGGAATCGAGCGTGCTTCCGAATTCGTATTTTCAGGGGCTGAATTTCCTGCTCAACGAGCAACAGGACAAGGCCATCGAAGCATTCATCGAAGTGGTCAAGGTTGATCCGCAGACTGTCGAATTGCACTTTGCTCTGGGCAGCCTGTTTCGCCGCCGTGGCGAAGTGGACAGGGCGCTGCGCATGCACCACAACCTTGTCGACAGGGCGGATCTGGACGATGACAAACGACAGCATGCAATATTCGAACTGGCCCAGGACTACCTGAAGGCGGGTATCCTGGACCGTGCCGAAAGTCTGTTCAGTGAACTGGAAAACACCATGTATGCCAGGCAGTCCCTGGAATTCCTTCTGGAGTTGTTTCAGAAAGAGCATGACTGGTTCAAGGCGATTACGGTGGCTAAACGCCTTGCGCAGGTTTCCGGGGAATCCTACAACCGTCAGGCTGCTTTTTTCTATTGCGAGATGGCGAGCGAAGAGAACGAGGCTGGAAATTTCGCTTCAGCCCGCGAACATTTGCAGCAGGCGTTGCGGATTGACCAGAATTCGGTTCGTGCAACCATGATGCTGGGCGACATGCTGGCCAGCGAGGGCAGGCATGCCGATGCAATCGATACCTGGAGAAGCATCGAGTCTCAGGATGCGCAATATTTGCCACTGGTTGCGGAACGTATGTTGAATTCCTATCGCAGCCTGGATCGTGAAGCAGAAGGCATCGCACTACTGCGTGAGTATCTGGGAAAATACCATTCCCTGGACCTGATGAATGTGGTGTTTACCGGGGTGCTGAAAAACGAAGGATCGTCTGCGGCCTATCAATTGGTTCGCGATGAACTGAAGCGAAATCCGACCTTGCTCGGCCTGGACAAATTGCTGGAAGCGCGGTTGCTGGAAATGCCCGGAGAAATGCGTTCCGATGTCGAGCTGGTCAAGGATCTGGTTCACAAGCGCACCCGCAACCTGGCCACCTACCATTGTGCTCATTGCGGTTTCAAGGCGCGCCAGTTCTATTGGCATTGTCCGGCTTGCCAGGCCTGGGGCAGCTATTCCCCACGACGAGGCGAAGAAACCGGAGCACCACTGTGAACGATCCCAGAATCATCGTCGCGCTGGATTACCCGGATGCCCAGCCCGCTCTGGCGCTGGCCGACAGGCTGGAGCCTTCGCAGTGCCGGTTGAAAGTCGGCAAACAGCTGTTTACCGCCACCGGCCCCCACTTGCTTGAGTCGCTCATGAAGCGTGGTTTTGAAATTTTCCTGGATTTGAAATTCCACGACATTCCCAATACCACTGCGCAGGCGTGCAGAGCGGCGGCCAGCCTCGGCGTGTGGATGGTCAATGTGCATGCTCTGGGCGGGCGAAAGATGCTGGAAGCGGCACGTGATGCAGTTGCAGGCACTTCACAGAAGCCCAGGCTGATTGCAGTAACCCTGCTGACCAGCATGGCGCAACAGGATCTTCACGATATTGGAATCAATGCAACGCCCGCAGAGATGGTGTTGCGCCTGGCGACACTGGCACGGGACAGCGGACTCGATGGCGTAGTGTGCTCAGCTCATGAATCAGCTTTGTTGCGCAAGCATTGCGGCAGTGAATTTTGCCTGGTGACGCCGGGCATTCGTCCGTCACAGGCCAGCCTTGATGACCAGTCTAGGGTGATGACGCCTCGAGCGGCCATGGAAGCGGGCTCAAGCTACCTGGTGATCGGACGTCCGATCACCCAGGCTGCAGATCCGTTGCGCGCGCTGCTTGGAATCAATCAGGAACTTGAAAACAGGGGTGCAGTATGAATTTGAAGGGTATACATGGATATGACCACGCTACCGGAGTTTGACGAAGCCAGGATATTGGTGGTTGGCGATGTGATGCTGGATCGTTACTGGTTCGGTGATGTCAGCCGCATTTCGCCTGAGGCACCGGTCCCGGTGCTCAAGGTCGAGCGTGTCGACGAGCGACCGGGCGGTGCAGCCAACGTGGCGCGCAACATAGCAGCGCTCGGCGCGCATGCCACTCTGCTTTCGGTGGTCGGGAACGACGAAGCGGGGGGCTGTCTGGAAAATCTGCTCAGCGAGCAACACAATCTTGCAGCGCTGCTTCATCGCGACAACACCTTTTCCACCATTATCAAGTTGCGCGCGATCGCGCGCCACCAGCAGTTGCTGCGAATTGATTTCGAGACACCGCCGAGTCATGAGGTATTGCACGCTGCGCTTGAAAATTATCGGGTCCAGCTGCCTCTGGCAGAGGTCGTGATTCTTTCAGACTACGGAAAGGGCGGATTGACACATATAGCAGAAATGATCTGTCTTGCACGGGATGCAGGAAAACCGGTCCTGGTTGATCCGAAGGGTGATGATTACGCCCGCTACCGAGGAGCAACCATACTGACACCAAACCGAAGTGAATTTCGTGAAGTTGCAGGCAGCTGGAAGACTGATACCGAATTCAACGAAAAAGCGGAAAAATTGCGTACTGAATTGCAGCTTGATGCGTTGCTGGTCACGCGTAGCGAAGAAGGCATGAGTCTGTTCCGCTCCAATGAAGTTCATCACGAGCCAACCCATACCCGCGAGGTATTTGATGTCAGTGGTGCCGGCGATACGGTGATTGCCACGCTGGCTGTGATGCTTGCGAGTGGCGCAGATTTTCCGGATGCGATGCGTATAGCGAATCGTGCGGCTGGCATCGTGGTTGGGAAGCTGGGGACTGCGGTAGTCAGCCGTGACGAGATTGAGAGGGATATGGCTATTGCAACGAATGAATAGGCCCCCGAGATTGTGAGCGCTCATGCGGGCGTCCTGTTTCCTTTGCTTTGCTGCAGGACCTCACCCCTGAAAATTTGAGGAGAATACCAATGTATTACATCATCACCGGCGCCGCCGGATTTATCGGATCAAACCTGGTCAAAGCGCTAAACGAGCGTGGAGAGAACAATATCATCGTTGTCGATAATCTCAAGAATGCAGACAAATTCAGGAATCTGGTTGATTGCGAGATTGCCGATTATCTCGACAAGGCGGACTTCCTGGAGAAATTGCAGGACGGTTTTTTCGATGGATTGGTCAGTGCGGTTCTGCACCAGGGTGCTTGTTCTGACACCATGGAAACCGATGGCCGCTACATGATGGAGAATAATTACCGGTACACGCTGGAATTGCTGAATTACTGCCAGAATGAAGAGATTCCGTTCCTGTATGCATCTTCGGCCTCGGTGTATGGTGGTAGCAGCGTATTCAAGGAGAGCCGGGAATTTGAAGCACCGTTAAACGTGTATGCCTATTCCAAATTCCTGTTCGATCAGATCGTGCGCCGCCGCTGGCAAAAGCGCAGCGCGCAGGTCGTCGGGTTCCGCTACTTCAATGTGTACGGTCCGCGCGAACAACACAAGGGACGCATGGCATCGGTCGCTTATCATTTCTTCAACCAGTATCAGGCCGAGGGCCGGGTAAAATTGTTCGAAGGATGTGATGGTTACGCCAACGGAGCGCAACTGCGTGATTTCGTGTCGATCGAGGATGTGGTCAAGGTGAATATGCATTTTCTGGATAATCCCGGCAAGTCGGGAATATTCAACCTGGGTACCGGCCAGGCGCAAAGTTTCAACGACGTCGCGGTGGCAACCATCAATACTTTGCGCAAAGCAGAATCCAAACCGGAACTTGGTCTTGCCGAGATGCAGAAGCAGGGGCTGATCAGTTACATCCCATTCCCGGAAGCACTGCGCGGAAAATATCAGAGTTACACCCAGGCGGATATGGGTGCGTTGCGCAATTGCGGTTACACAGAAGATTTTCTGAGCGTGGAGCAGGGTGTAGCAAGGTATGTAGATCAGATGCTAAGCGCGGCAAAATAAAAAATTGTTCAATCAGGAAATATGCGAGTGTATCCAACGATAGAAAAATTTGTAGGGAATACCCCGCTGGTGAAACTGAAACGTATCCCGGGAAATACCAGCAATGTGTTGCTCGCCAAACTGGAAGGCAATAATCCCGCCGGATCGGTAAAGGACAGACCCGCGCTTTCGATGATCACTCACGCCGAGCAGCGCGGCGAGATCAAGCCCGGCGATACGCTGATCGAAGCGACCAGCGGTAATACCGGCATTGCGCTTGCGATGGCCGCAGCGATGCGCGGCTATAAAATGATACTGGTCATGCCGGAGAACCAGAGTATGGAACGCCGCCAGACTATGCGTGCATTTGGCGCGGAACTGGTGCTGACCAGCAAAGAGGGAAGCATGGAGCTGGCACGCGATACGGCCGAGAATCTGCGCGCCGCAGGCAATGGCATCATCCTTGATCAATTCTCCAACCCGGATAATCCGTTGGCGCATTATGAAGGTACCGCACCGGAAATCTGGCGCGATACGAACGGCAAGATCACGCACTTCGTAAGCAGTATGGGCACTACCGGAACCATCATGGGTTGCTCTCGATATTTCAAGGAAATGAACCGCAACATCCAGGTAATAGGAGTGCAGCCGGAAGAAGGCGCCCAGATACCCGGCATCCGGAAATGGCCGCAGGCCTATTTGCCGAAAATCTATGACGGCAAATATGTGGATAAGCTGGAATATGTGGGGCAGACGGATGCTGAAGATATGACGCGTCGCCTGGCGTGCGAAGAAGGCATATTTTGCGGCATCTCTTCCGGCGGGGCGCTAAGTGTCGCGCTGCGCATCTCACAGCAAACCGAAAACTCGGTGATTGCGTTCATCGTCTGCGACCGTGGTGACCGCTATCTTTCAACGGGAATTTTCCCCGTCTGATATGCGCATGTCGGCCTGATATTGCAATTGTTGCTTCGAGCAATGGAGCGGATTGCTAGTTTTGCGCAATTCTTGGTTTTGACAACGGAGGGTTCTGGGCAAAGTAGCGGTCGATGCCGCTTACAATCGCATGTGCAACCTTCGCTTGATAACGGGGGTCGTCCAGGCGTCGCTCTTCGCTTGGGTTGCTGATGAATGCAGTCTCAACCAGAATGGACGGAATGTCTGGCGATTTGAGCACCGCGAATCCGGCCTGCTCCACATGTCCGCGATGAAGCCGGTTGATATCCCCGAGTTTGTTAAGCACAAATTTCGCAAGTTTCATGCTGTCGTTGATTGTCGCGGTTTGTGACAGGTCGAGCAAGGTGCGCGCGAGGTAGGGATCTTTTTCTGAGATATTGACCCCGCCGATCAGGTCAGCTTCGTTCTCATTCTTTGCCAGCCAGCGTGCGGCGGCGCTGGTCGCGCCGTGTTCGGACAACGCAAATACAGACGAGCCGCGTGCTTTAGAATTGATAAATGCATCCGCATGGATGGAAACGAACAGGTCTGCATTGGCCTTGCGTGCCTTGGCGACCCGACCCATCAGCGGAATGAAATAATCTCCATCCCGTATCATTACGCCGCGCATATTCGGTTCTCTGTCGATCAATGTTTTTACCTTGCGTGCAATTGCCAGGGTCACATTCTTTTCGAGGGAACCGTGCCTGCCACGGGCACCGGAATCTTCGCCACCGTGCCCTGCATCGATCGCGATGATCAGGGTGCGCGCGTGTATCCCCGGCGGAGCCGGCGGCTGACTTGTATCAGGGGACTGCTTGTCAGATGCAGAGGAGGGGGACTGATTGCCTGTGGCAGGCGTGCTCGCAGCTCCGGGTAAGTTGTTCAGCAAAGCCATCAATGGATCAACAGGCTGCTCCGGATACACGTCCAGCACCAGGCGATAGCCATATTCCGCAACCGGTTTGAGAACGAATAACTGCGGTTTGACCTCTGCTTTCAGGTCCAGCACCAGACGCACTACCCCCGGTTTGAAGCGCCCTACGCGCACGCTCCTGATATAGGGATCATTGCTGTTTACCAGTTTGGGCAGGTTGTTGAGTATCTTGTCGGGCCGCACATTATCCAGGTCGATTACCAGTCGTTCCGGATTGCTCAAGCTGAACATGTTGTAGTGGATGGCATGCCTGGACTCGAGTGTCATGCGCGTGTAGTCTTGTGCCGGCCAGATGCGTGCCGCACTGACGGTGGTGGTAACAGCTTGCGCTTGTGGCAGCCAGAAAATAACGGATAACGAAACGAGTTTTAAAATTGCTCTAAACATTCCCGTCCTGAGGGTGTGTTACCTTTAATGCCGACATCGCGTCCATCGGGCAGAATTTCAAAAGTGATGTCGATATCAGCCTTCGGAATGAAACCCATTGCCTTTTCGGGCCATTCAATGAGAAATATATTGCGCCCATCAAACTCATCGCGGAATCCGGCTGCTTCCCATTCCGCTTCATCGTTCAAGCGATACAGATCGAAGTGGCGTAAGTCTAACCCATTGATATGGTATGGTTCAACCAGGGTATATGTAGGACTCTTAATCCTGCCTGAATAACCCATTGCATTCATGATGCCGCGGACCAGGGTCGTCTTGCCTGCACCCAGATCTCCATGCAGAAAAATCACCATTCCCGGCCTTAGTCTTTTAGCGAGACGCCCAGCCAGCGCGATGGTCGCACTTTCATCATCTAGATGCATTCTGATTGGGCTATCATCGAGTTTATGCAAAAAATAATCCCTCAACAGGTTGACTGGTTGGTGCTTGCCGCACGAATACGCGAGTGGGCACATGAGCTTGGCTTCCAGGCTGCAGGTGTCAGCAATACTGACCTGGCCGTGGCTGAAAGCGGTTTGTTTGAATGGCTTTCACAAGGCTGGAATGGCGAGATGGATTATATGGCAAAACATGGCACCAAACGTAGTCGCCCGGAAGAACTGGTGCGCGGTACATTGCGAGTGATTTCCCTGCGAATGAACTACTTTCCGCCCAATGCACGAGAGAGCTGGGAGGTTTTGGCTGAGAATGAAAGCGCCTATATTTCGCGTTATGCCCTGGGGCGGGATTATCACAAGGTGATGCGAGATCGCCTTGCGAAACTGGCCGAAAAAATACGTGCCGAAGTATCGGAATACGACGGGCGTGTATTCACGGACAGTGCGCCCGTGATGGAGGTTGAACTGGCACGCAAAGCCGGCCTGGGTTGGCGCGGCAAGCACACATTGCTGCTAACGAGGGAACAGGGTTCGTGGTTCTTTCTCGGTGAAATATTTGTGAACCTGCCGCTGCCGGTGGATGCACCTCAACAGGAACACTGCGGTTCCTGCACGCGCTGTATCGACGTATGCCCTACGCACGCGATTATTGAACCATACAGGCTGGACGCGCGACGTTGTATTTCCTATCTCACCATCGAACTCAAGGGAGCAATACCGATTGAACTGCGCCCCCTGATTGGCAATCGAATCTATGGATGCGACGATTGCCAGTTAGTGTGTCCATGGAACGGCTTTGCGCAAACCACGGTTGAGCCGGATTTTGCGGTGCGGCATGGACTGGATGACGTGTCGCTCGCCGAATTGTTCGCGTGGGATGAAGAAGAGTTCAAGGTCAGGCTCGCGGGCAGTGCTATCTATCGAATCGGCCATGAACAATGGCTGCGCAATATAGCTGTAGCTTTGGGTAATGCACCCAGGGGTGCGGCGGTGAAAGCGGTACTGGAACGGCGCGCCAACCATGAATCGGAATTGGTGCGGGAACACGTTGAGTGGGCACTGCTGCAACACTCGATATGACCGATGGCCAGTGGTCCCATCAATAGATGAACCGGGCGTGCAATTCTTCCAGGTTCAACTCACGCAAAATATACTCGATTCTCTCGCGTGCATTTTGTCTCGGTACGCCGGTACGGCGTGCGATTATCAGTTCGTTCTTTATCGAATGTTCCCAGCCGATCAGTTCGGTTACGGTTATCTGATAGCCATGCGACTCCAGCAGCAAACATCTCAGAACATTGGTGAGGTGGCTGCCGAATTCTCGGGTGTGTATCGGATGCCTCCAGATTTCGGAAAGTGGTGTTTTGCCAAATGACTGATTCTTGTTTTTATTTAAGGCGGCCGCCACTTCAGCCTGACAGCATGGTACAAGCACAATGAATTTTGCCTGTTTGTGCAGAGCGAATTTGATTGCGTCGTCGGTTGCGGTGTCGCAGGCATGCAGTGCGGTGACCACATTTATTTGTTCGGGTATCTGTGGTGATGTGATGGATTCTTCGACGGACAGATTCAGAAACGACATCCTCGCAAAACCTAGCCTTGATGCAAGATGCTGTGATTTGCTGACTAATTCATTGCGGGTTTCAATTCCGTAAACATGTGCTGTCTCGCGCATTTTCAGGAATAAATCGTAGATGATGAAACCGAGGTAGGATTTTCCGGCTCCGTGATCTGCAATCACCAGCGTGTTTTCGGTTGCCAGCACTTCATTCAACAACGGTTCGATAAAGCGAAACAAGTGATATACCTGCTTCAACTTGCGCCTGCTGTCCTGGTTGAGCTTTCCATCACGAGTAAGTATGTGCAGCTCTTTGAGCAGTTCGATGGATTGGTCGGGCCTGATTTCGGGAATTTGACTCATGTCGTGTATATTATTTAGCAGAACTTGTTTTTCATCGCCAATACGTCCCCTGTCAATGCCAGCGTGAACGAATTGGCCATGATGATAGATCATGGTTCGATCAGTATCCCGCAGACTAGCCACAGTGCGACCCCGATCGTGAACATACCCATTGATATGCCAGCAGTGTGCTTGGTGCGCCATATCTTTCACGCCTGAGGAATGAAAGCTATGGCGGTAAGTGTCGCAGCGGCACTGCCTATGAAGTCGGCAAGGTCAATTGATTGCAGATCCACTGAGGTGATTATAGCGCCACGCTAACTGTATTGCCCCGAATGCAGCATCTGGAATTGCGCTTTCTATGCTAGGCGGCCGACGACCATATTTACGGTGAGAATCCATATATTGTTTGACGCACAAAAAATGCTTTGCTATAGTGGCGGTCTTCGCTGACGCGGGGTGGAGCAGCTCGGTAGCTCGTCGGGCTCATAACCCGAAGGTCATAGGTTCAAATCCTGTCCCCGCAACCCTCAGCCCGATCTTTAAAAAACAAACGAACAATCGACGAGTGTAGGTGCTTGGTTTTTGGGAAGTTTGTATATTCGGAAGGATATGCAGACGACTTTAAAAATAAGTAGTACTTACACAAAGTTGAAAAGAATCATGTCAATGATTCACTTTGAGTAAGACCGATTCAGAAATGAATCAAAACAGGTATTGAACTTAAGAGTTTGATCCTGGCTCAGATTGAACGCTGGCGGCATGCTTTACACATGCAAGTCGAACGGCAGCACGGGTGCTTGCACCTGGTGGCGAGTGGCGAACGGGTGAGTAATGTATCGGAACATGTCCGGAAGTGGGGGATAGCTCGGCGAAAGCCGGATTAATACCGCATATGCCCTGAGGGGGAAAGGAGGGGATCCGCAAGGACCTTTCGCTTTCGGAGTGGCCGATATCGGATTAGCTAGTTGGTGGGGTAAAGGCTTACCAAGGCGACGATCCGTAGCTGGTCTGAGAGGACGACCAGCCACACTGGAACTGAGACACGGTCCAGACTCCTACGGGAGGCAGCAGTGGGGAATTTTGGACAATGGGGGCAACCCTGATCCAGCCATGCCGCGTGAGTGAAGAAGGCCTTCGGGTTGTAAAGCTCTTTCAGACGGAAAGAAACGGTCACGGTGAATATCCGTGACTAATGACGGTACCGTCAGAAGAAGCACCGGCTAACTACGTGCCAGCAGCCGCGGTAATACGTAGGGTGCGAGCGTTAATCGGAATTACTGGGCGTAAAGCGTGCGCAGGCGGTTTTTTAAGCCAGATGTGAAATCCCCGGGCTTAACCTGGGAACTGCATTTGGAACTGGAAGACTAGAGTACGGCAGAGGGGGGTAGAATTCCACGTGTAGCAGTGAAATGCGTAGATATGTGGAGGAATACCGATGGCGAAGGCAGCCCCCTGGGTCGATACTGACGCTCATGCACGAAAGCGTGGGGAGCAAACAGGATTAGATACCCTGGTAGTCCACGCCCTAAACGATGTCAACTAGTTGTTGGGGAAGGAGACTTCTTTAGTAACGCAGCTAACGCGATAAGTTGACCGCCTGGGGAGTACGGTCGCAAGATTAAAACTCAAAGGAATTGACGGGGACCCGCACAAGCGGTGGATTATGTGGATTAATTCGATGCAACGCGAAAAACCTTACCTACCCTTGACATGCCAGGAAGTTGCCAGAGATGGCTTCGTGCCCGAAAGGGAACCTGGACACAGGTGCTGCATGGCTGTCGTCAGCTCGTGTCGTGAGATGTTGGGTTAAGTCCCGCAACGAGCGCAACCCTTGTCATTAATTGCCATCATTTAGTTGGGCACTTTAATGAGACTGCCGGTGATAAACCGGAGGAAGGTGGGGATGACGTCAAGTCCTCATGGCCCTTATGGGTAGGGCTTCACACGTAATACAATGGTCGGTACAGAGGGTTGCCAACCCGCGAGGGGGAGCTAATCTCAGAAAGCCGATCGTAGTCCGGATTGGAGTCTGCAACTCGACTCCATGAAGTCGGAATCGCTAGTAATCGCGGATCAGCATGTCGCGGTGAATACGTTCCCGGGTCTTGTACACACCGCCCGTCACACCATGGGAGTGGAATCTGGCAGAAGTAGGTAGCCTAACCGCAAGGGGGGCGCTTACCACGCTGGGTTTCATGACTGGGGTGAAGTCGTAACAAGGTAGCCGTATCGGAAGGTGCGGCTGGATCACCTCCTTTCTAGAGAATCCAGAGACTGAGTGCCTACACTCATCGGTTGTTCAACAAGCTGGTAGCCTGTAGCGGTTAGCCTGTAGCGGGTCTGTTTGCTGCACGCTACAAGCTGCGAGCTATTGGCTGCATTTGGGTCTGTAGCTCAGCTGGTTAGAGCACCGTGTTGATAACGCGGGGGTCGTTGGTTCGAGTCCAACTAGACCCACCAGGTTTTAGCGTGAGACTCGCAAGGGTCAAGCGATAAAATTTGAGGGCCAAGCGAATCGAGGCGCGAGATGGCGCCGTGTACCCTGAGTACACAAGCCGTCGAGCAACGCGGAGTCGCGCAGGCTATCAAAGTTTAGCGGGGGGGTTTAGCTCAGCTGGGAGAGCACCTGCTTTGCAAGCAGGGGGTCGTCGGTTCGATCCCGTCAACCTCCACCAAACATTGTGTGGCGAAGGAAACAAGCGAGAACCCATATTCAAGCCTGCGGGGCTTTGGTATTGGCTTTTGCCGATAGGCAGTTCTTTAAAAATTTGGAAGAAGTAAAGAAAGTGATTCACGCGGAAGCGGGGGTGCGCGAGCAATCCTGTGGAAGCTGAAGATCTAAATGGGTTTTGATTGTATCAAGCTGATTTGCGACTAGTCATCGTGAATTGGTCACAAACCTTTGCGAAAGCCGGATCCTTTAAAACAGTCCGGTGGAAGTAAAAGTTGAAAATGCGAAATGCTATGACGCCTTGATTGCGAGATTGAGGGCTTAACGTTATAGGGTCAAGCGAATAAGTGCATGTGGTGGATGCCTTGGCGATTACAGGCGATGAAAGACGTGTTAGCCTGCGAAAAGCTCTGGGGAGCTGGCAAAAAGCTTTGATCCAGAGATCTCTGAATGGGGAAACCCGGCCCTTCGGGGTCATTCCCTGCTGAATACATAGGCAGGGTAAAGCGAACCCAGGGAACTGAAACATCTAAGTACCTGGAGGAAAAGAAATCAACCGAGATTCCGCAAGTAGTGGCGAGCGAACGCGGAGCAGCCGGCAATTTTTAGCTTTTGTGTTAACGGAACAGTCTGGAAAGTCTGGCCATAGTGGGTGATAGCCCCGTACGTAAAAACACAGGAGTGGAACTAGGATTGCGACAAGTAGGGCGGGGCACGAGAAACCCTGTCTGAACATGGGGGGACCATCCTCCAAGGCTAAATACTCGTAATCGACCGATAGTGAACCAGTACCGTGAGGGAAAGGCGAAAAGAACCCCGGAAGGGGAGTGAAATAGAACCTGAAACCGCATGCATACAAACAGTGGGAGCCCGCAAGGGTGACTGCGTACCTTTTGTATAATGGGTCAGCGACTTACATTCAGTAGCGAGCTTAACCGCATAGGGGAGGCGCAGGGAAACCGAGTCTGATAAGGGCGACAGTTGCTGGGTGTAGACCCGAAACCAAGTGATCTATCCATGGCCAGGATGAAGGTGCTGTAACAGGTACTGGAGGTCCGAACCCACTAACGTTGAAAAGTTAGGGGATGAGCTGTGGATAGGGGTGAAAGGCTAAACAAACTTGGAAATAGCTGGTTCTCTCCGAAAACTATTTAGGTAGTGCCTCACGTATCACTCTCGGGGGTAGAGCACTGTTATGGCTAGGGGTCTATTGCTGATTACCAAACCATTGCAAACTCCGAATACCGAGAAGTGCGAGCGTGGGAGACAGACATCGGGTGCTAACGTCCGGTGTCAAGAGGGAAACAACCCAGACCGCCGATTAAGGTCCCCAAGACATAGTTAAGTGGAAAACGAAGTGGGAAGGCTAAAACAGTCAGGATGTTGGCTTAGAAGCAGCCATCATTTAAAGAAAGCGTAATAGCTCACTGATCGAGTCGTCCTGCGCGGAAGATGTAACGGGGCTCAAACTATGCACCGAAATCGCGGATATCAATGCTCCTTTTAGGACATGCGAAGTTTCGCAATGCGGCACACGAAGTGTGGCGCGTTGCAAAACGCTCTCTGACAAAACAGAGAGTCAGCATCCATCACCTCAATTGAAGGTTTGTCGCACTCACCACTGACGTGGTTCGAGCGACAACCGTGAGCGTGTTCTAAAAGGAGCATTGATATGGTAGGAGAGCGTTCTGTAGGCCTGCGAAGGTGTCTCGTGAGGGATGCTGGAGGTATCAGAAGTGCGAATGCTGACATGAGTAGCGATAAAGGGAGTGAAAGGCTCCCTCGCCGAAAGCCCAAGGTTTCCTGTTCAACGTTCATCGGAACAGGGTGAGTCGGCCCCTAAGGCGAGGCAGAAATGCGTAGTCGATGGGAAACAGGTTAATATTCCTGTACCTCAATGCAATGCGATGTGGGGACGGAGAAGGTTAGGCAATCCGGGTGTTGGATGTCCCGGTTCAAGCGTGTAGGCAGATCTCTTAGGCAAATCCGGGAGGTCAATGTCGAGGCGTGATAACGAGTCTCTTAGGAGATGAAGTTGCTGATACCAAGCTTCCAAGAAAAGCCACTAAGCTTCAGTTGCATTGGGACCGTACCGCAAACCGACACAGGTGGGCAGGATGAGAATTCTAAGGCGCTTGAGAGAACTCGGGTGAAGGAACTCGGCAAATTTGCACCGTAACTTCGGGAGAAGGTGCGCCCCGGTAGCGTGTAGCGACTTGCTCGTGAAGCGCGATGGGGTTGCAGTGAAATGGTGGCTGCGACTGTTTAATAAAAACACAGCACTCTGCAAACACGAAAGTGGACGTATAGAGTGTGACGCCTGCCCGGTGCTGGAAGATTAAATGATGGGGTGCAAGCTCTTGATTGAAGTCCCAGTAAACGGCGGCCGTAACTATAACGGTCCTAAGGTAGCGAAATTCCTTGTCGGGTAAGTTCCGACCTGCACGAATGGCGTAACGATGGCCACACTGTCTCCACCCGGGACTCAGCGAAGTTGAAATGTTTGTGAAGATGCAATCTACCCGAGGCTAGACGGAAAGACCCCATGAACCTTTACTGTAGCTTTGCATTGGATTTTGAATAGACCTGTGTAGGATAGCTGGGAGGCATTGAAGCGGGAACGCCAGTTCTCGTGGAGCCAACCTTGAAATACCAGCCTGGTGTGTTTGAGATTCTAACCTGGACCCCTTATCGGGGTTGGGGACCGTGCATGGTAGGCAGTTTGACTGGGGCGGTCTCCTCCCAAATTGTAACGGAGGAGTACGAAGGTATCCTAGGTACGGTCGGACATCGTACTGATAGTGCAATGGCAAAAGGATGCTTAACTGCGAGACTGACAAGTCGAGCAGGTACGAAAGTAGGTCATAGTGATCCGGTGGTTCTGTATGGAAGGGCCATCGCTCAACGGATAAAAGGTACTCTGGGGATAACAGGCTGATTCCTCCCAAGAGTTCATATCGACGGGGGAGTTTGGCACCTCGATGTCGGCTCATCACATCCTGGGGCTGTAGCCGGTCCCAAGGGTATGGCTGTTCGCCATTTAAAGTGGTACGTGAGCTGGGTTTAAAACGTCGTGAGACAGTTTGGTCCCTATCTGCCTTGGGCGCTGGAAATTTGAAGGGACCTGCTCCTAGTACGAGAGGACCGGAGTGGACAGATCTCTGGTGTACCGGTTATCACGCCAGTGGTATTGCCGGGTAGCTAAATCTGGAAGAGATAACCGCTGAAAGCATCTAAGCGGGAAACTCGCCTTAAGATAAGATTTCCCTGGGGGTTTAACCCCCCTGAAGGGTCGTTCGAGACCAGGACGTTGATAGGCTGGGTGTGGAAGCGCAGCAATGCGTTAAGCTAACCAGTACTAATTGCCCGTGAGGCTTGATCCTATAACATTAAG
>Ga0316575_10000117_pt1 | contig 19908 bp, 17 predicted proteins | sample J5NA_FD_203072 | JGI IMG/M metagenome (GOLD analysis project Ga0316575, IMG submission 203072) | Rhizosphere microbial communities from salt marsh grasses in Alabama, United States - J5-7_050615r2r3 | ecosystem: Host-associated > Plants > Roots > Rhizosphere | place: USA: Alabama | collected...
CCTGAAGTGCATTTTTCAAAATCGACGCGATATCTTCCGGAGAAAGCGGATTCAGCACGATCACCCGGCACCGGGACAACAACGGCGCGATCACCTCAAATGATGGGTTTTCAGTGGTTGCGCCGATCAGCGTAATGAGCCCGCTTTCCACATGGTGAAGAAATGCGTCCTGTTGAGCCTTGTTGAACCGGTGTATTTCATCCACAAAAAGAACGGTTTTTTTTCGATAGAGTTTTTGCTGATTTTTTGCCTGATCGACAACTGACCGGATCTCTTTGATGCCGGATAAAACTGCGGAAAATTGAACAAAATAACTGTGCGTCTGCCTGGCAAAAATTCCGGCGAGCGTCGTTTTCCCGCACCCCGGCGGACCCCACAGAATCATGGAAAAAATCCGGTCCTCCAGAACCGCACGCCGGATCAGCGTCCCCTCCCCCACCGCATGGGCTTGGCCGATGAACTCATCCAGATTTCCGGGGCGCATCCTGTCGGCAAGGGGCTGGGAAGCGCGGGCATCCTTTCGGGCACTGTATTCAAATAGATCCATTGGCTACTCTTTTCGCACATGTTTATGGGGAGCATTTCCCCGCTTTACGCCGCCGTCCGAAGCCCGGCCGCCGCCCTTTATCCTCCCGGTTCGTTTCCGGAAAACAATCCGAATGGGTGTCTTATCAAGGCCGGCGCCTTCGCGAATCTGATTCAATAGGAATCTTCGGTAGGAAAAATGAACGGCATCCGGAAAATTGACAAAGCAAACGAAGGTTGGCGGCGCCACAGATACCTGGACCGTGTAATAAAACTTAAGCCGTCTCCCCCTGAACAGAGACGGTTCATTTCGAGCAACGGCCTGCTCGATGATTCTATTGAGCTGCCCGGTGCCGATGCGCAGTGTATATTGCCGGTATACTTCTTCCACAAGATTGAATATCTTTAAAACCCTGAGACCGGTCAGTGCGGAAATGCTCATAACCGGTGAAAAATTTAAAAATTTTGCCTCCATTCGTAACCGGTCGTAATAGGTTTTTGCGGTTTTGGTATCTTTTTCGACAAGATCCCATTTGTTCAACAGAAAGATACAACCACATCCGCGATCAAAGGCATATCCCGCAATATTGATATCCTGTTCCGTAATTCCGTGATGGGCGTCGATGACGATCAGCGCCACATCACATCTTTCAAGGCTTTTTAATGCTTTGATAATGGAAAACTTTTCGAGCTTTTTGGACACTCGCGCCTTGCGGCGAATGCCGGCGGTATCGATAAGAAGGTACGATTTTTCGTTTATTTTGAATTCGGAATCGACGGCATCACGGGTTGTGCCCGGAATATCGCTGACCAGCAGACGATTTTGCCCGAGGATCCGGTTGATCAGCGACGATTTACCGACATTCGGTTTTCCCACCACCGCCAGTCGAATGATGTCCGAAGGCGTTTCAGGTGCTGTTTTCGGCAGGATGTTTACAAGGTCATCTAAAAATTCTGAAATGCCGTAGCGATGTTCGGCGGATACAGGATATATTTTCTCTATTCCGAGACTATAAAAATCATAAAGTCTGTCCTCCTGTTCAATACCATCGATTTTATTGACCGCATAAAAAACAGGTTTTGACAACGGTCGAAGAATCCTGACGATGTCTTCGTCAAAGGGAGAGATCCCGCTCTTGCCGTCCAGCAGTAGAATAATGACATCTGCATCTTCAATAGCCTGGTGAATCTGGGAGCGTATCTTCCGGGCAAAGTCACCCTCGTCCCCGCCCGGAAATCCGCCGGTATCGACCAGTGAAAAACCGATGTCGTTCCAGGTGGCATCACCATAATGGCGATCCCTTGTCACACCGGGGAAATCGTCAACAAGGGCGTTTCGCTTTCCGGTTACCCGATTGAAAAATGTTGATTTGCCCACATTCGGACGGCCGACTATGGCAACAATTGGTTTCATGGCAAAATGTTATACCTGAATCTTCATCTTAGGTTTTGTTTGACATACCAGCGCCATTTCTTTATATTAAGTCTTTTCAAAAAAGGAGGTTTTTCCGTTAACCCGGAATCGATTAGAAGCTATCTCAAAATTAGGATTTTCGGTCGAGATCAAGGCGAGGCCGAGAATCAATCCGCAGGCATACTCAAGTATGTCGAGGACTTGATTCGAGGGCTCAACACCGATATCGAGCGAAAAGACTTTTTTGAGATGGCTTCTAGACATACCGGACGCCAAATTACCATCTAAATAGCTTACCGCGAATCCGACTGAACGTTTTTGCCTTATTCTCCAGAAAGCTTACAAGATATTAATATTATTATGAGATTTACAATATTTAAACGTCTGACCTTCGGATATCTTGCCATTTTGATGCTGATGCTGTTTTTGGTTGTCTTCGTATCTGTCAAACTCAACCAGCTGTCGCGCCTTACCCGCGCAGCATCATCTATTGACGGTCAAATGGTCCGGTTGACAGAGCGGCTGTCAAACAATATGTATTCCATGGTCAGCTTTGAAAAAAAATACATTATTTCAAAAGATAACGATTTTTATCGGCATTTTCTTCAGATCAAAAAAGATTTCAACAAAGATATCAACGAATTGGGCCTTTTAATAACGCGTTCTGATAAAACAGAAAGTAAAGTATATCATATCGCCGGTTCCGGAAAAAAGGAACAATTTTTCAACATTCAGAAACTGGCCAATAAATATTTTTCCATCTTCGGTGAGGAGATCACAAACATTAAAACCGGCCGGGAGTATCCGGTTAAGGAATATGAAATTAAAAAAGAGCAAATTATCGCAGACCTCGACGACGATTTTAAATATATCATGTGGGCGGCAAAATCAGACAGAGACGAAAAGATAAAAATATCCAGCGAAATCAGTGACAATGTGTTTAAGACCGCAATCTTTGCCGCCGGGCTTTCCATTTTTTTCGGTATATTGATTTCATTTTTCAACACCCGAAGCATCAACCGGTCTATAGTGTTATTACAAAAAAAAACCAAGGATATTGCAATAGGGAAATTCGAAAAGACTCCGGATATTGCCTCACCCCCTGAGATTAGAGATTTAGCAAACGATTTCAACATCATGTGTGATCGATTAAAGGAGTTGGATGAAATGAAGGAGGATTTTATCAGTCACGTATCTCACGAGCTTCGAACACCGCTGACCGCCATAAGAGAAGCGTCAAGATTATTGATCGATGGAACCTTTGAGGCCGATCATGAGAATCGAACGGCCCTTTTAACCATTGTCAGCGATGAATGCGAACGATTGATTGAATCGGTCAATCGAATTCTTGACCTTTCCCGCATGGAAGCTAAAATGACCGAGTACCATCTTGACAGGGCTGATCTGATCCATATTATCCGAAAATGCCTTTTAAAACTGGCGCCCATTGCCCAGCAAAAAAAGATCAAACTTGAATTCACCCCGCCGCCGCATCTTCCGGAAACCTGGATAGATGTGGAAATGATCGACCGACTGCTTGAGAATTTATTGGGGAATGCATTAAAATATACCGACAAAAAAGGATCGGTTACGGTAAAAGTCTCATTCAAAAACACCGGCGGCAAATTCATTGAAGTATCGGTTTCAGATACGGGTTGCGGAATCCAGAAAAAAAACCTTGACAATATTTTCGATAAATTCAAAAGGATAGAAAGTGGAAAAAACACCGCCAGAGGAACGGGGCTCGGTCTTTCCATTGCAAAACATATCGTAACGGCTCATGGAGGGAAGATATGGGTGGACAGCACCCCCGGCAAAGGAAGCACATTTTTCTTTACCTTGCCTGTTGGTTAAGCCTTTTGCTCGTCTTCACCGGATGCGCCCCCCTTTACTCCCAACAATATGACGAGGAAGGGGGGCTGTTCCAACGGACAACGGAAGCAGGACAGCTTTTATCCGAGGCAAATTCATCTTTTGAAAAGGGCGATTTTTCAGCATCTTTTAAAAAAAGCCAGGAAATATTAACCCGTTTCCCCCAAAAATACGGTGACCGGGCACTTTATATGATGGGGATGATATATGCGGATCCGGAATATATATATGCCAAAAATGAAATATCCGTTTATTATTTTGACCGGCTCGTCAAAGAATATCCTGAATCCACTTACAAAAATCAGGCGAAGATCTGGATCGGGCTTTTGCACCAAAACATGGATTATGCAAAAAGGGTCGATAAAAACATCGAACAAATTAGTTCGCTAAAAAACGAACTGAGTTCACAAAAAAAACAAATAAACAATTTACTTAATCAGTTAAAAAAGTTAAAAGAAATCGATTTGGGCATCGAAGAAAAGAAAAGAGAGGCCCTGCCTAAAATCGGACAATAAGACCATGAATGATTTTAAAGGAAAAATATTGGTTGTCGATGATGACCCGAATATTCTTCATGTCATCAAGATGCGGCTAGTCTCAGGTGGGTATGACGTGACCACATCCGACAATGCCGAAGAGGCCCTGAGCCTGGCCCAGAAGGATGCCTTCGATCTCATGGTGCTCGATCTGAAACTCAACGAGGAGGATGGGATTTCGCTGATGGAAGACATCCATCAGATCAACCCCAATGTTCCCATACTCATTCTCACCGCTTACGGAACGATCAAAAGCGCCGTCAATGCCATGAAAAAGGGCGCATACGGATATTTGACCAAACCCTTTGAAGGACACGAACTGCTACTGCAAATAGACAACTGCCTGGAAAAAAAGCGACTTTCAAGGGAAGTCAAAAGCCTTCGCCAGTTGGTCAAAAAAAAATACGGGTTTGATAATATCATCGGCAAAAGTGAAAAAATGCAAAAAGTCTTCGAGCAGGTCACGCTGGCTGCCGAAACCGATTCCAATGTGTATATCGAAGGTAAAAGCGGAACCGGCAAGGAATTGATCGCCAAGACCCTCCATGTCGCAAGCAACAGAAAAGACGGCCCGTTTATTGCGGTAAACTGCGCAGCCATCCCTGATACACTTATGGAAAGCGAGCTCTTCGGTTATGAAAAAGGCGCATTTACCGGCGCAAACAAGGATAAAAAAGGACTTTTCGCGGAAGCGTCCGGCGGCACTTTCTTTCTGGACGAAATTTCCGAGATGTCGTTATCCATGCAAGCCAAAATACTCAGAGCCCTGGAAGAAAAGGAGTTTTACCCTGTGGGGAGCAGACAGACGATAAAGGTGGACGCGCGCATCATTGCGGCATCCAATAAAAACCTTGAAAAAGAGGTGGAAAAAGGCCGTTTCAGGGAAGATCTTTTTTATCGCATCCATGTAATTCCCATAAAGCTCCCCCCGCTTCAAGAACGAAAAGAAGACATCCCGATACTTTCCAGACATTTTTTGCAAAAGTTTTCTAAAGAAATGGGAAAGGATATCAATGGATTTTCCATCAATGCCATGCAGAAATTGATCTCTTATCCCTGGCCGGGCAATATCAGAGAGCTTGAAAATACCATTGAGTGCGCCGTGGCCATGACAAAGAGAAATATCATCACGCAGGATTTTATTCTCCAGTCCCAGGAAAGTAATCCCGAGGGATTAATATCATTTAAGGATGCTAAAGAGAACTTTGAAAAAAATTATCTTATTCAACTCTTTGAACTCACCAGGGGCAACGTCAGCAAAGCGGCTAAATTGGCCGGAAAATATCGTGCGGATGTCTACGAACTCGTAAAAAAGTACAACCTCAAACTGACTGATTTCAGAAACAAATAAACCCAGCGCCAAACCGAACTACCTTGCCGATTACTTAGTACACATATTCTAAATTATAAATTCATGGGTATCCACCGGAGCAAATCCCCTACCGTCGATTTGAATGTAAAGCGGAAACATTGATGTTTTCAGACAAGGCGTTTTCCGCGATCCAGACTCCGATATTGAATCGCTTCGGCAATGTGTTCCATAGTGATGTCGCCGGCGTCGTCGAGGTCGGCGATGGTCCGGGCGATTTTTAGAATGCGGTTGTAGGCCCTCGCCGATAAACCGAGCTTGTCCACGGCGCTCTCAAGGAGATCACATGACGCACTGTCAATCCGGCAGTATTTTTTGATGTGCCGGTTGACCATCTGTGCATTGCAGTAAATTTTCGTTCGTTTAAATCGTTGGAACTGACGGTCTCTGGCAGCGGCGACCCTGGATCTGATGACCGCCGACGCCTCCGCATCAGCGGCGCCGATCAAATCCTTGTAAGGAACCGCGGGCACTTCCACGTGAATATCGATGCGGTCCATCAATGGACCCGATATTTTGGATCGGTACCGGTGAATCTGGGGATAGGTGCATCTGCACTCATGCTTGGGATCGGAAAAGTACCCGCACGGACAAGGATTCATGGCAGCGATCAGCATAAAACTGGACGGATACGTCAGGGTCAGGGTTGCCCGGGATATGGTAACCCGAAGATCCTCCAGCGGCTGCCGGAGCACCTCTATCACATGTTTTTTAAATTCGGAAAGTTCGTCCAAAAAGAGGACGCCGTTATGCGCCAGGCTGACCTCGCCGGGTCTCGGGATATGCCCGCCGCCGATGAGTCCGGCATCGGATATGGTATGATGGGGTGATCGAAAGGGGCGTTTTGTTATCAATGCTTCGTCTTTGGCCAGCATTCCGACGACGCTGTAGATTTTTGTTGTTTCAATGGCTTCTTCAAAGGTTATCGGCGGAAGGATCGTGGGCACGCGTTTGGCCAGCATCGTCTTTCCCGATCCGGGGGGACCGATCATAATGAGGTTGTGCCCCCCTGCTGCCGCGACTTCCAGCGACCGTTTGACATGCTCTTGTCCCTTGACTTCCGAAAAATCGGCTTCATGATCCTTATGGTGATCGAACAATTCGAAAATATTGGTCTTTTCCGGTTTTATTTTTGTAAATCCGCGGAAAAACCCCACCAATTGAGACAGGGTTTTTGCGGGCAGCACGATGATTTCCTCTACAACCGATGCTTCGCGGCCGTTGTCATAGGGCACAATGATACCTTCATATCCGGCTTCTTTCGCCGCAAGGGCCATGGGCAGTGACCCTTTCACCGGTTTAATGCGCCCATCCAGCGACAACTCCCCCAAAACGAGATATTTGGACATGATGTGCTCGGGAATAATTTTTGTCGCCGTCAGTATCCCCAGCGCAATGGGGAGATCGAAACCGGTCCCTTCCTTTTTAATATGGGCGGGTGCAAGGTTGACGGTGATTCTGTCATCAGGAAACATATATCCCGAATTGCTGATGGCGGACTTAACCCGTTCTTTGCTCTCTTTTACCGATGCCTCGGGCAGGCCGACAGTTGTAAACGTCGGGAGTCCTGACGTGATGTCAACTTCCACTTCAACCAAAAATGCATCTATGCCGATCACGGCGCTGCTTAAAACCTTTGAAAGCACGTTCCCCCCCTTTTTTATAGGATCACAGCATGTACAACAAGCGAATGAATGAGCACTTTATGGAAACGATGAATTGAAGAAATAATACTTGTAAAATAAACACCATGGGCTATAGTGAAAATGTCATTTGAAAATATCCCTTGACTTTTATTTTTTCGTATTTAATTTAAGCTTCTTTAACAAAAATCAAATTGCTTTTCAATTCAATTTGTTATTATGCATCTTCAACAAAGAACCATCACAAAACCGGTGAATTGCACGGGTGTGGGAATTCATTCGGGTAAAAAAGTCAATTTGGCCATTAAGCCTGCTCCGCCAAACCATGGCATTAAGTTTATCCGGAAAGACCTGTTGAACTGCCCGGTCATCTCCGCTCATTTTAATATGGTGGTGGACACCAGTCTTGCGACGGTTATCGGTTATGAAGGTTTTATCGTTTCGACCATCGAACATCTTATGGCCAGTTTCGCCGGTCTTTCTATCGATAACGCCCTGGTGGAAGTTGACAGCTACGAGATGCCGATAATGGACGGAAGTGCCGGCCCCTTTACTTCAATGATTAAATCAGCCGGAATAAAAGAATTGGACGCGCCACGATATTTTTTTATCGTTAAAGAACCCATTGAGCTCATTGAAGAGGGAAAAATGGTCGGCATATATCCCTGCTCGACATATAAAATCACCTGCACCATCGAATATGACCATCCCCTGATCAATGAGCAGTCATATTCTGTGGAGGTATCGGACCATGTTTGGGAACAAGACATCTCCAGAGCCAGAACATTTGGTTTTTTACATGAATATGAATATCTGAAGCGATATGGTCTGGCCCGCGGCGTTACTTTGGAAAATGTGATCGCCATCGATGATAAAGATGTTCTCAATAAAGGCGGATTGCGGTTTCAGGATGAGTTTGTCAGGCATAAAATTCTCGATTGCATCGGTGACTTTTCACTGCTTGGCATGCCCATTTTGGGCCACGTGGTTGCCAAAAAAGCCGGCCATGCCTTCAATCATTCTTTCCTTCAAAAATTCTTTGCCGAAAAAGAATCGTGGGAAACACGTACGATAGATGAACGGCGGCGCCAATCTGACGAGCCTGTGATGGAAGACCTTTAAACCCTTTTCGAGATTCTCTATTTGAGACCTTTGCAAAATGCTCATTTTTGTTCAAGTTCAAGGAAGGCGATAATTTTAACCGCAGGAATACATTGAGTATTTTGAGGATTAACATTCGAACCTAACGCGGAAATTGAGCAAAAAGGGGCGTTTCGCGATGGTCTCTATTTGGATGTTCGGCGCATATGCCGCTTAATCAGCCGAGTGACGGTGGAAAGAATCACTCCTCCGCTCATTACTAAAAGAAGTACCGCTATCCAAACATATCCATGAAATTCCGGTTGTTCACGTGCCACCGAAATCCCGATGCAGCCGAAAGCAAATACAATGAGCATGAAGATGATGATTCCGACGCAGATGGCTTCGGAATCATACCAGGGGCTGATCGTTTTTCTGAATAAAGGGTTTTGATCGATACGCATAATCGTATGCTCGTTTAGGCTTCTGAAACCATTCAAGATTTAATGATGCCCGAAGCAGAAACGGTCGATATAAATATTGAAAATGCCGGTTAGGAACATTTTGTAAAGCCGCAAAAATGGCAGATCATACAGCTTTCCTCAAAACTAATGACATTACCGCATTCCGGACAAATTTCCCCAAGGAGGCTGTTCCCATATCGTTTTCCCTTATAAGAACCGTCTTTCAAATATCTTTTCTCCAAAACTCTGGCGATGGCATCGGGGATGGATAACACCAGACCGCCTTCCTGAAAAACCGGATGTTCCCCACCGATGCCTTTGAGCTGTTCGATAATTTTTTCGACTTTTACGCCGGATCTCAATGCCAGCGAAACGAGCCTCCCGATGGCTTCGGTTTTGGCGGTGGTTGATCTGCCCGACTTTCCGATAGTGGCAAACACTTCAAATGGCAACCCTTCATATTCCGTAACTGTAACATAAAGCTGGCCCAAGCCTGTTTTCATTCTGGCGGTAAAGCCTTCCAGTGTCTGTGGCCGGCTTTTTACGGTTGAAATCAGCGTGTTGATAGACTTGTCCTTTGCGGCAAATGAGAGCACCTGATTTTCCTTGCTGCCGTCCCGGTATATGGTGACGCCCTTGCAATCCAATTCATACGCCAAATCATAGATTTTTCGAACATCTTCCGCCGTGGCGTCGCGGGCCAGGTTTACGGTTTTTGAAACGGCGTTATCCGTGTATTTCTGAAAAGCAGCCTGCATACGGATATGCCACTCCGGAGAAACATCATGAGCGGTAACGAAAACGTCTCGAACATCTTCGGGAATTTCGTGAAGGTGCTGTATGCCGCCTTCAACAGCTATGGCATCCATCAATTCAGTGTTGTAAAACCCACGCGCTTTTGCAACCTGTTCAAAATACGGGTTCACTTCAAGCAGCTTGTCGTTGTCCATGACATTTCTGACAAAACTCAATGCGAACAGCGGCTCGACACCGCTGGAACAGTCTGCAATGATACTTAATGTGCCCGTGGGCGCAATGGTTGTGGTCGCAGCGTTTCGATAGGTGCAATCTTTTTTGTCTTTAAAGACGCTGTTGTCAAAATTCGGGAACACCCCTCTTTCATCGGCCAGGTGCTTTGAAGCGGCATGAGATTCTTTCTGGATGAAACTCATCACTTGTTCTGCAATTTCAAGCCCTTTTTCCGAATTGTACGGAATTTTAAGCTGATAAAGCAGATCGGCGAACCCCATAACGCCGAGACCGATTTTGCGATTTCCGTGGACCATTTTTTCAATTTCTAAAAGCGGATATTTCGACATGTCAATGGTATTGTCGAGGAATCGGACGCTCCACCAGACCATTTCTTTTAACGCCATATAGTCGATGATCGGTGTTTCGGCATCGTAAGTGACGAACTTGGCGAGATTGATCGATCCGAGATTACAGGATTCCATGGGAAGCAGGGGTTGCTCTCCGCATGGATTGGTGCTTTCGATATCACCCAGTGCAGGCGTTGGATTGTCCCTGTTGAGCCGGTCCAGGAAGATAATGCCGGGGTCCCCGTTTTCCCAGGCCTGCGTGACAAGCGCTTGATAAACCTCGGCCGCATTCAATGTTTCCTCTTTTTGCCCGTCGCGGGGGTTGATGAGATCATAATCGCTGCCGGTCTTAACGGCTTCCATGAATGCGTCCGTAACACCGACGGAAATATTGAAATTATTGAGTTCGCTGTTATTCTTCTTACTGTAAATGAACTCCATGATATCGGGATGATCGACTCTTAAAATCGCCATATTGGCGCCCCTGCGCGTGCCGCCCTGCTTGACCTGCTCGGTGGCCGTATTAAAAATTTTCATAAACGAAACCGGACCGGAAGCGATGCCGCCGGTGGTTCCTACCCGGCTGTCTTTCGGGCGGAGCCTGGAAAAGGAAAAACCTGTGCCGCCTCCGGATTTATGGATAATTGCGGCATTTCTAAGCGAATCGAAAATCCCTTCCATACTGTCTTCCACAGGAAGCACAAAGCAGGCGGCCAACTGGCCGAGTTTCCGCCCCGCATTCATGAGCGTCGGTGAATTGGGCAAAAACTTCAATTCCGTCATCATGTTGTAAAATATATTTTCCATCTTTTTTACATCGGCGTCATCACCGTATTTCTTCTCTGCCTTTGCGATGTTTTGGGCCACCCTTTTGAACATCTTTTCAGGCGTTTCAACGACTTTTCCTTTGCCGTCCTTTTTCAGATACCTTCGTTTTAAAACATTCAGCGCATTGTCGGAAAGCTTTAAGCCATTTTTAACGAATATGGATTTATCCAGTCGAATATGCGAAGTTCGGGTTAAACCGTACTCCATCAATTTGGTTTGAAGCAGTTTATCGATAATCGGCAGGGTAATGGTATGATTTTCCATGTTTGCGATTTCTTTTTTCAAAAACCGGCTGATATCCATGGCCTGGCTGGATTCAATGTGGTTGTCTTTGGCAAGAATATCCGAGAATAATTGATCATCCCATTTGCAGGCGGTAAGATCGAAACGCCCTTCATCTGTAATTAGAATTTTACGCTTTGAACCCATGGCCGTTCTCCTGTATAATCGTTATCATTGTTGAGTAAATATAATATTAATAACACGAGTGTTAAACTTTAACAAGATTTGCCCCACCTTTTAAAAATTTATTCGGATAGGTTAATTTTTGCGTTTCAAGAAGCGAAGCCCCATTTGCTTTCAATGGGGCGGTTATGGATCACATCTTTTAAAGAGAAGGTGTAACGTAAAACACATAAATGCCATAAAGGGCAAAACAAGTTGTAAACCGGTCTTTCTGACAGGGTATGGATCACCTTTTGCATACTATATATAGTATGTCAAGAGAAAAAGAACCCAACATCTGCACATTTTTCGCCAAACCGTGTCTAAGGTGCTGATAGCGTTAAAAAGAGCGGTTTGAAATTTAGATAAAAAGGAAAAATAAAAATGTCCATCAAGATCTTTTTATGGATGCTGTTTTTCTACATGGTTTATTGCGGTGTTATCTTCCTGATGCAGCGGCAAATTATGTTTCCACGCCATCTTATCGGAATTCCGCCCAGATGTGAAGATCTACCCTTTATGGAAAAGATATGGATAAAAACGACATTCGGCAAGACTGAGGCATGGTTTTTCCCGCCGGGAACGAAAAACAATCAAATCCCGGCCCCGGCGGTCATTTTTGCCCATGGGAACGGCGAGCTCATCGATTTCTGGCCCAATGAACTCAAAAGATTCAATCGTCTTGGAATCGGAGTATTTCTTGTAGAGTACCCTGGATATGGAAGATCTGAAGGGACACCTTCGGAAAAAACTATCAGAGAAACGTTTATCAACGCCTACAAGGTCCTCACCGAACGGAAGGATGTCGATTCTGCCAAAATCATATTGTTCGGGCGCTCTTTGGGCGGCGGTGCGGTGTGTTTACTGGCCGCCGAGCGCCCGACTGCGGGACTGGTACTGATGTCGACCTTTACCGACACCCGCTCGTTCGCAAAAAGATATTTTGCTCCGGGCTTTCTCGTCCGGGATCCTTTTGACAACCTTGCCGTGATCCGTCGCTATTCTAAACCGGTTCTAGTGATCCACGGCAAATTCGATGGTGTCGTTCCCTATTCCCATGGTGCGGCACTTCACAAGTCCGCACGTCACGCCGAATTGATCACTTATGCGTGTGGTCACGTCGATTGCCCGCCGGATTGGGAGGTGTTTTGGAGAGATATCGCGTCGTTTCTGAAGGTGTCCGGAATTCTGGAATCTTAGGGTTCGCGCAAAAATAACTTCACAGAATTGGCGCGCGGATTTGGGGTCAGATTTGTTCGATCCGAAATCGCCAAACCGCAGGAATAGCGGGCCTATTTCGAGGATTTGGCGGTTGAGGATCGAGCGAAGATGGCCTGAAGACGGGATGCGAAAATGTGAAGTTATTTTTGCGCGAGCTCTTATCTGGCCACCATGGCCCGCATCATGTCCCCGGCGTTTTCGGCATGGTCTGCGATGGATCCGATAATTTCGGCCAACCGGACCATATGGAATACGGTGACCGGGTCGACATTCATATTCAGTACTTTTTGTTTCACCATATCCTCGGCCTTATCGGCTTCATGCTCTTGCTGCCGAAGATTACGGATAATGTTTTTGATAATCACACGCTGCTCTTCGGAATAATTTTTAAAGTACTTTCTGGCTTCTCCAACCATCTTGCTCAGTTCCTCGATGGGATCGATAACCGCGTCCGCCAACATGACGAATTCTTTTTCAAGCTCGGCAGGGATTCCCGGTTCGCTCCGGAAAGAAATCCAGTCCAGGGCATCTTCCACGGCATCGATCACCTGATCTTGTTCTCTTAAATACCTAAACAGCAGAAAATTATAGACCGGCATCAGAGTCCCTTTGGGAAGATGGCCGCGAATCCGACGCTTGATCGTATCGGCTTCTCTTTCCAGTTGAATCACTTCCTGTCTGAATTCTTCGAATGTCCGGCATTTGTCTGCAAGATGACATTCGATGGCCTGTTGAAACGCCCAGGCACATTCTTTTACCTTTTCGGCATGTTCTTGAAGGCCTTCAAACGGTGATGTCATGAACATGGAGAAAAATGGAATTCGCATTACCGGCTCCTTTAAAAAATGAAGTGAAGCATTTTAAAAATGACCATACTGGTTAATGCTGCCGCGGGCACGGTGAGTATCCAGTATACCATAATCTTGTAAACAATGCCAAAATTAACAGCCTCGATTCCCCGGGCAAGGCCGACTCCAAGCACGCCGCCCACTGCGGCATGGGTGGTGGATACCGGCAGCCCCATCTTAGAAGCGACAAGGACTGTCGTTGCGGCCGCAAACTCAACAGAAAAACCGCGGGTATTGCTGAGTGTTGTGATTTTTTCACCCATGGTTTCCATAACGCGATGGCCGGCCATGGCAATCCCGCAGGCAATCCCGATACCACCGAAGAGGAGCAGGAATATGGGCACCGGCACTTTGGCACCCACATTGCCGGTTTTAACCAAAAAATAAATGACCGCCAGCGGGCCGATGGCATTGGCCACATCATTGGCGCCTTGTGCCAATGCGACATAGCAAGCGGTTCCCACCTGAATTTTCTTAAAGATCTCTTCCGCACCTGATGTAATATCTGTCACTGTAAGTTTTATCAAGGCGGTTGCGCCGAATCCGAGCAGAACCGACAGCAAAACAGCAACGGTAACTTCTGACTGGTACCCCATGGCCAACTTCTTCCCCAGAGGAGTCTTGAACAGAAATGATAACACGACGACAAAAAACGTGATGCCAATGAAAAAAGGAGACCACTTGAGCGCTTTGGCAAAGCTGTTCTTTTTGGACAGGATTAATCGTACGATGATTTTAAAAACGATAAATGCGATAACGATACTGAAGAAAGGTGAAATGATCCAGCTGAGAACAACAGCCAGGAGTTTCCCCCAATTAATGACGTTAAATCCGCCGGCCATAATTCCGAATCCGATCATGGCGCCCACAATGGAGTGGGTGGTGGAGACCGGGAGTGATTTCCAGGTGGCAAAACTCACCCAGAGGGCAGCAGCAAGAAGGGCGGAAAGAGCGCCGATAAGGGCAATATGAGGATCGGTCATAATTTCCGTCGACACAATCCCTTTACGAATGGTGTCGGTGACATGGGAACCGACAAAAACGGCCCCCAGGATATTTAAAATTCCTGCAAGAAATATGGCCTGGCGAATTGTAATTGCCTTCGCTCCCACAGATGAGGCCATGGCATTGGCCACATCATTGGCGCCGATATTCCAGGCCATGTAAAAACCGAACATGTAACCGATAATGAGAACAATATACCCTTGAGTCATTCCACTATTCCGATTGGTGCGAAGCCATTAATTCCTATTATATCGTGATGACAGAGAAAATCAAAATACAGTCCCAAGAGGCAACAATGTTAGGCGGGCACATATCATGCTGTGAATTTTGTGTCAACTACCACCTGCGAAGCGGGTGGCTTGGATTTTCGGCCGCAGGCCGAAAAGGCAAAAGCACATCAGTGCTTTCGACGTTGAACTCGAGACCTTTGAAAAATGCTCATTTTTGTTCAAGTTCAATCAATGAAAAACATTGAAATAAACTGTTATGATGGATGGCGTTTTTTGTATTTTATATGCGTTCGGCTATAGATCTGAATCGCTCAGCTTGGGCAAAATATCGTCCGGAATATTGTCTATAAAGCGGCAGGGCCGGTTTAAAACCATCCCCGATATCCGGTCATAAATCTGGACAGGATATGTGAAAAAAAGATTCTCCCTGGCCCGTGTTGCCGCGACATACATGAGTCGCAACTCTTCTTCAAGGTCTTTTTCGTCATGGACGGCGTGTATCGACGGGAACCGCCCGTCCAGCGCCCAGATAATAAAAACCGTATGCCATTCAAGGCCTTTTGCGGAATGGACGGTTGATAGAACGAGTCGCTCATCGTTAGAAGTGTCTGAGAATACGGCGTCGTTTTGGCTCGTGTTCGGCGGTTCCAGGGCCATATCGGTTAAAAAGGACTCAAGTTGTTCGTACCGCTCCATCATCACCACAAGATGTTCAAGATCTCTGGATCGCTTCGGATGATCATCATACTTCTTTCTTAATATCGGCAGATAATACCGAACCACCGCTTCACCCAATCGGGCAACGGACATGGGTTCTGCATCAATGTCGGAGAAAAGTCGTTTGAGGGTGTCCAGCCCCTGGGAACGGGAGGTTTTAAACGAAGAGTGAACGAATCCTGCGCATCCTGAATTTAAAGCTGAAATTCTTTCGTAAATATCGAGTGCAGTCTTGGGGCCGATGTGATCCAGAAGCAGCAGTATTCTGTACCAACTGATCCGGTCATATGGATTGAAAATCACCTTGAGATGCGCCAGGATATCTTTAATATGGGCGGATTCAATAAATTTTCCCCCCCCCACCTTGATAAAAGGGATCCCTTCCCGGTTCAGTTCTATTTCGAGATCGAAAGAATGAAAACTTGCCCGAAAAAGTACGGCGATCTGGTTCAAAGGCACGCCGCTGCGATGAATCCCAAGTACTTTTTCGATCAAAAATCGCGACTGACGATTTTCACTTTGGGCTTCAATCAGCAAAGGCGGTGTTCCGCCGGTCTTGCGCGTAAAAAGAATTTTTGAATATTTCCGGGTTGCCCGATCGATGATCACATTGGTGAGCTTCAAAATAGGTTCTGTACTGCGATAGTTTTCTTCCAGACGAATGATCCGGGTTTCCGGAAATATATCGGGAAACCGCATGATGTTTTCAAAATTCGCACCACGAAATGCATAGATGCTTTGAGAATCATCTCCGACCACCATGATATTTCGATGTTTGCCTGAAAGTAGATATACAATATCAGCTTGAATTTTATTGGTGTCCTGATATTCGTCAACCATTAAATACTGATAAGTGCTACAGGTTTTATCGCGAATATCCGGGTGTTCATTTAAAAGCATTTTCAAATATATCAAAAGATCGTCGTAGTCCATGAAGCGATGTTCGATTTTTTGTTTCCGATATGCTTTCGACAGCGTATGAATTAACTCCATATACCTAAAAAAATGAGGATAGTCGTTTTCTACGATCTCTTCAACAGACAGATTTTTGTTGGCTGCTCTGCTGAAAATATTTGTCAGAGTCTGTTTTCTGGGCAGCGCACCGTGGGTTGACGGTCCCATAAATTCTTTTCTCAGCATACCGATAAGATCTTCGGCATCCGAGCGGTCAATGATCGAAAATCCATTTTCAAATCCCACTTCAAACGCATATCTTCGCAAAACAGCATAAGCAAAAGAATGAAACGTTCCGCCGGAAACGTTTTGACATCTGCTATCAAGCAATCGTGCGGCCCTTTTCAGCATCTCCTGGGCGGATTTGCGGGTAAATGTCAATAGAAGTATTGATCCCGGCGGAACACCTTCATCCACCAGTCGGGCGACGCGATACGTCAGCGTTCTAGTCTTGCCGCTTCCGGCGCCTGCAATCACGAGCAGTGGCCCCCGGTTGAAGCGGACGGCTTCCAATTGGGAAGGATTAAGTTCTTTTTCATATATGATGCGTCGGTTCATCTCTTTTATACCTTATGAAACATTGATCAGGGAGCTTTATCTTTCACAAGGAAAATGTGATTGTCAATACCTGAAGTGTTTTTTTATTTTTTCTATAGATTTTGTTGACTTTTCCATAATATGCAGATAGAAAAATTAAAAGTATTAAGAACTTCGTCGAATACCATCAATCAAGGAGGGAAATTAAATGAAGAAGATCACCGCTCAATTGAAGACTTTGTCAAAGTCGCTTGATACGATCTCTAAAAAAGTAGAAAAGATTATTAAGGATGCCGATAAGCTCCAAGCCCCGAAAAAAGCAGCGCCGGCCAAGAAGACTGCTGCTAAAAAAGCTGCTGCAAAGAAGACCGCTGCTAAAAAAGCTGCTGCAAAGAAGACCGCTGCAAAGAAAGCCGCTGCAAAGAAAGCCGCACCGGCCCAACAGGTGACAATGCTGGACTCCGTATTTGACATCATCAAACGAACCAAAAAAGGCGTAACTGTTGCCCAGCTTAAAGAAAAAACAAAACTGAATTCCAGACAGCTCAGCAATGCCCTTTATAAACTGACCAAAAAAGGTAAAATACAAACAAAGTCACGCGGACTTTATGTGAAAAAGTAGTTATCGACTACAATTGGGCGAAAGCCAAGGATGCCTGCCGGTGAAATGGGCCCCCTTTTCGCGATCCCGAATAAGGAGATTCCTCTCGCTTCCATCGCTGTTGCGGCCCTCTTTGACAAGTGAGGGTCCCCCCTTGCGGGATCCCGCTTCGCTCAAACTGCATCCATCGGTTCATCTTCAAGGCATCCTTTTCCCAGGTGCCCTTTGACACGATAAGAAAAATCTCCCGTGAGCATCAGCATAACCATCAGGCGAGCGGGAGATTTTGTTTGTGATTTATACACATCAGCCATTGCTTTACAAAAACATCCCACCGGTATTGTCAATACGGATATCTGTTTTATATTCCATGGAAGTCGGCTAAAGATGATCGATCACAAACGATATGTGGAGAATTGCCATGCTGAAAAAATATGTGGGTGGCTTTGCCAAAAGCTTTTTATCGAACGCTTTTATTGTCGTTTTTCTACTGTTTTTTGTATCCGCTAATTTTGACGCTGTTGCTTCAGGTTATGTAAAACGATCATCAAGCGGCAAACAGACTTCCGAACGCGTCCGGAATCCGGATCAGTGGCCGTTTGAAAACAGCGACCTTCGTCCCGATCCCGCCCTTGTGTTTAAAAAGCTTCCCAACGGGTTCCGGTATATACTGATGGAAAATCACTACCCCAAAAACAGGGTAAGCATGCACCTTTTCATTCAGGCAGGTTCTATGGATGAATCAGACAACCAGCAGGGCTTGGCGCATTTCTTGGAACATATGCTGTTTGACGGTTCAACACATTTTAAGCCTTCGGAGCTGGTTAAATTTTTCCAGAACATCGGTATGCAGTTCGGCCCGGATGCAAATGCTCATACCGGGTTCACCGAAACGGTTTATGACATTCTGTTGCCCAAAGGAGACGAGGATAGCCTGAAGAAAGGCTTGCTGGTCATGAAAGACTTTGCACAGGGAGCGCTTCTTTTGCCGTCTGAGGTCGAAAAAGAACGGCGGGTTGTCCTGGCTGAAAAACGGACCCGGGATTCAGCATCCTATCGAACATTTACCGCGCAGCTCAATTTCGAATTCCCCGATGCCAGAATATCGAGAAGACTTCCCATCGGCAAAGAAGAAATATTAAAAAAGGCCGGCCAAAAGCAATTAAAAGCGTTTTATGATACCTGGTACCGTCCGAAAAGAATGATTCTAATTTTGGTGGGAGATTTCGATCCGAACTCGGCGGAAGCGCTTATCGGGCGGCAATTTTCTGCGATAACGCCGCGAGCGCCTCCCACAGCGGACCCTGATCTGGGTCAAGTACATCATAAAGGCATTAAGGCTTTTTACCATTTCGAAAAAGAATCCGGGAATACGACGGTCAGCATTGAAGTTTTAAAAAAGATATCGCCCGTTCCCGATTCATATAAATTTCGCAAAAAGCAGTTGATGGAAGATATTGCGAACCGGGTGGTAAAGCACCGGCTCGACAAATTGTTGATGAAGCCGAACACGCCCTTTACATCGGCATCCATAAGCTCGGGATTTTTTTTAAACAAAATCAAATACGCGGAAATTACGGCAGACTGTGATCCGAAAAATTGGAAAAAATCTCTTTCACTCATCGAACAGATCCTGCGGCAAGCATTGGCATTCGGGTTTACGCAGCCCGAGCTGGAAAGGGTCAAAAAGGATATTCTTTCCGAACTGGAGGAGGCGGTCAAAAAAACATCCACGCGCGACAGCGGATCCCTGGCACGCGAGGTCATTTCGAGTCTTAATACAGACCGAGTATTTATGTCTCCCCGTCAGGAAAAAGAACTTTATGGACCGATCATCGACCATGTTACAGTAAAAGATGTGAATGAAATTTTCAAAGATATCTGGGCTCCCCGCCACCGGTTGCTGCTGGTTACCGGTAATGCAAAAATTTTGGGCAAAGATCCGGAAAGAAAGATATTGGACAGCTACCATGACAGCATGCGCGTCGTGGTAGCAAAACCTTTGGAAGAGAAGGCGGCAGTTTTTCCGTATCTTCCGGAGCCTGGAACAAAAGCCCGTATCGTCCGGGAAAAAACGATTCAGGATCTTGGCATTACCCAGGTAGATTTTGACAACGGCGTCCGGCTGAACCTCAAAAAAACCGAATTTAAGGCCGATCAGGTATTGATTAATGTCAGCTTTGGCCGAGGCAGATCGGCTGAGCCTCCGAACCTTCCGGGCTTGGCATTGTTGACCGAAAGTGTCATTAACAAAAGCGGCCTTGGCGCCCTTGAAAAAGATGAACTCGAGCGGGCGTTGGC
>Ga0316575_10000118_pt1 | contig 19812 bp, 15 predicted proteins | sample J5NA_FD_203072 | JGI IMG/M metagenome (GOLD analysis project Ga0316575, IMG submission 203072) | Rhizosphere microbial communities from salt marsh grasses in Alabama, United States - J5-7_050615r2r3 | ecosystem: Host-associated > Plants > Roots > Rhizosphere | place: USA: Alabama | collected...
CTGGGCGGAAACATGCGGTACGAGAACGGCGTGACTCTTTCGATGACGGTGCCGCTGCTTTTAAGCGTCAATCATGGATCGAGAATGCGCAGGGATGACATGGTGGAACTTATCCATCATCAGAGTAACGGGATTTTCACGTATGAAAAGGATCGCGGCGTCAGGGATCCGTTCGACCCGTGGTTTGTCAAGTGGAAAGTGGCGGGAACCCTGACGATTCCTCTTCGTTTCCGCATGACAGGAGCCGAGATGATGCGCAACTATCTGCTGCTCAAAAACCGCAGGGAACAGAAGGTGATCGACATCGACAGCAGGATGGGCGGATCGGTCGAGCCGTCGGGGAAGGCAAAAGCCGAAGAGAATGAGGACGACCGGCAGCGGCTTGAAAAAATAAGGAAAAAACGCGAGGAACTTTCACAATAAGAACTGCCCGGCCGAAGGGCCGGGGGTATATGGCAATCATATGATGAGGATGACCGGTACAGTGCGGCAGTTGACAGGAGTGATCACGCTCTGCGTGGCCATAGCCGCCGCTTTTGCCGGAAAGGACACTACGGTTGCCGATGTCTGGAAAACACGGGAGAATCTCACCCGGCGGATTGCCGCCGAATGGCATAAGACCGTTATGCTCCAGAATGAGGTGAATGAAGTCCGTGATGTCATTGCCGTGCTGCAGGACTTCGAATTGTATCCCGAAGAAGCGACATCGTTTACTGATGAACAGCTTGCCGGCTATGACCGGGGTCTCGAAACGGTGCTGAAAGAGTGTCGTCGTCTCAGTGACCGGATCGAAGAGCTCAGACCGCCCGTGAACGATGCGCTGAGAATCATCCGTGAAATGGTTGTGGGAGAACCGGTACCGAGTATGTTCGAAACCCTCGAACAAGGTAATCTGCACCGTATCGGCGTCATGCTTGCCATAAAGCATTCACTCGATACGCTCTGGGGGCGGACGGATTCGGTGCTGTCATCCGTCGAGACGCATTTCCGGATTACACGTCAGGTTGATGGTGCCAACCGGTTGATTGAAGGAGAATTTTTCACCATTCTCAGGTCGAATCTGGGGCTTCAGTCGCAGGAATATTTCAGCCGGATAACGACAATCAGAAAGGCGCTTGTCGGTAAAGCGGATGCGGCACGGGTGGATGCGATGCGACGTGTCGACATGAACCGGATACGAAAGTACATGAATGAAAAAAAGACTGCCGTTGCCGAACGCAATATTGTCGATGCTCTCGATTGTTACGGCAGCGGCGGATCATACGGCGAGGAGCTCGGTCTGATGCTCGCGGAACTCAGGCTTCGCAGCGGAGAATATGCAACGTCACTTTCCGTTGTGGAAAAGCTCCCGGGTAAGGGGCGATCCGGCGTAAAAAAGCGGCTGGTAAAGGCTCTCTGCTTTTATGCGCTTGGCGAATATGATTCGGTACTTGCCGATACGGCTCAAAGTATTGTCGGGGATCTGGACACCAGTGATCTCAACCGGTATCTCTGGGTGGTTATTGAATGCGCGCAGAAACGGCAACGACCGGATATCGGCATCAGGTATGCGGGATTTCTCGACAAGTCGGCGTCGAATGCGCTTTACGGGATGCACGCTCTTGCAGGTGTGTTCGTTGCGACGGGGGACGACAGTTCCGCTCTTTCGGTGGTGAGGCAGGCGCTTACAATGCGGGCGGAAAACGATGAGGACCGCCTGGCGCTGCGTGAGCTCAGCATGATGGCTGCGGAAATTCTTTTCGAACAGAAACGCTACGATGAGGCGCTGAAACAATTCTATTGGCAGCTCAACAGTGAAGGTCTGTTCGAACGGGCGCTGACGGGTATCGTCTGGTGCTATTTGAAAACGGGAGAATTTTCAAAAGCGGAAGTTTCATTGCGCAAGCTCATCAACCAGTCGCCGGAGAGTATTGCCGGAGCGGAAGGCATTTTCATCCTGGCGAAGAGGAACATTCAGGCTGCGAGACTCGCATGGGACAAGTATCACATTGTTGACAACGAACGCAGACGCATTGCGGTGATGATCGAAAGAGTGAATGAGCGGTCCGCCCGGGATGTGCAGGGTACCGGCAGGGAAAAAATCGACAAGGTACGAAGATATCTGAACGACCTTCTCCAAAATGTCAACAAGGAAAAACTCAGGAATCATGAAGAAATTGCCGCATATTTTCAGAATGCGGAAAAGCTCTGCGAGTTTGTTACCGAGCACTATTATACCGGCACCTTCCAGGAACAGTCATTTTCAGAAGGACGGGAACAGCTGCTCAAGATCGTTGATTCGACTCTTGCCGTGATGAAGACTGAGGAGAACGGGGATCGAGGAAGTGCAGCTGTCAAAAGTGTCGTCGATCGTAACCGGCTCAAGAAACTCGTTGATGATGCATCACTGCTGTCGACAATCACGCTGCTTAACCGCTACCAGTGGGAGAAGGAGTTCATTGAATGGAGAAAACGGTCTGTGAATGCCGACACACTCCCGGTAACCGGAGTGACGGTTGCGGAGAAAAAAGCGCTGAATGCGAAAAGAATCGATTCGCTCATACTGACGGAAAAGGAGATCGACTCATATTACCAGCCGAGATTGAAAACAAGGATCACCGCGATACTTTCAACACCGCTTGCTGATGATGATCGCGGCTATCTGGAGTATCAGCTGGCGGAACTCCTTTACCGCGAGGAAAACGAGCGGTATGCGGGGGAATATGATCTGTATGAAAAACTGGTGACGGATGCTGCGGCAGGCACTATGGGCGAGGCCGGACAGGTTGCCCCGCCGGTACTCGATCACCGGCAGAGCATGTACCATTATCGGGAAGTGCTGCGGACTCCGACCGACAGTACGTTCACCGGTGCCGCCTGGTACGGGCTGGGCTGGTGCTTCAATGATGCCGGTCAGTTTGATTCCGCTTACACCTGCATGCGGTATCTCGCCGGGCATTTTCCCGAAAATCCGTATACTCCTCAGGCATGGATGTACTGCGGTGAATACAATTTCGACAAGGGTACGCTTGATTCGGCGCTTGCGGCGTTTTACAATGTCATGAAATACCCCGAAAGTGAATGGTTCGACGAGGCCCTTTACAAGGTGGCATGGACGCAGTACCGGCTGTCGAATCCGGAAAAGGCGATCAGTTCGTTTCTTGCACTGGTCGATCTGGGAGGAACGATGGGACAGGCGCTGCTTGAGAAGGAGTCGATGGATTACGTCGCCATCAGTTTCAGTGAAATCGATCTTTCGGGACAGAACGGACTGCGCCGGGCCGCTGCGTTTGTCAAAAAACTCGGTGACCGCAGACGCGGCTGCGAAATTCTGCACCGACTTGCACAGGTATATCGGGAGCAGGGACGTTATGATATTTCGCGGAAAACCTATAATCTTATACTTTCAACGTATCCGGAATATGAGAAGAATCCGGTGGTTGAGGCGGAACTGATTGCAGTTGATGAACGGGACAATCCGGTGGCAGTGACGCTCGAACAGAAGTACGCGTATTTTAAAAAATACAATCGTACAGGTGCATGGGCTGCTACGCAGCGCGATTCTATCCGCATGGCGGCCGACAGCATTTCAGCAAAAATGCTGTATGATGCGGCGGTAAGTTATCATCAGATGGCACTTCAGGAGAAACGGAACACGCTCTATGAGGAGGCGATACGGTGTTATCGTGACTATATAACCCTGTACCGCTCGTCGCCGATCGCCAACGAATGTCATTACAATCTTGCCGAAATTCACTTTTCACTCGGTGACTATCGCGATGCAGTTGAAGAGTTCATTGCCGTTTCGCGGGAGTATCCCGACAGTAAATACCGTGAAACGGCCGCCTGGAACGCGATCGTTGCTGCACAGGCGATTCTGAAACGTGAGACGGCACAGCCGAAGAAGGTGCGGCAATGACGATCATGCGTAAACCGATATCAGTATGGCTGTCGAAGCTGCTGTTCGCCGTTTCAACAATGGTGCTGTTGATGGCCGGATGTGCCGGTCATAAAGCACTTGAAAAACCGGTGCAGTCACCGGCCGGGTCGGCAACACCGGTTTCGGTACCTGATAACGATGCAGCTGCCGCTTCCCGCAAGGATACGCTTGCGGCCCTCCGGACGGATTCGATCATCGGACTTTCTCCTGCTTCGCAGCTCCTTATAAAGGCGTGCAACAATTATATCGAGGTAAATGGTGCAAGTCCCAAGGCGATTGACGTATACCAGATAAAGTCGTCGCTTTTCTACACCAGCCGGCTCTTTGATTCGGCGCGTGCCGTGTATGCAGAAATCATCAGGAAGTTCGCCGGGACCGCGTACGCCTTCGAGGCGATCAGGATGACGGCCCAGTCATATTATGAAGAAAAACGTTTCGGTCTCGCGGGTGAGTGGTACAAGAAGTTAAGTGAGGTATCGTCCGACAGTACCGACAAATCGGAGGCGATGGCACGAATCGCGGAATCGGTGTTCAGACTTGCGGAAATCAATGAAACGGAAGGAAAATTCAAGGAGGCCGCTCAGGAGTATGAACGGGTTGCGCTTGAACATCCCGATGCGAAAATAGCCGACATTGCGCTCTTCAACGCGGGACTCAACAACGAAAAGCTCAACGAATGGTCGCGCGCGATACTGATGTTCGAACGGCTGCTTCAGAAATATGCGGATTCGAAGCTCTCGGTCAAGGCCCGGTTCAGAATCGGAAAATGCCATGAAAAACTTCAGCAGTGGGATCTCGCTGCCGGAGCATATCTGCGTATTCCTCTTGAGGCGCCGAAAGATGAGCTGGCACCGGTTGCCATTTACAATGCCGGATTCTGCTTTGAAAACGGAGAAAAGTTCCGCGAGGCAGCGGCGACTTTCGAGAAATTGGTACAGCTCTATCCCGATGCCGACGATGCGGCGGATGTGCTTTTCAGGGCGGGAGAGCTGTATGGAAAAGTCAAGGACTGGGACGCCGCGGCGCGCGTGACGGCAATATTCTCGAAACGGTTCGGTAACGACGAAAACCGTATCGTGCAGGCGCTCTGCATGTCAGGCGTGGCGCAGTACATGCGTAACCGTACCGACGATGCGCTGCGTGAACTGCACAATGCGGTTGCAACCTTTAAGAAACTCAAAGATCCCGGACCGATGAACGCCTACTATGCCGCAAAGGCGCTGTATACCGTTGGTGAGATCGAGCAGGCGGCCATGGCGGCCATTTCACTCGGAAGTCAGGACAAGGCTTATCGCAGGCGCCTGGCGGAAAAGTCGGATAAGCTTGATGAATGTATCAGCGCCTACGGCGGAGTCATCAAGTTCAACCTCTCGGAATGGACGACCCGCGCGGTGTTCCAGATCGGACAGGCTTATGAGGATTTTGCGATCGGCATATTCAGTCAGGAACGCCCTTCGGGAATATCACTTGACAAGAGGATCGCGCTTGAACTCGGCATTGCCCAGGCGGTCGACAAGTATTTCGTCGAAAAGGCGCTTGCGTTTCATGAACGGAATGTGAAGCTCGGCATCACGGAGAAAATCGAGGACAAGTACATCCTGCAGTCGCGTCGCAAGCTTACCTATCTGCCGTATCTCGCAGCGGAAAACTATCTGGCGATCGTCGAAATCACCCGTTCGGCACGGCACGATCAAAAACTTGACGGATTCGCACTGATCGCGAACCGGCTCGAACTCTTTCAGAAAATCGCGCCGTTTCAGAAACGGGCCATCGAACTCTATCTGCAGTGTCTCGAGGAAGGAACAACCTATCAGGAACGCGACGAGTATTATGAAAAAGCAAGTGCGTCGATCACCGGACTGTCGCTTTCGGTGGGAGAAACGTATGCCGATGTCGTCGAGATCGCGCGCGATGCGCCGATTCCGTCGGGATTTGACGATTACGAGGTCTTCGTGTACAAGACGAAGCTGCTGCGGCAGATCGAAGGATACGAAAACCAGGCTCTTGAGAACTACCTGAAGACCATAAAGATCGCCGAGGCGTACAAACTCTCCGATACGAGTGTCGGATCGGCGAAACAGGCCATTGCAAAACTGCTGTTCAACCGCGGACGCTGCTATGATCTGCTCTGCATCAATGCCTTTACAAGTCCGCCCTATCCGCACAACATCGATGAGGCGGAACGCGAGGAGTACAAGGCTCGCTTCGAGGAGATCGGTCTGCGGTTTCAGGAACAGGCATTTGATATTTACAAAAACATCATCGAATTTGCCGAAAAGTCCTATGCGCAGGGGCCGTACGTCACGCATGCCTATATACGGCTGTTTCAGAATTTTCCCGACAAATACGGTGTAAAGAAACAGCAGATGGTTCAGACGGCGATCAGTACCGGTGCGCAGTGGAAATGGACGGAAGGTCCGGTGGAGAACTGGTTTACCTTCGCCTGTGACGATTCGGCCTGGGGGAAGGCCGCGCGGGCACCGGTTTCGACACAGGCAATTTCAGGCATTCCCGGAAATACACCGATTCCGATGTGGCGGGACACCGGCAGTGGAGAAGCTGGGTCACCACCGGGAGGCGGAACATCGTCGGTTCTCTTCAGGCGGACGTTTACTATTGATGATCTTCCCGGCAGCGCGGAGCTTTACCTTGCCGCGCAGGGAACGGTGTCGATATATCTCAATGCCGAACGGCTTCTTCCCGATACGGCGCTTACCTTCACTTCGGGAGCCGTAAAGATCAATCTGCTGGGAAAGCTCAGGCGGGGCCGCAATCTGGTTGCCATCGGCGTGGTACCGCAGGACATGTCGGGGTACGGTATCTATCCGCTCATTCTGCTGAGTTCGGGAACCGATGTCGCACTTCCCCAGCCGCCGGGATATGATGCACCGATGGCGGTGCAGGATGCTGCCGTTGACAAATATGTCTTTCCTGAAATCAGGAATTTCACGGTGAAAAAAAGGACGGGTAATGATGCACGATGACCGATGGTTCAGGTATGGTAACGGAGACAACGGCAGGAGAGGCGGTTCGCTGGTGCGGATGATCATCCTGACGGTCTTTTTTTCGATAGCCGGCAGAGTGTATGCACAGGATGATTCATTGGCTTCATCGGGGCAGGGCTACCGGATTGATCAACCCGGTACCATCACGTTTACCGTGGGGGTTAAAATCAGCGGAAAGGTGGAAAAGCCGCAGGTCGTCATTTTTCTCCCCAAGGAAAAAACACTGTATCGAAGAGAAGAGCTCGATCGTTCTTATAAGCAGGAACTTGATGAACCGCTGCCGTTTGCTCCGCTGTTGCAGTGATGCCGGAGCAAACGAAGATGCGGTAAAATCACTTCAATGACAAGTCGTGTCATTGACTTGCATGGTATCAGATGGTACACTAACACGTACATGGCAGCATCGTCTGCAGCTGCAGATGATCCGCACGAACGGGCGTATCAGTTTGTCGGCAGAAGCGGACAAGGAGGAACAATGGATAGTATCGTACGGTTTTTTAAGGATGGCGGCGTATGGATGTACCCGCTGGTTGCAGTTTCCGCATTCGCACTCGCGGTCATGCTCGAACGTGCATTTTACTATTATATTCACTGCAGGATAAATGCAAAGGCACTGCTGACCCAGATCACTCGCCTGGTGCGTAACGGCGACGTCGAAAAGGCACGGCAGCTCTGTGCCAGAACAAAAACTCCGCTCAGTGCTATTCTGGAATCAGCCCTGTGGCATTTTCAACAGCAGGAACCCGACAACGAGATTCAGAATGCCGTTGATGAGATTGCCCTGCGTGAATTACCGAGGATTCAGCATCGAATTCACTATCTTTCCCTTTTCGCAAATATTGCCACCCTCATGGGACTTCTTGGAACGATATTCGGTCTTCAGGAGGCGTTCGGTGCGCTCTCCGCTGCCGATCCATCGCAAAAGGCAACGGTGCTTGCCCGCGGTATTGCAATCGCGATGAACACGACGGCGATGGGACTTATCGTCGCGGTACCGTGCATGGTGCTCTTCTCCATTCTCGGATCGAAAGCGAACAATCTCATCGAGGAGATTGATGAGAGTTCGGTGAGGCTGCTCAATTTTCTCTTTGCGCAGCGGCGTATGTAAACAGGGCGGGTTGCGGTATGAACAGTCAGGAGAATGAAAATACTTCCACCGGAGGACAGGGCGCTTTTCCGGCGATGAAACGGGTGAAAAAGGCGACCTCGAAAGAGATCGAGATGGTCGATCTCGATGTCACGCCGGTCATGAACCTGTTCATGGTACTCATACCGTTTCTTGTATCAATGGCAGTTTTCACCCATATTGCAGCGATAGAATTTTCGCTTCCGCCTGCTCAGACCGAAGGGACGGAAGGTGCCGACAGCAAGGAACTCGACATTTCGATCGTCATTACGGCATCGGGGTTCCGTATCGTAGGGACCGGCAAAAAACTCGATCTGGTTCCGACGGTGCACGGGCAGTACCAGTTCGGCCAGCTGAGGTCACTTCTCAAGGCCATCAAGTTTGAATATCCGTCACAGAAGAGCGTGGTACTCGTAATGGACGGCAATGTGCTGTATGACGATATCATCAAATTCATGGACATCTGCAGGGAATCGCAATTCCCGGATATCGGTCTGTCGGGAGATGTAGGATGAGTTTCAGACTCAAAATCCGCAAGGTGAAAACGATACCGGTGTTAACCGTATTCGGTGATATTACCGGCAACAATATCGGAAAACTCACGGCAAAACTTGATCACATGATAAAAATGCCTTCGGAACGGATTGCGATCGATCTTGCGTCCGTCTCGTTTATCGACAGTCACGGGCTCGGCGTTTTTGTTTTTTTCTTCAGGAGACTGCAGGAACAGCGGCGGATAATGGTCATTTTACATCCGTCGGAGTTTATCAGTGAGCTTTTCAGCGGATCCAATCTTGACAGAATATTTACCATAGTCAATGATGAGCGCGAATTATGAGTTTTCCGGCATCCAAATCGTCGATGAAACAGCTGCGCAAGACCCGCGGCGGCGGACGGGCGAAGACCTTCAAACCGCAACTGACCTCGCTTGTCGACGTGATGACCATTCTGCTGATCTATCTTCTGCAGAGTTTTTCCTCCGAAGGAGACATCGTCACGGTGCACAAGGATCTGATACTTCCCGAATCGTCGGCGAAAAAACCGCCCGAACTGCGGGTGACGCTTACGGTGAACAATCAATACATTCTGGCCGAAGATGTCAAGGTGGCAATGGTGGACGAGGTGCTGGCGACCGATGAACTGGTGATTCCGGGGCTTTCCGAGTGGCTCGGTACCCGTCGGGCGGCCACTGAAAAAATCGAGCAATATTCGACGAAGACGAAATTCAACGGAGAAATTACCATTCAGGGTGACAAGCGGATACGGTTCCGGTTACTCAAGAAGATCATGTATACCTGCGGACAGCAGGGGTACAATAACTTTTCACTCGCCGTGCGGCGCAGGGAGGGATGACGATGGGGCCGCTCGACAGAAGGGTGGTACCGGCCGGATCGCTCGGAAACAGTCCGGTTGAGCGGTCGATGATCCGTATGGTGCGCGGTCGTTCCCCGGGTGGGGGTGAGAAGGCGTTCGTGGTGATCGTCCTTCTCTCGATTGTCATTCATCTGTCGTTCATGGTGTTCATCAACCGCTACCGGCTCAAACCGGCGGAGGTCAAGGTGATCGAAGAGGTTCCCGAGAGGTTCGCCAAATTGATTATCGAGAAACCGATCCCGAAGACCGAGCCGGTCAAGCCGAATCCCGACCAGGCGGCGGAGAATGTCAGGCAGCAGACCGTTCCGAAAGAACCGGCTCCTGTGGCAGGCGGTCCGGTTACTCCCGCCGCACAGGCAAAGGCGAAACGATCGGTTGAAGCCCGTGTCGCCCGCGTGGAGCAGAAACTGCGTACGGTAGGTGTTCTCGGAATGCTCACCGGCGTCGGTACCACCGCCAAGGGACCGTCGGTGGTCGACGTGCTCGGTTCCCTTAATGACAAAAGGGAGAGTACCGTCGACCTCGAAAGTGCTCTCGATAAAATGACCGGTCTGCAGAAGACGAAGAATATTGACGTGCTCGACCGGAAACTGGTAAAAAGCAAGGAGCTGAGCACCTCTCACAAGGAGAGTATCGACGATCTTCTGGCGAATGTCGGCAGATCGGAGGTTGTAACCGACCTTGTTAAAAAGGGTTCGTTCATCATCCAGAAGCCCGAAAGTATCGAAGGTGCCGCTTCGTCGAATGCAAAACGTGACAACAGTGCGATCAATGCAATTGTCGCATCACATAAAACAAGCATCCGCATGAGCTATGAGAAATACCTCAAGCGCAATCCTTCACTTGCAGGAAAGGTCACGGTGCGTTTTACCATTGCGGCATCAGGCAGTGTAACGAAAACCGTGGTGGTCGAAAATTCAACGGGCAACAGCGAACTCGAGGAGGAAATTATCAGGAAGATCCGTATGTGGACATTCGATCCCATTGCCGAAGGCGATGTCACCGTAACCTATCCGTTCGTGTTCACCAGTGCCGGATAAGGCGGAAAACATGCTGCGCTCATTCCGGATCATTTTGATCGGCCTGTATCTGACGGTGCTTGTACACCCGGTTTCCGCCGGCATCATTCAGGCGGGTGATGTCATTGAAATCAGCGTGGTCGATCATCCGGAATTCTCCGGAAAGTTCCCGGTCAATGACAAGGGCATTATCGAGTATCCGCTGCTGGCCGATCATTCCGTCGCGAATACCAACACCACGGAACTCATGCAGGAACTGACCTATCTTCTCGCCCGTCACATCGATAATCCGCTCGTCATGGTATCGATCGTCACCAATCCTGAAATTACCGTGTCGGTGCTGGGGCAGGTGAACAAGCCGGGAACGATTACGCTGCTTGAGGGCGCTTCGGTACAGGAGGCGATTGTCGCGGCCGGCGGTCCGGTCGCCGAAAAGGCTGATTTACGGAAGATCAGGGTCATATATCATGACCGGACACGGCGCGGTGAACTCTTCAATCTCGAGGAGTTTCTCGCCGAAGGAACGGTCGACCGTATGCCGGTGCTCTCGAACGGGGATGCGGTCGTGGTGCTGACGCAGGAAAAGTCGCGCAGTGTAAAGGTTATCGGCGCCGTGCAGAAGCCCGGTCTTTTCACCGTCGGTGAAAAAATCAATCTCTTCGAGGCGATCTATCTGGCCGGTGGTCCGTCGGAGCGGGCGGACCTGACGCGGGTACGACGGTTTTCACAGGACGGTGCGCATCAGACCGAGGAGGTCATCGATGTGCAGAAGTATATTGACAGCGGAAAAATGAACGGCATTCCCGCGGTCTATGAGGGCGACGTGATCATTGTCTACAACCGGTGGTTCGACTGGAAGACAACGCTTACGGTACTCAATAATACCCTGCTGTTCATCGTTACCATTCAGGCCTTTGCGGGAATTTTCAAATAATGGTCGACACTTTCAGTTCTGCACTGCAGTCACGAACCGGCATCAAGGATTACATCGCAGTCTGCCTCCGTCGCAGAATGGTGATTGTTGCCGCATTCGTGAGCGTGGTTGCGGCCACGTTCTTCTTCGTATCACGCATACCCGACGTGTTCGAATCGTTTTCGACGCTCGTTACCGAGGACCAGTTCGTTGTTGTAAACCAGATGGTCGCGTCGAGCAGCCGGTCGCTGAGTTTTTACGAAGGTATCCTCAACAGCCGCACTTTTCTCGAATCGGTAGCCGACAGTGTCGATATGTCGGCATTTCTCATGCACTATCCTAAGTCAACACGGGATAACGCCGCAGAACTCATCAGGCAGAGCATTTCGCTGAGAAAAACCACCTTCACCTCGTTTCTGCAGCTGACGGCGCGGGCGCGCGACCGGGAGCTCGCCTATAGAATCGCTTCGGTCGCAACCGGACTTTTTCTGCGGCGCTGCAATGAAGTCGCCAGCGAGGAGACTCGCCGGGCGGTGCTTGAAACCGAAAAACAGCTGCAGCTCATCAGGCATAATCTCGAACAGTCGGAACATGATCTGCGGAGTTTCACCGACACGGCGGGAAGCGTGGAGGAGGGGACCACGCCCGAGCTGAAGAATCTCAGCGAAGCGTATGCGGGAAGCCTGGCGCAGCTGGGTGTCAAGGAGGCGGATCTCAATGCCGAAAAAGCCCAGCTCGCCCGACTCGAAAAGGAAATTACGCCCGAAGGGGGCAGCCGCTCTCCTGAGTACGTCAAGCTGCGCAGCAAACTCAGCGATCTGGAAAAGGAAAAATTACGTCTTGAGAATCTTGGAATACGGCTCTCGGGGTACTCGACAATTGACAGAGAGATACAGCAGACCGAAATGGAGCTGCTCAAGTTCAAGCAGACGAAGACCGAGCCTCCCGATATGGCGACAATGCATCAGTGGCAGGAACTGCGCAAGTCGGTGGCGAGCAAGGAGGGGGAACTCGCGCTTTTCAAACGGCGACTTGAATCGTATGAAAACGCGATACGGTCATACAGAAAGGGAAATCCCGACCTGCTTTCGCAGTCGCTGGAACTGATGCGGCTCAAACGCTCGAAGGAAGTGTACGAAAATCTCTACTCCATCCTTCTCGAAAAGGCCGAGGAGGAGCGGATCAAGAGTGCTGCGAGCAGTGCAGGCATCAAGGTGGTTGACTATCCGGTGATGCCAGCCGATCCGATTCCGAAAAATCAGACGAGGTTTTATCTTGCAGCGGTATTTCTAGGGTTGCTGTTCGGCCTGGGGCTTGCCTTTCTCATCGAGTACAACGATACGACGGTCAAGAGCAATGACGATATCGAGCGGTTTCTGCATCTGCCCGTGCTCGGAACGATTCCGCATATCGCCCCGAACAGGAAAAGTGATGTAACGGTCAAACGACAGTCGTCCCGGTCAAAGAAAGGCGTCTCGGTTTCCCAGTATCCCAGACATGTCTTTACATTCGACGGTGATGATTCGGTCAGTTCCGAAGCATACCGTTCACTTCGGACGAACATACTGTTCGCGAGCCCCGATCATCCTCTCAAGGTGCTTGCACTCACGAGTGCGGGACCTTCGGAGGGAAAGTCGCTTACCATTTCGAATCTTGCCCGTGCCTATGCACAGCTCGGCAAGAAGACGCTGCTTATCGATACCGATCTGCGCCGGCCGGTGCTGCACCATATTTTCAATCAGTCGCGCGAGCCCGGGTTTACCGATCTGTTCATGGAAAACGGCGGCTATGATGCGGTGATCCGCAGAAATGTATTTGACAATCTCTCGCTCATTACGGCGGGCATGTTCACGCCGAATCCTGCGGAACTGCTCGGATCGCACAAGCTCATGCAGCATATCGACTACTTTCGCAATGAATTCGACATGGTGTTCTTTGATACGCCGCCGATTGTCGCAGTGACGGATGCGACACTCATCGGTACGAAGATGGATGGTCTGCTGCTGGTGATAAAATCTCATCATACCGATCGCGAGGTACTTGTGCGTGCGGTGAACATTCTGAAAAATGTCGGTGTCAAGGTTGTCGGCACCGTGCTCAATGACATAAATTTATCTCACCGGTATTCGAGTTACGGATACTACAAATACTACTATCACTACTATAAAACAAAAAAAGACTGACCGTATGGCTGCTCGCGAAGCTGACCGGGAGTTTTCCGATACAAAACATCGGTCGGGAGCATGGCGGACTTCGACGCTCCGCCCGCAGCACCGGCTCGTTTCACTGCTTCGTCGCTGGTGCTCCTTCAAGCAGGCGGAGATGTACCGTTTCGTCAGGCAATGCGGCACGGGTGAAATCATCGTCGATTTCGGGTGCGGCTGCGGCGCATACAGCCGTTATTGCCGTGAAACGTCGGGTGCGACGGTGGTTGCGGTTGACTGGTCATACACGGCGCTCCGTTCGCTCGCGCATGAAAAGACGCCGGGCATATTCACGGTGTGCGCCGATCTGACGGCGCTGCCGTTCAGAAACGGCTGGGCGGACGGGCTTTTTTCGGTGGATGTTCTCGGGCACATTCGCGATCAGGACCGGTCCCTCGATGAAATAGAACGCATTTGCAAAAAATCGGCGCGGTTCTTTCTTCACGCCGAATGTGCGGACTACCGTACCCGGTGGCCCGACCGGGAAGTACTGCGGAGAACCGGTGAAGATCTGACGGCGAAGCGCGACGGTCATGTCGGCATTCGCCGGTCGTCGGTTGTCGAAACAGCCTGTCGACGGCGATTTGCCGTGGAACGGTTCTATTCACCGGCGGGAATGACCGGTTGGCTGACGGGGTATCCCGACAAGTATGCCGCAGTACTGTGGAAGGCGAACATGCCTTGTGCGGCCGCAACGGCGGGAATAATGGCACTGATCAAGAAACTCCCCGGTACGGGCGGACTGCTGCGGGTTGTCAATGGCACCCTCAACCGCATCGAGCTTCTGCTGCATTGTGAGGGCGGCGGCTCATGTTTTGCCGCGGGCAGAACGCTTCCCGCACCGCCCTGCGGCGAAGGTACTTCCTCACAGCAGGGTGTTGACATTGTCATCCCGACGCTCAATCGTCCGGCTGCAGTTGACAGACTGGTTACCGCACTGCTGCCGCAGTGCGGTAAGGATGATCGTGTCATCGTCGTCTGGCAGGGCAGGCGCACACCGATCGTTCATGGGGATCCGCGGGTGCTTTACGTTCATCATACCGCACCGTCGCTCCCTGCGGCACGCAATGCGGGGATTGCCGCAGGTGATAATCCGGTCGTTGCGTTTCTCGATGACGACTGCGAAATCGACGGCGGATTTCTTGATGCGCTCCGCCGCTGTTATGCGGAAACGGGCTGCGAAGGCGTCGCCGGGTTCGTCGATGATCCGCTCTTTACGGCGGAAGGTGAGGAACCGTCACTTTTCAATATCGAAAATGGCGACATCAGACAGCATTTCAATCACCATACTGACGGACCGGCGATTACGGTGATGGGGGCGAACATGTCGTTTACCCGTACCGCACTGCTGCGCACCGGAGGATTTGATACGAACTACCGCCGCAATGCGATATGGGAAGACGTCGACATGTCGTTCAGGATGCTTGGAGCCGGCGTGGCGCTGCAGTTCTGCAGTAGTGTAAAGGTAAAGCATCTCCGGACGTCGAAGGGGGGGTGTCGCGCCGATCATGGAGCACGCTATCTGTTTCACTACTTCGCCAATACCGTCTATTTCGCCTGTACCTGGGCGCCGTGGCGCTACAGGCGCAAATGGGTCGGGTACTGGTGGTACAGGCTCGAATACATGACCCGTAAGGAAAACGTCACTGCGGCAAGCCGCTGGCGGCGATATCATCTTTTCGCGCTTGCGGCAGCCGGTGCGGGAGTAGTCGCGGGAGTGACACGGTATTATCTCAATGGCAGACGACGGGTGATGCCCGCTACGGTTGTCAAAACCAGCCGGCGGTATTTCGGAGGCGGGGCATGAGAGTCGGCATGGTGTTTCCGCAGCGGGAAGAGTGCGGGATTGCCCAGTTCAGCCGCGACCTTGTCGCTGCACTTACGGCTGCAGGCGTTGACATCACGGTTATTGACAGCAGCGAACCAGTCGGACGCCTTCTCGAAAAAACCGCCGGATGTGATGTTGTCCACGTACAGTATGAGACCGGATTCTTTGCCCGCGGGCGCAAGGATCATTTCGTGCCCTTTATGCAACGGCTGACCGTTCCTTCGGTTGTTTCGCTGCATGAAGTGTATGCAACCGATCCGTTTGTGTTTCCACGGGAGAACCTTTCCGGAAACGGACTGCTGCTGTATCTGAAACGTCTCCTGTGGGATTTTCGCCATCCGCTGCAGTGTATGGCCCGACGGCACCGGAAAAACGGGTACCTGGCGACCATGGTACTTGTTTTTCATGAATATCAGAAGCGCATTCTTCTTGAGTCCGGGGTGGATATTTCACGAATAAACGTTCTTTTCAATCCGGTGCTCGGTGCACGTTCCGTCCGTCCTTTCGCGCTTCCCGGTCTGCCGCTCCTGCATCTGGGTGCGGCAGGATTCGTCAACCCTGCCTATGATAGCGATCTGCTGTTCGAAACGCTCGCGCAGCTTACGCATCCCTGGACATTTACCTGGATAGGCGGTGCACGGGAGGCTGCCGGACGTGCCGTGTTTGAAGCATTGAACTCCCGTATCGCGGCATGCGGATGGGGGGACCGTTTTACCATAACCGGATGGCTGCCGCAACGGGAGTTTGACGAACGTCTTGACGCACTTGACATTGTACTGGCGCTCTTTGCGCAGCGCAGCACGTCGGGAAGTATTGCACGGGCGCTGGGTGCGGGAAAACCGGTCATCGCAACACGGCTGCCGCTTACCGAGGAGCTTGCCGGCGGATGCAACGGCAGAAAAATGTCACTGGAGGAACCTGCCGGACCGCTGCTGCTTTCGGAGCGCAGTGCCGGGGCGGTTGTCGGGTGGATTGAACGGTTTGCAGCCGATGAGCAGCTGCGCAAAAGACTTCTCGGGCGGATTATGGAATGTCACGAGTACCATTCACTTGAGCGATATGCGCAGGAACTCGTCAACCTCTACCGTGAGGTCCGCAGCGGATGAAGATCCTGTGGGATTTCAGACTCTTTTCGCACGGGTACGGAACACGTGGTGTAGGACGTTACACGGCGGCCGTGGCGCGCGCGATTCTTGACGAATACGGTAGCCGTGATATCGTCATCTGGGGAGACCGCGATGTGGTGCCGCCGGAGGTGCGGGGTGCGGAGTGCTCATGGATTCCCTATCGCGGCGGATCGTGGAAGTCAAGCATTGCGGCGCTTCCCCTGCTGGCTCTGCGCCATCATATTGATATTGTCCACTACTGGGTGGCACTCGGGCCGGTGACCGCTATCGGTATCTCTCCGTTCGTCCCGTGTCCGACGGTGGCGACTGTTTACGATGCCGGCGTGGAGCGGTGGAATACTCCGCACGGCAACTTTATCAGAAAAACACCGTACTGGAGACTGCAGAAGCTTTTTTTCAGGCGGGTCACCGGGGTGATCGCCATTTCGGAAGCGACACGTCGCGACTGTGCGGCCATAATGCCGCTTCCCGAAAATCGTACGGTTGTTGTCTACCCGCCGCCGCTACAGGGGGAAGATTGTTCCGCGGTTGATTGCAGGCAACGGAAAAAAAAGCTGCTGACCCTCGGCGGCAGTCCTCATAAGAATGTGCAAAGGGTGGTCGATGCCTTTGAGCGGTTTCGTGCTGCGCACCCCGGGTATACCCTCATTATCGCCGGTACAACAGATCCGGCGGAGCGACTCGAACATCCGCCCGAAGGGGTGGAGTATGAACCGTCAATGGAACGCTATCATGAACAGCTTCCGGAGTGTGCTGCACTTGTCTACTGCTCGCTCAATGAAGGGCTCGGCCTGCCGCCGCTCGAAGCGATGTCATTCGGAACGCCGCTTCTGGTGTCGTCAATTCCTCCCCTCCATGAGACGTGTGAGGGGTTTGCCTGTTTTGCCGATCCGCTCTCGGTGGAATCGATCAGTTCGGGTATGGAGGCGGTCGTCGAAGATCAGGAGGCCTGGAGCCGCAGGTCGCATGACGGAGCCGAAGTTTATCGACGCAGAAGTGCCGGTGCTGCGCGAACGTGTGTCGATCTGTACCGGAAGCTGCTGGGACGCGGAAACGGAGGCGCGTCGTGCTGAAATTTTCGGTGGTCATTCCCACCTGTAATCGTCCACGGTATCTTGAACGCTGTCTTGCATCCCTTCGGCGTGAGGCCGGATATGATCAGTCAATGGACGTGATTGTTGTTGATGACGGATCGCATACTGCGAATGCCCTGCGCGTCAGGACGCTCTGTGAATACTTCGGGACGAAATGTGCGGGTGACGGTAGAAATCACGGCATGGCAGTCGCCCGCAATCTCGGAATTGCAGCGTCGCAGGGCGAATGGATCGTTTTTCTCGATGACGACGTTACCTGTGATGCCGGATGGTTCGGGGAGCTTCGAAACGCCGTCGTATCGTTTACACCGGATGTCGTGGCATTCGAAGGTCGCGTCAACCCGTCGGGCGGCGGGGTATGGGACCGCGAGGTGCAGAATTTTTCAGGAGGAGCTTGCTTGACAAGCCATTTCGGCGTCAGGCGCATGACGGTTGATCAATGTGGAATGTTCGATCCGTACTTCGAATACACCGGTCCCTATTGTGAGGATCATGAATTCGCGGTACGGCTTCAGCGCTGCGGAACGATCGCGTTTGTCGCTTCATGTTCCGTGACGCATGCCCCCCGTGAGGTGCCGCTTTTGCGCTATCTGTTCAGTGCCCCCGAACGATGCAGGAAGCTGTTGCTCTCCGACCGGTATTTCTATGAAAAGCATCCGGACGGGTATAGGCGCTTCAGATACCATCCGACATTCGAGGCGACCTGCCGCAGCTACCGTTTTCGGCATGTCGTTGATGTACTGCGCAGGAGAAAAGTCTCCGTTCTGCTGCGGCATCCCTTTCAGACGGTGATACTGCTGCTTGCTGCACTGACGGAACAGATCAGCGCCTGGGTGTTGCATCGTGCAATCACGGAGGTCCGATTTGACAACAGCGCGGCGCAGGACAAAAAAGAACTGGACGCCGCGATGGAAAACACCTATACTACAAGAATCACTACAAAAACGGATCGTTGACCGGTTACCGTTTTACCTTTGTGTTGGTATCGATTATTTTTTCTGAACTATGCGATTCTGGTTTGCAGCTTCAATTTCTCCTACTGCCTACGGCGGTATTCACCGTTCGATGAATACCCTTGCCGCCGAAATGCGCCATTACGGACATACGGCAAAGGTGTATTACGCGCGGACCGGGAAGGAACGGTTCAAATACCGTTTCGCCGTCGCTCTGGCCGTTAAACTGTTTTTCGGATTCTGGAAACGTCCCCACTGGATCGTCGCACGTTCCACCGACGGGCTGCTCTGCGCAATCATTGCCCGCATCTTCCGGATGAAAACCCGTGTGGCCCTGCATAATCACGGCTGGGAGGAGCGGGTGTCGCAGCTTGAACGCCGCCTGCCTGCCGCACTTGTCAACAATCCGACGACCTGGCGGGCACGGCTGATCGGTTTCACCTTTCTGCGCATGACCCTTGCCTGGTCGGATCTCTGCGTTTCGGGAACCATCAACGAGACGAAATGGCTTGCCGTGCGCTATCCGCGGTTCCGTCGAAAACTCACGGTCATTCCGAACGGTGTCCGTAATCAGCACGATTCATTCTGGTACCGCCAGACCGAGCGGCCGCCGAGCTTCCTCATGGCCGGAGCATTTACATGGAAGAAAAATCTCGAATACGGCGTTGAAGTGTTCAGGCGGTTTCTCGACATCGAACCCGCTTCCCGGCTTTTTCTTGTCGGAAGCGGACCGCTTCCCAAGCTGAAAAAACAGCTGCTCATGCCGCTCGGCGATGCGGTGTTCACCGTCGAGTCGGAAACACCCGACAAGATGTGGCGGTGGTATGAAACGTGTCCGATGCTGTTGTTTCCGTCACGGTACGAAGGCGGGCGTCCGTTTACGGTGATCGAGGCGCAGAGCCGCGGCTGCCTGGTGTTCGCAAGTGATATACCGTCGGTCCGCGAGTGCATCACGCATGGTCTCAACGGATTCGTTCTTTCGGGAGTCAATCCTTCGGCCGATGCATCCCTGATCGCTTCGGTATACAGAAACAGGGATCTCTGCACTGCTGTGGCGCGTGCGGCATGGCGCAAATCGCTGCGCAACCGCACTCAGCGGCAGGGCCAGCGTCTTATCCGGATCGTTCTGCAGAAGACGCTGAAGAAACCGCCGCCGTCCCGATAAGGGTGCGTGACGGTATTCTTTTCCGATAGTGCTGCGTCTTCTCCTTACAGGTTCTCCCACTTCTGGGACGTAGCCCCGGAGGGAA
>Ga0316575_10000119_pt1 | contig 19810 bp, 18 predicted proteins | sample J5NA_FD_203072 | JGI IMG/M metagenome (GOLD analysis project Ga0316575, IMG submission 203072) | Rhizosphere microbial communities from salt marsh grasses in Alabama, United States - J5-7_050615r2r3 | ecosystem: Host-associated > Plants > Roots > Rhizosphere | place: USA: Alabama | collected...
GACGTGGCCATTATCGGGACCGGCTGCCTGCGAATAACTATAGTCGAGTTGCGCGCGCTGTTCCGGGCTGTAGAACAGCCGCCCAAGCTCGGCCGCGCCTGCGAACGACGACATTGCCAGTCCGATGGAGACCAAGCCGATTTTTAGCGTGGATTTCATGATTTTGCGTTCCGGTTCTTCAACGTGATCCAGCCGCCGTTGCATTCCGCCTTGATGTTCGTGCCGACGCCGGGACCAGAATCGGGATCCCCGTTGACGGCGACACGTGACAGTTTGCACCCATCAAGCTGGTAGTGTCCCTTGATCTTGCGGTTCAGTTCGTCGAAGAAATTCAGCAACTGGCCTTCGTGCAGCAAGTCGAATTGCAGTTTCATTTCGCTGTAATGGATGACGTAGTCGCCGCTGTCCAGGGCAGGTTGGGGAGCGTAGTTCTTTTGTGGTGCGATGTTGTAGCGGAAGTCGATTACCAGATTCTGCTTGCGCAGTTTATCCAGCCCTTCCATCCAGTCCAGACGGTGGTCGTCACCGATGATTTCGTTTGCTTTAAGTTTGTCATATTCCTTGGAATAGTCTGACAGGTTGTCCCGGTCCTGGCGTGCCGTGGCCAGGCGGTTGCGGGCATTGTTCATCTGGCTCTGGGCGATACGCCGGTTTTTCAGGGTGTAGTCGGCATACTTGATGCTGGAATACAGCATCGCGCCGCTGAGCAGCACGGATGTGCCTATCGCGGCAAAGCTCAGGCGCATCAGTTGAAAGTCGGAGCTGGAGAATTTCATGTTACCGGCGGTCTCCATGCAAGCTTTAAGGAAAATGCAAGTTTGTTTTCGCCCGCTACGCTCTGGTCCGCGATGCTTCCGGTGGGGCTGACATCAAGCGGCTTGGTCAGTACGGTCACCTGGTATCCGCGCTGGCTCAAGTCCTGTTTGAAACTGTCCAGATATGCCAGCGCTGCACGGTAGTCATCGCCGAAGCCCTGCATATCCCCTTTCAAATTGATCACCTGCGCTGGAACGTCGGTACGGGTGTTGGCAGTAAGAGGCTCTGTCGCGCTTTCGTGCCAGTCCAGTTCGTTAATCCCGATTTGCGGGAAATGGTCAAGCGCTGCACTGATCGGTTCCAGCACATTTTTCGGGGCGGACCCGTATTCATCGAGCTTGCGCATTACGGACACGCTGGATTTCATGTCAGCGGCCGGCGTGTCGGTGACAGGAAAACTCTGGGTGATTTGTCTGGTTTCGATCGACAGGCGTTGCGCCTGGGCCGTTAATTTACTGGCGGCAGACGAGTTAACGCCGCTTTGCCAGATCGTTGTGGCCGACCACACGATGCTGGCTGTTATCAATACCACGCTGCCCCAGTTGAGTACCCGGCGAAGCTGCCACATCGAGTAGTAGCGGGTGTGCTCGGCGCTCGCATAATTTGTGCCCGGGCGGTTGGTCGCCAGCTGCTGCAGAAAAATCTGGCTCGCGTCCGAATCGGCGAAGTGTTGTTTCAGTTTCAGCTTCTTGCCGACCTCATCGATATCCGCGAATTCATAGCGCACATCGGCGTCACTGGGTAATTTATTCTGCAGTTCGCTGCGGTCATTCTCATGGCACAGGATGCGCACATCGAGCGTCTGTCCGGAGGGCAGCAGGCTCAGGCTCTTCAAATACTGGTAGGTCCGGCCGAGTTCGTTGACGACAGCATCCTGGAAAGTAAGCTCTGCGTGGACAGGCGTAAGCCGGGAAATCTGCAGCCGGTGGTCGCTGAAATAGGTCTGGCGCAACCCGGAAAACTTTTCCCATGAAATCAGCAGCAAATGTTTGGACGCCAGGTCTTTGACCAGCGGCTCGCTGATCTGCGGTACGGAATAGATTCCCGCAAGCGGCGTTTGCTGCTCGATCATGATGTCCAGCCAGGGCAGGATCAGCCCGGGGTTGGTCAGCGCAGAGAATAGTATGTCGTCGTCGCGACGCCCGGTCTTCTGGCGCTGCAACAGGGTGGCTTTGCGGAACGGGGTGCCGCGATAGAACTGGTCGAATTTGCGTTGAAACAGCGCGTCGCGGCTGCTTCCCATCAAGTGCGGTACGATTTCGTGGCGGAAGTCTTCTTCGATCAGGTCGGTTAGCAGGAATGTTGGACACTTGTTTGCCCGCAATACCGATGCAAAACCATCGCGCCCCTCGGGGGTGTCGGTGAAATCGCTCTGCAGCACGATTTCTCTGCCAGCGACGAGTTGCGCATGCAGGCGATCGGCACTCAGGAATAGTAGTAATGCTTGTTTCATTTCAATAACCCCGAATCAGGCCATGCAGGACAGATAAAGTACACCGTCCCCGTTTTGCAACCCCCGGCGCGTTATCGCTGGAGAGATCTGAATCATTCGCAACCCCTGCCGGTGGACAGGTACCCTTTAGTGACTGTATCAAATTTTCATCTTGCCGATAAGGTCATAGATCGGCGACAGCACCGACAGCATTACCCAGCCCAGCAAAGCACCCAGCACGATGGTCATGGTCGGTTCAATCAGGACCTGAACTTTTTTGATCGAGCTCTTTATGTCGCGATCATAGAAATAGCTGACGTTCAGCAATGCCTTGTCCAGCGAGCCAGTGGCCTCGCCGACCTTGAGCATGCGAACCACCAGCGGCGGAAACATGCCGGTATTCTGGAAACTCTGAGTCAGGTTCTTGCCGGACTCGATTTCCAGCATGACATCGTCAAGACCCTTGGCGACAGCCTCGTTGTTGACCACTTCCCGTGAGCTGGCGATGCAGTCGAGGATGCTGATGCCGGAGCCGTACATCATTGCAAAAGTATTGGCAAAACGAGCCAGAATGATTTTTCGCAGAATAGGTCCTACGACCCACATTTTCAGTTTGAATCCGTCGAATCTCAAACGCATCTCGGGGCTGGTTGTGACGAGCAGTTTTCCGGCGATTACCAGCACGATCGGAGCAGAAATCAGGACATACCAGTAATTCACGAAGAAATGCGAAGTGGCGATCAGGATTCGTGTCTGGAGCGGAATTTGCTGCCCCATGCCTACGATGAAGCTGACCAGTTGCGGTACCAGGTAGATCATCAGAAAAAACGTGATCGCCACCACGGCGGTGCCGACGAATGCCGGGTACATCAGGATGGTCTTGGTATTCGAAGCCATCTCGTCCTGCCATTTGATCGATTCGGTGATGTGCTCGAACACTTCCTGCAGGCGCCCGCTCGCTTCGCCGGCACGGGTCAGGCTGACAAAGATCTTGTCGAACGCATCCGGGTGCTGCGCCATCGCATCGGACAGTTTTTTGCCGCCTTCGATGGACTCGACCAGGCTGGCGATGATTTCACGGAAACGGGGGTCGTTCATGGTGTCGCGCAAATCGGCAAGGGTTTCCAGCAGCGGCACGCCGGCCCGGGTCAATTGCTCAAGGTTGAAGAAGAAGGTGATTAATTCGGGGCGCTTGATTTTGCCGCGCGCCATTGCCTTGCCGGAGTCGACCTTGGCATCGATCAGATCGAGTCCGCTGCGCTTGAGGCGCATTTCCAGGTCAACCTGGTTTGCCGCATCCTGCAAACCCCGGTGGGTCTTGCCGAGTTCATCAATTGCGCGGTAGGAGTAGAGTGACATTTGGTCCCTCCTAACCCAGCCGGTCAGTCAGATCGACGATGCGGCTGACTTCAGCCAGCGAGGTGATGCCCTGCTGGATGCGCCGGATACCGTCCATCGCCAGCGGACGGAACCCTTTTTCCAGGGCAGCTTCCCTGATCTGGCGCGAACTGGCTCGATGCGAAACCAGGTCGTCCAGATCGTAATCCATTTTGAGCAGTTCCATGATGGTCATGCGCCCCTTGTAGCCCTGATGGTTGCACGCTTCGCAGCCGGCAGCCCGGTACAGGGTGATGTCCTGCTCGGCCGGGAGGCCGAGTAATTTGCGTTCCGTTGCATCAGGGTTATAGGGGTATTTGCATTCCTTGCACAATATGCGTATCAGGCGCTGTGCGACGATACCAATGATGTTCCCGGCCATGATATCGGGAAGAATGCCGATGTCGAGCAGCCGGGGAATCGCGCCGATTGCTGAATTGGTGTGCAGCGTCGAATACACCTGGTGCCCGGTCATCGCGGCGCGGAATGCCATTTCAGCAGTAGGATGGTCGCGAATTTCGCCGACCAGAATGATATCCGGGTCCTGGCGCATCATCGAGCGGATACCGTTCGCAAAATCCATCTTGGCGGATTCGTTCACCGACGTCTGGCGTATCAGCGCGAGCGGATATTCAACCGGGTCTTCCAGAGTCATGATGTTGACCGACTCGGTGTTGATGTGATTCAGCACAGAATACAGGGTGGTGGTTTTGCCGCTGCCGGTGGGGCCGGTCACCAGCACGATACCTTCGGGCTTGGCGATGACCATCTTGAGCATATTGAGCGCGCCATCATCGAGGCCAAGCTGTTCCAGCGGCACGATGCCCTTTTGACGATCCAGTATGCGCAGTACCAGGTTTTCGCCGTGCGTGGTGGGGTGTGAAGCGACCCGGAAGTCGATCGGCCGGCCGGACAGGCGCAACGAAATGCGCCCGTCCTGCGGCGCCCGGGTTTCGGCGATGTTCATGTTGCTCATCACCTTCAGGCGCACCACCATGGCCGGCCAGAAACTCTTGTGCAGGCTGCGGACCTGGCGAAGCACGCCGTCGACGCGGTAACGTATGCGCAGGAAACTGTTTTCCGGTTCAAAGTGGATGTCCGAGGCGCCCCGCTGCACGGCTTCGGTCAGCAGCGCATCGACCAGGCGCACCACCGGCTGGCTGAATTCGTTGACGCCGGACTGCTGCGTCTGGTACTCCATTTCGCCCGGTTCGATTTCATGCAGGATGCCGTCGATCGAGAGCTCGAAGCCATAGTACTGGTCGATCGCACGCAGAATGTCCGATTCGCTCGCGAGTTGGGTGGCCAGCCGGTATTCGTCCTTGAGCAGTGCGCGAACCTGGTCCAGCGCGATGATGTTGTCCGGGTCGGCGACCGCCAGGGTCAGGACGCCCTTGTCGACCGACAGCGGCAACAGCTGATAGCGCCGCGCAACATCCTTGGGGATCAGGCTCAGTGCCGCAGAGTCAATCAGGACAGTGGAAAGATCGACGCTTTCCTGGCCGAGATTTTCCGACAGCACGTCGCGGATGGTGGCTTCGGAGAGAAAGCCAAGGCGGACCAGCAGGCGGCCCAGCGGCTGGTGCGTCTTGCCCTGCTCCTGCAAGGCAATGCGCAACTGGTCGTCGCTGATCACACCCTTGCCGACCAGTATCTGTCCCAGCTGTTGTGGTGGTGTGGGCTGTAGCGGCGGGTTGTCCGGCTTCTTGTTATTAGACATTTAGTGCGTTAGCTCTTCGATACGTTGTGAAACTTTTGCGTGATCAAAGTTCGCGAGTTGTCCGGGGTCAAGCTGCAGCGCACGCCGGTAGTATTGAGCAGCTGGCTTGTTTTGTCCCAGACGATCAAGACTGACGGCCAGGTTGAAAGCCAGTTCCGCACGGTCGGGCGCCAATTTGTATGCGTCAAAATAGGCACGTTGCGCTTCGGCCCAGCGGGCATGTTCTGCATAGTAATTGCCCAGCGCGAAATGCAGGGAAGACGAGTTTTGCTGTTCATTGAGCAGCATTTTCAGGCGGCTTTCGCTGTCGTCGTTATTGGACAATGAGGACATTCCCGCATTGGCCACGGCATTGCGCGGATCTAGCGTCAATACCTGCGTGTAATAGTGTGCCGCGACGTTGTCCTCGCCGCGATGCTGGGCGATAACGGCCATCCCGAGCAGTGCGTCGGTATTGTTCGAATCCAGGCTGAGCACCTTCAGATACAGTTGCTGTGCCTGATCGAGTTTTCCGGCGCGGTAAGCAAGATAGGCGTTGTTCAACAGCGGATCGATAGGCGATTCCACGTTTTGCACGATATGCACCGGATTGGTTGCGCGCGGAGTTGTACTGGCACGATGTGTTGCGGCGCGCCTCGAGCTGCGCGTTTTGGCCGGTTTCGGTGGAACGGATTTGGCAGAAACAATACCGGGTACCAGATCGCTTTTCGCAGGCAACGGGACCGGAGCGGGTTTGTGCTGCGGCGTGGATGCGATTTTGACGGGGCGCGGCCGGGCTTTGGTCGGGGATATCTCGTACCACACGTAACCCCCGCCGGCAGCAAGCAATATGACTGCGCCGACCAGTAGCGCAATCAGCAGGTTGCGGTTGAAGCCGGGGCGCACGGATTGCGCAGAACCGGATTTGGCATTGAACAGGTTTTGTCCGGCAAGGCGTGCCTGCTCTTCCGCAATCGCCGTATCCACGCTCGCAGGGGTTTCTTGTGTGGCAGCCGTGTCGGGATTCGGCTCCAGGCTTAGTTCAAGTCCGGAGGAAGTGTTGCCCTCGCCAGCCTGTGCCTGCTGGGATTTTTTGCGGGCGTCCAGTAGCAGGCTCATGTTCAGGGCTTCCCGTAGGCTGATTCGTTAAAGAAGTTCTGATCCGGCAGGCTTTTGCGGAACGCGTCAAAATCGCCGTTGACACTCGCAGTCTTGATTACCACCGGACGCAGGAATATCACCAGTTCCGTCTTGGTCGTCTTGTCGTCGCGATTCTGGAACAGGTTGCCAAGCAAGGGTATGTGGCCCAGCAAAGGGACCTCGTTGGTGGTCTTGTTCATCTGGTCTTCCATCAGTCCGCCCAGTACCGCGATCTGGTCGTTCTGGATTCTCAGAACCGACTCCATCTCGCGGGTGGAGGTTTGCGGTATGGCATTTTGTACACCCGCGCAGGTGCCGATACCAAGACACGGATTGGCAAGGGACGGGTTGGGATCATTAACGTAGCCGAGCAGGCGCGTAATTGACGGGCGAATATTGAGCAGAACCGAATCATTGTCGCTGATTTGCGGCGTCAGGCTCATGGTGAAACCCACCGGCGAGGTTTCCAGGGTAGAGGTGTAGGTGGGCGGCGTGGACATGGTGCCGGTCAGCGTGTTCACGGTTCCGGGCGTGACCGTCATGGTGAAATACACCAGGTTATCGACCACACGCAGCATCGCAGTCTGGTTGTTCATTACGCTCAGCGTCGGGCTGGACAGAACCTTGACGTTGCCGAACTGTTCCAGCAGCTGGACCGACGCGGCGATATTGCCTAATTTCGAGGCGGGATTAATATAGCCTACCGACAAAGCGCCGGAAGTGTTTATGCCAGCCGTGCCGGTTTGACTGAGAGTAAATCCCTTGGTGCCGAGCAGCGCGCGCGACCAGTCTATCCCTTGCTGGTACTGGTCGTTCAAATTCACCTGGACGATGGTTGCCTCGATCATGACCTGGCGCTCGGCATTTTTCATGACCTGGTCGATGAACTGCTGGATCTTTTCATGCTGCTTTGCGGTGGCGCGCACCGTGATGATGCCATTCTCCGGATTTGCAATGACTGAAGCCGCCTCGCGGAATGTGCTGCGCCGGGTAACGGTCATTCCACCCTCTTCGACATTGACCGGGTTTGGACTGTTCTCGATACCGCCCTTGGGAGCAGACTTCTTGGTGCCCGTGGCGGGCTGGACCCCGGTGCCGGTACTGCTCGCATTGCGTATCTGCTGCACTGATGTTTCGCTGGATCCGGCGGGCAATATCTTGTCGGTCTCGTGAAGGATGTCCTTGATGTTCTGTGTCAGCGTATCCCAGAACCGGTTTTTGGAAACATCCTTGATGGTCAGCGTGGAGTTGTTGGTTTCGGTGCTGCCGCCCGTTTTTCCGGCAGCACCGCCGCCCTTCGAGGCATTTGTGATCGTGCTGTCCGACTCGCGTGACATATTCACGTAATCGATCTTGTAATTGTGCAGATAGGGCGTGTCCGGCATCACGGTCAAAGTGCCGTTGTCCAGTTCGTAGCGCATATCCACCTGGCGGGCAATGCGCGTGAGAATTTGCGGCAGCGTCTGGTTGATCGCGTTAATCGTCACAGTCCCTGCAATGCCGGACTGGATGTCTAGGTTGATTTTTGCGTCGCGTGCCAGTGCGAACAGTATCTGCTGCGCAGGAACGTTGGTCACGACCACACTGTAGGTGGCGATTTTATTGGCTGGTTTGGGGGGCGGCAGCACGACGCTGTCTTTGATGGGTTGCGGGATGGCGTTTTCTGCCTTGGCGACTGGCCGTTGCAAGTGTTGATCGGCGGGCTTGATCACCTTGGTCCCGCAACCGGACAGCATCACTCCGATAGCACAGAAATAAACGATGTTGCATGCACGCATGCTTTTCCCCTTCTTAAATATGCGCTGTAGCCTGATGTATGCGCTGTAGCCTATCAGCATTTTGCTTATCGCTCAATAGGCTACATCCGATTCTTTTCAAAAGATGTAAGTTGATGCGGCGAAGGCTTTCTTATATCGCTCGGGCAGATCCTTGATCCCCTCGTGAGCCTGTTCAACCGATGGGTAAGCGCCATAGAGAACGCGTATCCCGTTCTTTCCGCCCAGCTTGGCGGGAAGCAGATAAATTTCCTGGAGTACGCCCAGCTTGTCCGCTCGTTTGAGGAAACCTTCTATCCGTTCCGGATTGATAAAATTGTTGTAATACAACTGGATACTGGCAATCGTCGTTTTCTGTTTGAGCAATAGTTTGCCCGCCTCGAGGCGCTGGTCGAACAGGACTGTCTTCATCACCTTCGGGCTGCTGCGGGCGGCGGCGGGTGCGGGAGCGGTCACAGCGGCTGCATTTGCAATTTTCGTTTTCTGGTTCCCGGCGGGACTTGCTGTCGATTCGGCCGGTGGATTGGCTGATGATGCGGGAGGCGTCGCTGTTTGAGTTTTCGCCGATGCGGAATTTTCGACAGGCGCATGATCCGGCGGTGTTACAGCCGCTGACGGTGCTGGAGCGGCTGGTGCGGTCGGAGGCGCGGTCGGTCGGGCGAACAGCCACCATGCAGCCAGGCCCAGCAGCAGGACTGCCGCCACTGCGCCGCCCAGCAGCAGTTTTTTGTTGCCGAAACGCGAAGCGGAAGGATTGAGTTCGCTGTCGCGCAATGCCGCCTGAACGTGCTCCGGCTTGATGTAATAGGTGTCGTCGACGAATGCGGCCAGCAGCGATTTATCGGCGAGGATGTTCACGCGTCGCATCAGTCCCTCGGATGCAGAGGCGATCAGCTTGAGCGCTCCCTGCGAAAATATATTCGGGCCATGGTAGCCTGCCGCGCGCATCCGGAACATCAGGTAGCTTTCCAGTATGTTGCGCGATAACGGTTGCATGTGGAAGTGGTGCGCGATGCGGTCCTTTAGCTGGCGCATGTTGGGTTGATCGAGCTTGGCGTTCAGTTCGGGTTGTCCGAACAGCACGATCTGTATCAGTTTTGCATTGCCCATCTGCAGGTTGTAAATCAGGCGCAATTCCTCCAGCGTTTCCGGCGGCATCGCGTGCGCCTCGTCCACCAGAACGACGACGCGCTTGCCATCGCGCGCCCTTTCTTCGAGCTTGTTCTGGATGTTCTGCATGATGATGCCGACTCGTTCGCCGTTGATGTTCAGGCCAAGCCCGTCTGCAATCGCATACAGCATTTCTTCGCGCGACAGGCTGGGGTTGGCCAGATAGATCGCCTCGACGTGCTCCGGGAGTTTTTCCAGCAGCATCCGGCACAGCATGGTTTTGCCGCTGCCGACTTCGCCGCTGACCTTGATGATCCCTTCGACTTCGGAAATGGAATAGATCAGCGCGTCAAGAATCTCGCCGCGATTTGCGCCGGAAAAAAAGAACACCGTGACCGGCGTGATTCTGAACGGTTGCTCGGAAAGTCCGAAGTGCTCTAGATACATGTCTTTGTGTCCTGTACGTTGAGTTTTTCATGTGCGCCGATGCGGCTGTGCAATGTGGTGCGATTGATGCCAAGCAGCTTGGCGGCTTCGCTGATATTGCCCGCGGCTATTTCCAGCGCGGCGGAAATATACTGGCCTTCCAGTTCGCGCAGTTGTCCATCCAGGTTGAAATCGCCTTTCTGCAGTTGCTGGATTATCGATGCGGAAGCTCCGCTTGTCTGGACTTGAGCGCGGGTTGCCAGCGGGTCGAACTCCTCCTGCAATTGTATCTTGTTGATTGCCATGCCCGGAAATTTTGTCGTCAGCCGGATCACGATGTTGCGCAATTCCCGGGTATTGCCGGGGAAGCTGTATTGTTCCCAGCATTGCAGTGCATCCGGAAGAAGTTCGAAGGGCGGTTGCCCGATCTGGTGGGAATAGTGGGCGCGGAAATGGTTCAGCAAGGTCAGTTTGTCCGTGCCCAGTTCGCGCAGTGGAGGAACGTTGATCGAGAACACGTTCAGACGGTGGTAAAGGTCTCCCCGAAAGGAGCCGGCCCTGACTTCCTCACGCAGGTTTCGGTTCGTTGCGGCAATGATCCGTGCGCCGCTTTTGCGCGTCGCGGTCTCCCCGACTCGCTGGTACTCGCCGTTCTCCAGCACGCGCAAAAGCTTGGTCTGGAGTTCCAGCGGCAGTTCACCGATCTCGTCAAGGAACAGCGTTCCCGATGATGTATCTTCAAAGAATCCCGATTGAGCGCTGGTCGCGCCGGTAAAGGCACCCTTGCAATAGCCAAACAGGGTGGGTTCGATCAGGGTGGGAGGAATCGCGGCACAGTTCAGTATTTTGAAAGTTGAGTCGGGTTTGCCCGACAGTTTCTGGATTGCCGCGGCAACCAGTTCCTTGCCGCTGCCCGATTCGCCTTCAATCAATACGGGAAACGGGATCGTTGCGTACATCTCGATCTGGCTGCGCAGTGCCTGCATCTCGGGGGTCTGTCCGATGAGGCCGAGCAGACGATCGTCCTGATCGCTGTCGCCGGGTATCCTGTCCTGGACCTTGAGCGCATCCTGGAGGTATTTCTTTATGTTTTCCGGTGCGCAGGGTTTGGCAATGAAATCGACTGCTCCCAGCGCGCGCGCATGCCGCGCGTTGCTTTGCTCGTCCTGACCGGAAAGCACGAATATCCTGATCGTTGGCGAGTGCGCCAGCAGTTCGGCGATCAGGTGGAAGCCTTCGTCCGGCCGGTGAGGGACAGGCGGCAATCCCAGATCAATCAGTGCAAGTTGAGGGGTGCAAGACAATTTGCGCAGAAGGTCGATCGCCGCGACGCGCGATTCGGCTTGATGAACCTGGAAATCGTCACGGAAAGAGACCGCCAATCCTTCGCGAATCAGCGGGTCATCATCAACGATGATCAGGCTGGGAAGTGCAGATAACTTGTTCATTTATCTTTCTATAGAGATACTTGCCGTGGAGGAGCATAACGGCAAGTGCACGCAATCTCAATAGGGGAATGCAAGATAACCACATCTTGTTCAATAAGTTGGGGATTATCGACCGAGTAGTTTAAAATGCGGCCATTGGATTTCCGGATTTGAATATTGTCTTCTTCTTCCGCTTTGGTCGAAATTCGCGATCTGCATTTTGCCTATGACAAGCGCGCCGTTCTGAAAGGTATCAACATGACCTTTCCGAAAGGAAAGCTGATTGCCATCATGGGCTTGAGCGGCTGTGGCAAAACCACGCTGTTGCGCCATATTGGCGGGGTGCTCAAGCCGACCAGAGGCTATGTCAAGGTGGGCGGCCAGATCATGCACGACCTCGACCAGGATGCGCTGTACGCGATGCGCCGCAAGATGGGCATGCTGTTCCAGTTTGGCGCGTTGTTCACCGACTTGACGGTCTATGAAAATGTCGCTTTCCAGATGCGTGAACACACCGGTCTTTCCGAAGAGCTGATACGCGATCTGGTGCTGATGAAATTGCATGCGGTCGGATTGCGCGGTACTCAGGATCTGTTGCCGTCCGAGCTGTCCGGCGGTATGGCGCGACGCGTCGCGCTGGCGCGCGCGGTGGCTCTCGACCCGATGCTGATCATGTACGATGAGCCGTTTGCAGGGCTGGACCCGATTTCCATGACGGTCGTTGGCGACCTGGTTCGCCGGTTGAACGATGCCCTGGGGGCGACTTCGGTGGTGGTGACACACGATGTGCAGGAGTCTTTGAAGATTGTCGACTATGTGTATTTTATGGAGAATGGCGTGATTGTGGCGGAAGGCACGGCGGATGAAATCCGGGCTTCGGAAAAGGCGTTCGTCCACCAGTTTGTGCATGGCGAAATGGACGGCCCTTTGCCGTTTCACTACCCTGGCGGAGATTACCTCCAGGATTTGGACTTGGGGAACTGACAACATGATGTCAGCATTTTTGGAAGTAATCAGGGTGACCGGCCACCGCTCGATCAACGCAGTATGGCGAATCGGCATGGCTTCGAGATTCTTTTTTCTCACGCTGGTGTATTCGGGAAACAGCTTTCGGCGTTTCCACCTGATCGTAAAGGAGCTGTTTTCAACCGGGGTGCTGTCGCTGATCATCATCGTGGTGGCGGGTTTGTTCGTCGGAATGGTGCTGGGACTGCAGGGCTACGAAACGCTCAGACGCTACGGATCGGAATCAGCGCTGGGAAGCATGGTCGCATTGAGCCTGGTGCGGGAACTGGGGCCTGTGGTCGCTGCATTGCTTTTCGCCAGCCGCGCCGGTTCGGCCATGACTGCGGAGATCGGGCTGATGAAGGCAACCGAGCAGATCTCCGCAATGGAAATGATGGCGGTCAACCCGATTGCCCGCATCGTCGCCCCGCGCTTCTGGGCGGGGGTGATATCCATGCCTTTGCTGGCCGCCCTGTTCAGTGCAGTTGGTGTATTCGGGGGCTACTTCGTGGGCGTAATACAGATCGGCGTCGACGAAGGGTCGTTCTGGTCGCAGATGCAGGCGGCGGTGGATTTCCGCGACGACATCATGAACGGAGTGATCAAGAGCGTGGTATTCGGAACCGTTGTGACGATAATCGCGCTGTATGAAGGTTATGATGCGCCGCCCACTGCGGAAGGGGTGTCCGGTGCGACCACACGCACGGTTGTGACTTCTTCGCTGGCGATACTGATGCTGGATTTTGTGTTGACTGCAATCATGTTTAGAGGGACTTAGGAAATGGAACGGACGACGCTGGATCTTTGGGTGGGTATATTCGTGGTGGCGGGTGTCGCCGCGCTGACAATGCTGGCGCTGAAAGTAGGGAACCTGGGTACATACAATATGTCGGAGACCTACCAGGTGCATGCCTATTTTACCAATGTGGGTGGCTTGAAGCCCAAGGCATCGATCAAGAGCGCGGGCGTGCTGGTCGGTCGCGTAACGGGTATCAAGCTGGATACGAAACTCTATGAAGCCGATGTGGAAATGAGCCTGGACAAGCGCTATCAGTTTCCCAAAGATACCTTCGCGAAGATCCTGACGTCGGGTTTGCTGGGCGAGCAATACATCGGGCTGGAGCCGGGCGGAGACAGTTTGATGCTGAAAGACGGGGACCAGATCAAGATGACCCAGTCCGCAGTCGTCCTGGAAGACCTGATAGGGAAATTCATCTATAACAAGGCGACGGAACCCGCCAGCACGAAATAGTTATAACCTACAAAAGAGAAATAACATGACTGCGTTACATAAAGGAATTCTGGGTGCGTTCATGTGTTGCACGCTAGGTGTGGCACATGCCGAAGTGATTGCCCCCGATGTGCTGATTAAAAATACCGTGCGGGAAGTCACTGCGATCATCAAGCAGGACAAGGACATCCAGGCCGGAAACCAGAAGAAGATCCTTGCGCTGGTGGACGCGAAGGTATTGCCGCATTTTGATTTTCAACGCATGACCCAACTGGCGGTCGGAAGATACTGGCGTACCGCCTCTCCCGAGCAGCAACAGGCACTGGTCACCGAGTTCCGTGATTTGCTGGTGCGAACCTACACCAAGGTTTTTACAGTGTATCGTGACCAGACTATCGAGGTGAAGCCGCTCAGGATGGCACCCGACGATACCGAGGTTACCATCAGCACCGTGATCAGCAAGCCGGGTACTCAACCGACCTCGGTTGATTATGAAATGATGAAGTCCCCCGACGGATGGAAGGTATTCGACATATCCGTCGAAGGGGTCAGCATGGTGATGAGCTATCGCGGCACGTTCGCATCGCAGATCCAGCAGGACGGTGTCGATGGCCTGATCAGGACGCTTTCCGACAAGAATGCCACGGCCACTGATGGCAATGTGGCGAAGACGGGGGTGCAGTGAGCAGTCGCGTGGACGGGTGGATGGTGGTTCAGGGAAATTTGAACATCAGCACCGTACCGGCATTGTTCGAAACCGGATTGCAACATCTGGCCAACGAAGATTTCCAGGTCGATTTTTCGCAGGTCGAATCCGTGGACTCCGCAGCGGTCAGCTTGCTGCTGGGATGGAACAGGGCTGCCCGGAAGATGCAGCGTGCTTTGCGTGTGAAGGGTCTGCCTGAAGATTTGCTCAGCCTGGCCGACCTGTACGGCGTAGCTGATCTCCTGCCGCAACAATCCGATTGAATTCTTTGCGCAGGCGGCGCCCTGGCTGTCGCGCGCACCTCACGCCAGTTTTTAGTATCATGCGCAACCTTGGCAACGGGCGGCGGTCTGTCCCTGGCCAGTCCATTTCGACTTAACATATGGTGGAATTATTTATGGTAACCCCGGAAAGTATTCAACAGAACATCGCGCAGGGCATGTCGACCGAACATTTGAGTGTTGTCGGAGACGGGCAGCACTTCGAGGCCGTGGTGGTCAGCGAAGCGTTTGCCGGAAAAAACCGGGTTCAGCGTCACCAGATGGTTTACCAGACCCTGGGCGACCGGATGCGCGCGGAGATTCATGCGCTTTCGATGAAAACCATGACGCCGCAAGAGTGGCGTAGCCAGCAGTAATTCATGCAGAAGCTGGCAATTCAGGGCGGCAGCCGCCTCAATGGCGAGGTGCGAATTTCCGGCGCCAAGAATGCCGCGCTGCCGATACTGTGCGCGAGTCTTCTGACAAGCGACACCCTGCAACTCGACAATGTGCCAGACCTGAACGACGTCGCGACGATGCGCGGATTGCTGCAGGAAATGGGGGTGTCGATAGCGGTCAGCGACGCCCTGATGGAATTGTGCGCGGCAAATATCGGCAAACTCGAAGCCCCCTATGAAATGGTGAAAACCATGCGTGCCGCGATCCTGGTGCTGGGACCGCTGGTGGCGCGCTTTGGGGAGGCGCGGGTTTCACTGCCGGGCGGATGCGCGATCGGTTCACGCCCGGTTGACCTTCACATCAAGGGCTTGCAGGCAATGGGCGCCGAGATCCATATCGAACATGGATATATTCACGCCAAGGCGAAACGACTGAAGGGCGCGAGGATTTTTTTCGATCTGGTCAGTGTGACCGGCACGGAAAACCTGATGATGGCGGCAGCACTTGCGGACGGTGTAACGGTGCTGGAAAACGCGGCGCGCGAACCGGAAGTGGTGGACCTGGCAAATTGCCTGATTGCGATGGGCGCAAAGATTGAAGGAGCCGGCAGCGATACCATCAACATCATCGGCGTGGAAAAATTGCATGGCGCCAGACATCGCATCATGCCGGACCGCATCGAGAGCGGCACTTTCCTGGTCGCGGCAGCGGCAGCGGGCGGCGACATCACTCTGACCGGTGCACGCGCCGATATACTCGAAAATGTGCTGGAGAAATTGCAGGAAGCCGGTGCCGCCATACAAGTAGCGGAAAATACGATCAGTCTCAAAATGAACAGGCGTCCGACGGCCGTCAATGTGCGCACCGCGCCCTATCCGGCTTTCCCGACCGACATGCAGGCGCAATTCATGGCGATGAATTGCCTGGCCGAAGGCAATGCGATGGTGGTTGAAACAATATTCGAAAATCGATTCATGCACGTTCAGGAACTTCGCCGCCTCGGTGCGCAGATCGATGTCGAGGGAAATACCGCGGTGATCAGGGGGTGCGCTGAATTGCAGGGCGCAACGATCATGGCGACCGATTTGCGCGCCTCGGCATGTCTGGTTATCGCTGGCCTGGCCGCCCAGGGGGAAACTATCGTGGATCGAATCTACCATCTGGATCGCGGCTACGAACATATCGAGGCAAAGTTGTCCGGGCTGGGTGCGAATATCGGGAGAATTAAATAGATGGACTGGCCCGCAGCATGCTACGCAATCATCAGCGCCAGTAAACATGTAGGCTATGAAACTTCCAGCAGACAGAGGTATGAAACAGCGAGTGAGACATGAAGGAAATAACGGTAATTTGCGTATCTTACAAAAGGTATAAAAACATACCTGTACTGATTCACTCCTTTCTTGCGCAAACGTTGCAGAACTTCAAGCTGCTGGTGCTGCACGATGGCTATGATGCCGAAATGGAAATCATCCTTCAGGATTTCAGGAACAATTACCCGGATATATTCGATTACCGGTTTTCCGATATCCGCTTTAACGATTATGGCCACTCATTGAGGGACATCGGGATCGGAATGCTGGATACGGAATATGTGCTGATAACCAATGACGACAATTATTATTGTCCAAAATTTCTCGAGTACATGTTCATGCCGGTTCATGCGGAATCCTCTCCTCCGGACATTGTTCTTTGCGACATGATTCACTCGCATAACAATCCGGGCGGGCGGCCGCAAGGGCCTTATAATCTGTTCAAAACATCGCCGGGCAGACTTTCCATTGATATCGGATGCTTTATTGCCAGAAGCGAATTGGCAAAAAAGGCAGGGTTCAGGGACAAGACGCACGATGGCGATGCGACATATTTCGAGGACCTGATCAGCGCGGCTGTCACGCCCAGGATCATCAAAATCGATCACGTCCTGTTTGTCCATAATTAATGGGCGCCGCGTGGTTGACGTGATCCAGGCGCTTGATAGCTGGACAGTCACCTTGATGCCGGTTGGCTGCTCTTCCACGCCGGCAGGCTCATCAATGCTGCATTTACGGTAGAATGCGCATCTTTCATAAGCGCCTGAATCCGATGACCATCACCATCGCCCTGTCCAAGGGACGCATCTTCGAAGAGACCATGCCGTTGCTGAATGCAGCCGGTATCGATGCGCTCGAGGATCCCGAATCCTCACGGAAGCTGATCTTGCCGACCAATCGCCCCGATGTACGCCTGATAATTGTGCGTGCCAGCGATGTGCCGACCTATGTGCAATACGGTGCGGCCGATCTCGGAGTGGCGGGCAAGGATGTGCTGGAAGAGCACGGCGGCACCGGCCTGTACCAGCCGCTGGACCTGAACATTGCGCGGTGCCGGATGATGGTAGCAGTACGCGATGATTTTGATTACGAGTCCGCGGTGCGCCAGGGTGCACGGCTTCGTGTGGCGACCAAGTATGTGCAGACCGCCAGGAAACACTTTGCCGCAAAAGGCGTGCATGTGGATCTGATCAAGCTTTACGGCTCCATGGAACTGGCACCGCTGGTGGGGCTGTCGGACGCGATCGTGGACCTGGTCAGCAGCGGCAACACGCTCAAGGCGAATCACCTCAGGGCCGTCGAGCACATTGCGGATATTTCGTCTCGCCTGGTGGTCAACCAGGCTGCTCTCAAATTGAAATATGACGTGATCCATCCGATGCTGGATGCGTTCGCGCGTTCGATTAAATAAAATATAGCGCAACCGGGAAATATGAGCGAATTAGCATGAACATCAGAAAACTATCCAGCCGCGCCGCCGGATTCGATGCAGAGTTGAGCGGACTGCTTGCGTTCGAGGAAACCGCGGACGAGAAGCTCGAAACGACGGTTGCCGCCATAGTTGCCGACGTACGCAGGCGAGGCGATGAGGCGGTGCTGGAATACACCCGGAAGTTTGATCGCCTGTCGCTGGAGACTGCTGTTGAAATGGAGTTGCCGCGCGATGAATTGCAGGCGGCGCTTGACGGCCTGCCGGTGGAACAGCGCAGCGCGCTGGAACAGGCCGCAAATCGCGTCAGTGATTATCATCTCAGACAGGTGCAGGCATCGTGGAGCTACACTGATGCGGACGGGACACTGCTTGGCCAGCAGGTGACCCCGCTGGATCGTGTCGGTCTCTATGTGCCGGGCGGCAAGGCGGCATATCCGTCCTCGGTGTTGATGAACGCGCTGCCGGCCAAAGTTGCCGGGGTGGCCGAACTGGTCATGGTGGTGCCGACTCCCGACGGCGTAAAGAACCAGCTGGTGCTGGCAGCGGCCTGTCTTGCCGGTGTGGATCGAGTATTCACGATCGGAGGTGCACAGGCGGTCGCGGCATTGGCCTACGGCACTGCAACCATACCGAAAGTGGACAAGATCGTCGGCCCCGGCAATGCCTACGTCGCGGCCGCAAAACGCCGTGTGTTCGGTGTGTGCGGTATCGACATGATCGCTGGGCCTTCGGAAATCCTGGTGATCTGCGACGGGCAGACCAGCCCCGACTGGATTGCGATGGACCTGTTCTCGCAGGCCGAGCACGACGAACTCGCGCAGGCCATCCTGCTGTCACCGGATGAAAAATTCATCGAAGCTGTTGCCGCAAGCGCAGAAAAATTGCTGGGACAAATGCCGCGCCGCGACATCATCCGGACAGCGCTGGAAAATCGCGGGGCACTGATCCATGTTGCCGATCTTGATGAAGCATGCGCGATCGCCAACCGCATTGCGCCCGAACACCTGGAGTTGTCGGTCGCGGATCCTGAAGCCTGGTTGCCTAAACTGAAACACGCCGGCGCGATCTTCATGGGCCGCTACACGTCGGAAGCGCTTGGCGATTACTGCGCCGGGCCCAACCACGTGCTGCCCACTTCGGGGACGGCACGATTCTCGTCACCGCTCGGCGTGTACGATTTCCAGAAGCGCAGCAGCCTGATTCAGGTTTCTGCCGCGGGTGCGCAAAAGCTGGGCGACATCGCATCCGTACTGGCCTTCGGTGAAGGTTTGCAGGCGCACGCTCAATCGGCGCTGTTCAGGAAAGGCCAGGCCTAGCAGGCTGGGTCGTGGTCGACCGGCACCTGCCTCAAGACCCCTCCACGCGGCGATACAGCCGATAGCGTTCGTCCTTGTCGCCCTTGCGGTTGCCCTCCCAGATTTTCTTCCATCGCGCTTCGTCGAGCAGCGGCCTGGACAATTTGTTGCCCTGGATCAGGCGCAAATCGCAACGGTGTCTGTAGTCGTGCTCGGTGAGGATATTGCCGAAGTAATACAGCATCGCGCGTTGCCCTTCGCCCAGACGTTCCCCGGCAATGCATCGGTAATGTTCGGGCAGGGATTGCTTGAGCGAGGCGACCATGCCGCGATAGCTCTTGCCGCTGTCCAGCCAGGGCAGCCACAGCGTCATTGCGAGTATCCAGATCAGGGTGACGCCTGACGCCCAGTTCAATGTCGCGCGGCGCATCGAACGCCCGACGCGCCACACGATCACGATCCACAGTACCGTGGCGATGATCGCAATCACGAACGGTGTGGTATGAAGCTCCGGTTCGAAACCGGGCTGAAAGTCTTTCAGCCAGTGGGTGATCTTGGCATGGTTATCCAGCAGCAAGCCGGCCCAGCCCCACCACATCAGGATCGCAATCAGCGCGAATGTCATGATCCCGAACCAGTCCAGCGCGTTGGCCGCGCCGCGCTTCAGTATCGACAGCGAGGCGGTCGCCAGCAGTGTGAGCGGCAACAGCATCGGCAAGGCAAACAGCTCCGCAGTGCTGGCGGCGAGGCTGAGGGTGATGAACATCACCACGAAATTGACCAGCGGCAGCTGTAAATCGTCGCGTTGCGCCAGTTTTTTGCGGGACTTCCATACCATCCAGCCCGCGAGCGGCAGGGCGGGCCACGCCAGCCATGGCAGGTTTTCCAGATAGTAGAGGGAATCCTTGCCGGGACCGGATTTCGCGTGCTTGATCCAGTTGCCGATGTTGTGTGCCCATGCCCAGTC
>Ga0316575_10000120_pt1 | contig 19800 bp, 20 predicted proteins | sample J5NA_FD_203072 | JGI IMG/M metagenome (GOLD analysis project Ga0316575, IMG submission 203072) | Rhizosphere microbial communities from salt marsh grasses in Alabama, United States - J5-7_050615r2r3 | ecosystem: Host-associated > Plants > Roots > Rhizosphere | place: USA: Alabama | collected...
GCGATGATCGAAGTGATCGAGCGCTGCTTCAAGTCGCGTATCAAAAGCGCCGAGTGGCAGCGCAAACTGAAGGAGATGATTCCTTCCTATGGCGAATCGCTGGACGAGAATGTTGCGCTGCTGCATGCTGTGCGCGAAAGGACGCTCGCCACGCTGGGGCTGGAGCACCGGGAAGGCAAGTCCGGCAGCAAAAAGAAATGAACAGGCGTTCAGCCCCGGCCAGCCTCCTTCGCAGCAAAGAAAAATAAATCTACATGAGTGCAAGTTCCGTAAAAGACCTGTCATTGTCCGCCTGGGCGCCGCTGCGCCACCGGGTGTTCCGCACGCTGTGGATCGCATCGGTGGTGTCGAACATCGGCTCCTGGATGCACGAGGTCGGCGCCGGCTGGCTGATGACCACGCTCTCGCCGAGCCCGCTGATGGTTGCGCTGGTGCAGGCCGCCACTTCCGCGCCGGTATTCATGCTCGCGCTGCCTGCCGGCGCGCTGGCCGATATCGTCGACCGGCGGCGCTACCTGATCGCATCTCAGCTGTGGATGATGTCCGCCGCCGCGCTGCTCGGCGTGCTGACGCTGACCGGCGTGACGACCGCGATGACGCTGCTGCTGTTTACTTTCGCGCTCGGCATCGGCACCGCAATGATGATGCCGGCCTGGGGCGCGATCACGCCGGAACTGGTGCAGCGCTCCGAGCTGCATGCCGCAATCGGGCTGAACTCGATCGGGATGAACGTATCGCGCTCGGTCGGGCCGGCGATTGCCGGCTTCATCGTTGCCGCCGCCGGGCCGGGTCTGGTGTTCATCCTGAACGCGCTTTCGTTCCTGACCGTGATCGTCGCGCTGAAAAACTGGCAGAACGCGCCCAGCGACAACGAATTGCCCGCCGAACGCGTGGTCGGTGCAATGCGTGCCGGGCTGCGCTATGCGCGCCATTCCCCGGAACTGCGCGCGGTGCTGACCCGGGGCGCCGGCTTCTTCGTGTTCGCCAGCGCATCCTGGGCGCTGCTGCCGCTGGTGGTCCGGCAGGAATTGCAGCGCGGTCCCGGCACCTTCGGGCTGTTTCTGGCCTGCATCGGGGTCGGCGCAATTACCGGTGCGCTGTTGCTGCCGCGGGTCCGCACCCGTTTGTCGCGTGACGGCATCGTGGCGGGCGCCACTGTACTTTACGCGATCGCGATGCTGGCGCTTGCGCACAGCGCCAGCGTGTATGAGGCCGGCATTGCGATGGTGATGACCGGCACGGCCTGGATCAGCGTGGTCTCGTCATTGATGACCGCCGCGCAGACCGCTTTGCCGGCGTGGGTGCGCGCCCGCGGCCTGGCGCTGTTCTGGGTGGTGTTCATGGGCGGCATGGCCGCTGGCAGCACGCTGTGGGGACAGATCGCTTCGTGGATCGGCATTCCGTTCGCACTGACCGCGGCAGCTGTCGGAGCCCTGCTCGGCATTGCAGCCACCTGGAAATACCGCATCGGGCAGCATGACGAAACCGACCTGACGCCGTCGATCAACTGGCCAACACCGATGCTGGCCGCCGACACCGAGGCCGACCCCGGCCCGGTGATGGTCACGGTTGAATACCTCATCGACCCGGCCAGAACCGATGAATTCGCAACAAAAATGCACCAGACGGTGCGCAGGATACGGCGCCGCGATGGCGCGTTCATGTGGGAGTTGTTCAGCGATGCCGATCATCCGGAGCGGATGGTGGAATGCTTCATGGTCGAATCATGGCTGGAGCATTTGCGCCAGCATGAACGGGTCACGGTTGCGGACCGCGCGATCCTCGACCGGGTGCGCGCGTTCCATCTCGGCAGCGAGCCGCCCAGGGTCACTCACCTGATCGCGGGCAGGCGCTAGCGGAAAGGCGCCGCCCGGATTACTTGAACAGCAGGAATACGCCGACGACGAAGCTGGCCGCGCCGCCGATATAGAAACGCATCACCTGGTCGGAATCGGCACCGGTCAGCGCGTGGGTTAACTGGGAACCGATCGAACCCGACAGGCGGTAGCCCCAGAAAGCCAGGCCGACGCCTACGACTGCCAGAACGATGCCGATGATTTTCATTGCGGATGATGAACCATTTGCCATGCCAGTCTCTCCTGTTTGAAGTTTAAATATAGCTGCCGGCTGACATTGTAACGGATGCTAAAGTCAGTATTGTTAAACCTTAGCGCGACATACGGGCCGGATTGTGCAGTTGCACTCAAATCCGTTAATATATATTCATCATACATTTTTACGTAAACTTTCGTGATGGAACATCCACAGAACAAACATACCGACACCGGCCCTGACGACAACGAGCCGGAAATGGAACTCACCGATGGCGATATCCTGGATGCGATGCAGCATATTCCGGGCTATCTCGACATCTCTACTGACGATTTCCGCACCATCTATCACCTCGCACACCGCCATGCGCTCGACCGTCTGTTCGGCAATTTCCGAGCGGCCAGCCTGATGCGCACCGGGATAACACCGCTGCATCCCGGCATGCCTCTGGACGAAGCGGCCAAGGCGATGGTCGAGTCCGGCTACAAGGCGCTGCCGGTGGTAGACGCAGACGGCCGGGTAACCGGCATGCTCACCGAAAACGATTTTCTGCGCCGGCTCAACGTCGACACCTTCCTGCAATTGCTGCTGAGCATGCTCGATGAGAAATTCGAATTGAAGCACCGCTGCCATGAGACTCCGGTCAGCAAGGCGATGGCTGCGCCCGCGGTTACGGTGAGGGAGAATGCCGGGTTCGCGGAAACCATCGCCGCATTCCGCCGCCACAAGGGCCGCAGCATGCCGGTCGTGGACGGCGACGGCAGGCTGCTCGGACTGCTGCTGCGCAAGGACTTCCTGAGCGCCCGTCACCCCGAAAGCCTGCGATGAAGATTCCGGAATATTTGCGCAAGATGCAGGGCACCACCCGCGGCAGTCCGCCGCGCGTCAGCAGCGCCGAAATCTTCTGGTCGTGGACAGGTGCATTCCTCGGCATCGCCGCGGTCGCATGGGTGAATCATTTCTTTTTTACCGGCACCGACCTGTCGCTGATGATCGGTTCGTTCGGCGCCACCGCGGTGCTGGTGTATGGAGCGGTGCGCAGTCCGCTGGCGCAACCGCGCAATCTGATCGGCGGTCACATCCTGTCGGCCATCGTCGGCGTCGCCTGCTGGAAACTGCTGCACCCCTACCCGTGGCTAGCACAGGCGATGGCGGTTGCGACTGCGATTGCGCTGATGCATGCCACCCGGACCCTGCACCCGCCCGGCGGCGCCACGGCGCTGATCGCGGTGATCGGGTCGCCGGGCGTGCACAAGCTGGGATTCTGGTATGTGCTGATGCCGGCCACCGTCGGGCCGTTGATCCTGCTGGCGGTCGCGTTGCTGGTCAACAACATTCCATCATCGCGGCGCTATCCGGAAATCTGGTTCTGATGCGGAATCAGAATTTGATGAACGGATTTTCCCACAGCAGCTTGATCACTTTCATCAGTTCTGATGATGACGGCTTCTTGCTGTCCTGCAGCCGGGCGTTTTCTTCGCGCAGGTAATCCATCACCAGCTTGATCTTCAGATGGGTGTTCACCCGCGCAAGCAGGATGGGCGCGTTGATCGGCTTGTGGATGAAATCCGATGCGCCGACCGAAAACGAATATTCCTCGTATTCGTCCTCGTTTTTTGCCGTGATGAAGATGACCGGCACATCGGTCAGCGCGGGATTCGCCTTCAGGCGCCGGCACGCTTCCAGACCATCGATATTCGGCATCATGATGTCGAGCAGGATCAGGTCGGGCGGATTCGCAAATGCATAGTCCAGCGCCTGCTGCGAGTCGCTGAACAATTTCAGCGAATAATGCTTGCCCAGAATCGACTCGATGATCATCAGGATATCAGGGGCATCATCCACCACCAGTATCGTCGGACGCGCTGCGCTTTCTTCCATTGTTTTCTCCTTAATTTCGTGCATACCTCATTCTACCGCCACGCGGCAATGTCCCGGTAACGCGTGACTGAATATTTCATCCATCCCGGCCGCATCAGGTCTGGCTGCTCTCAAGCGCATGATCGATCGCGGCGATAAATTCGGCAAGCTCGTTTTCGGTTCGCGCGATCAGATTATCGACTTCGCCAAATTCCGCTTTGTGGATGCAGCTTTCCAGCGTTGCCGCCAGCTCCTGCAGGTTGTTTGCGCCCAGCGTCCCCGCGGTGCCGCGCAGGGTGTGCGCAAGCCTTTCCGCGCTGACGTGGTCTCCTTCGGCCAGCGCCTCGCGCAGCGTGCCGGCAAAGCTGCGCTCGTTGACCCGAAACTTGTCTAGCAGCTTGCAGTACAGGGCGACATTGCCGCCCATCCGGCGCACGCTTTCCGCGACGTTGATGCCGGGCAGCTCCGGCATTGATTCTGATCCCGGTCTGGAATCCGGCGCGGCTCGCTCTTCGGATTCGGGTTTCGTCTCCGAGTGTCCGGACGGCGTTTCCGCAGCGGCGCGCTTCGGGTTTATCCACTTGGCCAGTGTCGTAACCATGCGGTAGGGATCGATCGGCTTGCCGATGTAATCGGTAATGCCCGCCTCAATGAACTCGTTCTGCTGGCTGACCATCACATTTGCCGTCAGCGCGATGATCGGCAGCTCGGAAAATTTCGGATTCTTCCGTATCAGCCTGGTGGCGGTGACGCCGTCCATCACCGGCATCTGCATATCCATCAGCACACCATCGAATTCTTCCGCTGCCAACAGCGCGATCGCCTCCTCGCCGTTCTCCGCGGTGGTAATTTCGATTCCGAATCCCTCAAGAATTTCCTGCGCAACCTGGCGGTTGATCTCGTTGTCCTCGGCCAGCAGCAGGCGGGCGCCACGGATGCGGGAAACGAGCTCGGGACTGAGCTGTTCGCTGATTATCTTGAACCTGCCCGAAGACAGCACGCTCCTGCCCGAAACCTTGCTGACCGCATCGAGCAACTTGCTCGGCTGGAATGGCTTGGCCAGTATGCCGTCGACTGTCTCACTGTCCATCCGTTTCATCAGTTCATCCTGGTCACTGGAGGAAATCATCAGAACCTTGGGTCTGAAGCTCAGGAATGAGATTTCGTGGAGCTTGTGCGCCAGGTCGATACCGTCCATCTCGGGAAGTTTGCAATTGACCACAACCAGGCCAAAGGGATTCCTTTCTTCGTTTGCATTTCTGACCAGTTCCAGCGCTTCCTTGCTGTTCCCGGAAATCGTCACATCGAGATCGAATGATTCCAGGTAGCCCTTGAGGATCTGCAGGCTGTTCGGGCTCTGATCCACCGCCAGAACGCGCAGCCCGCTCAGGTCGCTGATCGCAGCCGGATTGAAGTGCAATTGTTTTGCCGGTTTCTGGAAGCGCGCGACGAATATGAATCTCGAACCATAGCCCGGGTTGCTTTCGACCCAGATTCTCCCGCCCATCATTTCGACCAGGCGCTTGCTGATCGTCAGTCCCAGGCCGGTGCCCCCGAATTTGCGGGTGGTGCTGGAATCCGCCTGGGTAAACGGATGGAACAACCTGTCGATTTCCTGCTGGGTCATCCCGATCCCGGTGTCGATCACGGTGAAACGCAGCACGATCTCATCGCTGGTTTCCCTCGCCCGCGCGACACGCAAGATCACTTCTCCATACTGGGTAAACTTGACGGCATTGCCGGCCAGATTGATCAGCACCTGGCTCAGCCGCAGCGGGTCGCCGATCAGCAATGGCGGCACATCAGGTGCGGTCTGCATCAGGAACTCGAGTTTCTTCTCGTGCGCCCGGCTTCCGGCGATCGTCGCCACATTGCTCATCACCTCTTCAAGTTCGAAGGTGACCTGCTCGATTTCCAGTTTCCCGGCCTCGATTTTCGAGATGTCGAGTATGTCGTTCAATATCCTCAGCAGCGATTTTGCCGAACCGTTGATCTTCTTCAGGTAATCCTGCTGCTTCGCGGTCATCCCGGTCTGCAGGCAAAGATGGCTCAAACCGATGATTGCGTTCATCGGCGTGCGGATTTCATGGCTCATGTTTGCAAGGAATTCGTCCTTGATCTGGTTGGCGGTTTCCGCTTCGCTCTTCGCAACCTCGGCCTGTTGCTTGGCTTCCTCGGCCGCTTTCAGCTTGTAGATTTCCTTCTCGAGTTCCTGGTTGACCGCCACCAGCAACCGGCTGCGCTCAGCCACATGCTTTTCCAGCACCACGATGCCGCGCGTGACCCGCAGGGTAAGCGCTGCGATGATCAGCAGCATCAGCGAACCGATGCCGACCCCCCAGCTCTGCGCGTGTTCGGATCTTTCGATCGCGGTGGCCACATCGCGATGATAATCCTGTTCGGTATTGGTCTTGTATGCCTTGATCTCGGACAGATAGTTATCCCGCAAGGTCCGCATCCTCAGGATCTCGTGCTCGGCGGGCATTTCCTTTCTTGCCGCCATCCGGGTCGCTACATCCAGCGCCAGATTGAAATAGGTATTGAAGTCGGCTTCCAGTTTTTCCAGCTTGCCGCGGTGCATGGTATCAAGCTGCTTCAGTATCCGGTAACGGCCCAGAATTTCTGATGCCTTGTCGTTCGCGATATCCAGGAAATCCGTCTCGCCGGTAGCCGCCGCGGTGTTGAGCGCATCCACGACGCTTGTGTAGGCGTTCAGATTTTTCTCGGCCTCATCGAGTATCGGGTAATCGACATCTCGCAGTTCCTTGAGGACATCATCGCCTTTCGACATCACCTGGGATGAATACGCCAGATAGGCGGCAAAACTCAGCGTCGCGATCACCGGAACCAGCAGCAGTTTCCAGGTGAGGGAATAATTGGACAGTTTTTTTGTCAGCTCAGTCATTATTTTCAACGCTCAATACGACCCTGACGCTCCCGTTCAGATATCGTTTGTCGATGTAGCCTATCGCATTCCTGTTGTTTGCGACGACCCTCCTGACTGTTACGTTGCCTTCCAGCGCGACCGGCGGCTGGCCATTGCCGGTGAAGATGACTCTTGCCCAGTACGCGGAGAGCTGCGTGGGATTCTTGTGAACCACTTTTTCATAGAACTCGTTCCGAGCTTTGCTGCCTTCGGCCTGGTCGATGGGGAAGGCGGCACCGTCATTCGGAAAGGTGTTGGACTTGTCGAGGAAGATTCTTGCGGTCTGCTCGGCCGTCAGGCTGGTAACGGGGCTTTGGGCGGATACGATGACGACCACCTCCGCATGCGCATTCGCGGCAATCATTGCCAGAATCAGCGCAAGTGTCAGACGGTTGCCGGCGATTTTCGGGTATTTCGGGAAATTCATCGTGTCTAGAATATGAAATCAATCACTGCGGAAATGACGTAGAACTTCGACCCGTACAGGGTGACATTGGCCGGCACATTCGCCAGGAAGCCATTCGAGGTGTCGCTGAGTTTTACCTGGTCGAGCTGGAACTTCAGGTCGGTATCCTTCATGAAGTCCCAGCGCATCCCGATACTGGTGGTGCGCTGTGCCCGGTTAGCAAGACGGGCCGCCTCCGCCGAAGGCGCGGGGTAATCCGAAATGATGGAGCCCTGGCTGTTTTGCGCATAGGTCAGATAGGGAGTGAACTTCTTCACGCGATAACCGGCGCTGACATACATCGCGCTGGTTTTGTAGGTCGATTTGCGCTGTATCCATTCGGACTTCGCAAACCAGTCACCCGGGTCGTATTGCACGCCAAAAGACAGATCGCGGTCTTTCACCCACGCCCCGGTCTGGCCGTTCAGGAAATCACCGGAATTGGTATCGCGCTGCAGGTAGCCTGCATGAAAAACAGCCGGGCCGTATTCGGAAGTATCGAAAATTCCCCGCAGATTTTTCGATGTCATCGAATCGCCCGTCGCTGCATCGCTCGTCTCGATCGAGGCCCTGCCGATCATGGCTTTCAGCGAATGCACTCCAGAGCCGTCATGCAGCGTGTAGTCGAGCGCGAAACCGTCGCTGTGCGAAGCCGGCTCCTGGCGGTAAACCTCGACGGGCGGATGTATCCAGGCATAGGTATAGCCGATATCCCGATTCTCGGATTCCAGGAATGTCGGCAATGCAATTCGTCCGGCTCGGACTGAGGTATCCGGAGCGAGCGCATACTTGACATTGACGAACTCGACTTCCGGCGCGTAGCTGTTCCCGGTGTGGTATTCGGAATCAATCTGAATCACGACCGAGACCTTCTGCGACATCTGGGCTGACATATGCGCCGCTATCCGGCTGTCGTTTGCGGTCGACAGGAAATCGCTCAGTCCCGGACCCCTCGGAATGCTGCCGTCCGCCACATAGTCGCCGGAACTCATGGTTGAATGGCTTACGCCGAACGAACCGAAACCGCCGAACGTGAGCTGTGGCTGACTTATATCAGCTGCGCCTGCATTCGCAACCCAGGCAAGAATGCCGAGCAAGGCGATGGAAGAATTTCTCATGAGCATGATGCACTCCCGCGGAAAGAAAATATTTCTTCATTCATCGAAAAATTCCGGGCGTTTGTCATATTGATGAAGCTATTCTAGTGCATTTTTTGCTCGCAACGAACGGTACTGGAAAACCGAATTGTACAAGTCAAGTGTACGCCCGATCGGGATGGCATATGCAGATTGCGTTATCCAGAGTGGTGTTATATCCTCATCTGCCAACGATGTGACGCGCTACCTGCCGATTGATTCCGCAACGCCTGCCGGGCGAGCCGGAAAGCGATGGGCCCGTGTGATCGTATTCAGGAGAATAAAATGCAAGATTCGAAAAGTCGCCCCAGCATTCTGGTAGTCGATGATGCCGCTGATAATCTGATGATATTGGAATCGATACTGTCAAAGGATTATTCTTTGAAAATGTTCAGCGACTCCACTCAGGCGCTTGAGTATGCATTCGCCAGTCCGCCCGACCTGATACTGCTCGACGTAATGATGCCACAAATCGACGGGTTCGAGATTTGCCGCCGCCTGAAAGCCGATCCCCGGCTGGAAGATGTGCCGGTGATCTTCATCACCGCAAAGACCGATGTCGAGGACGAGGAACGCGGTTTTGCGGTCGGCGCATCGGATTTCATCCACAAGCCGATCAGCGCGCCCATCGTGTCCGCCCGGGTCAAGACCCATATCAAGATCAAGTTCCTTCTCGACTTCCTGAAGGCCGAGAACACCAGCCTGCAACAGAACGCGCAACAGATGGCGATACTGAAAGAATTCGTCTGGGGCGGCACTTACACTAAACGCTGATCGACACAGCCAGACCAGTCTTGCGGGTTGCATCCGCGCAGCATCAGTGTTTCCACCAGTCCGCAATGCTGCTTCCAACAGCGGGGTTCACCAGGTAGCCGTAAGAACGATGGCAATTGAGGCCGACATCGTTGCGAAAGAAGTTGTAGATGCCGTGGCAATGATCCTGAATCGACTCGACCAGGCCCAGTTCCAGCATCGGGCTGAAACTCTCCTTCAGATTCTGATTGAGCGACGCCACGTCACCCTCCGCCGAAAAATTTACCCAGTGGCGGATCAGTGAAGGATAGCTCTTTTTGGCATTGCCATTCATTCCCAGCAGGCGGTGCTGGAAGTAATGCAGCCCCATCGGGCTGCCGAGCGTCAGGAAATCGACTTTGCCGGTTACCCCGTCCAGATTCGACAGCTCCCAGAGCGTATCGTATGCGATCACGGAACCGAGGCTGTGACCGATCAGTAGCACATTGTCCTGCCGATCGAGCGCCTGCCGCAGTGCCTGTTTCAACAAATCGCGTATCCTGCGAGCGACGCCGTCGCTATTGTTGAAATAGCGATCCATCTCCCGCGCGGTTCCGCGCACCTCTTCGGGCAATATTCGTATCAGCCATGGAACGTGGTCTGCCAGCGTCAGCATGAAACGGCTCAGCCAGATGTTCCACGCTCGGGCCTCGCTCATGTCCTGCTGCGTCGGCCCGTGCGTGTTGATCAGCGCATCGATCCACGGGATATCGAGGGTGATATCCTTGTATTTGTGGTAATAAAGATAGTTCCAGCTGACCAGATGGAATTGCGGGTAGCAGCCCTGAATTTCCTCGGCCATCGAACGGTCGGCGCGGCGCACCCCCTCGACCAGCGTACGCCAGAGCAGTTCACGGTGCAGTTCAGCCTCGGGCTTCGGGTTTTTTCCCGGCACATAGATGATCTGCTTCGTTGCCATGGGTGATCAAAGGCTGTTCAGGATGCGCTCTCTGGCCTTCTTCGCTTCGTCATCGCTGATCAGACCCTTGTTCAGCAGTTCCTTGACCTTGTCCAGCCGCTGCTCAACCGTTTCGCTGGGTGGCTGTGCTGCCGTGGACGGTGCGGGGCTGGCACAGTCGAGTTTCGCGTGCAGGCCGAAGCCGGTGATGTCGCCGCTGACCTCCCGGGTGTAATCCTTGCATCCTTCCTTCCTGAGGGTCACCTTGCCGTACAGTGATTCCTTTTCCCTGGGATAGAGGTTCGGAAACACGTCCGTACGACTGAGCTGCATCGGCGTCACGCCCATTTTATTGCCCATCACATAGACCTCCGCTCCGGCCGGAACGGATTCGACCTTGAAAGGCGCAATTCCGGCGGACGGAGACATGCGGTCTCCCCCGGTCGAACAACCCGCCAGGAGCAGGAAACTGAAAATGAAAATGAAAAATGACTTTGCTGGATGTGCTGACAACATGGCTCCCCCTTAATTATTGAAATTAATATTCATGCATTAAATTTGTTTGCGTGCCACCAGATCAATCAAAGCCGACATGCCGCTGTGCCCGGTCCCTTCGCCGATGTGGTCATCGTGTTCGCGCAGATGGATGATTTCCATTTCGCCGAACGCATTGCGCAACAGGTCGGCAGTGTACATGTTCTCGGCCAGCGGCGGTCCGCCGGTTTTGTATTCCAGCTGCCGCGGCGTATAGCCCTGCAGCAACAGCAGCCCGCCCGGTTTCAGGCAGCGCTTGATACCGGCAAACATCTGTTCGCGCAGCGCCGGTGGCGCAAACTGGATGAAGATCGCGGCTACCAGATCGAAACGGTTTTCGCCCCATTGCCACTGCGCCAGGTCGGCCTGTTCGAATTCGATAGACGCACCGCGCTGCCTGGCGAGTTTCTTCGCCTTTTCCAGCGCGACCGCGGAGGCTTCGACCGACAGCACCTGCAATCCCTGCTGCGCCAGCCACACGCCGTTGCGGCCCTCGCCGTCCGCAACTGCCAGGCAGCTCATGCCCGGTTTCAGCGAATCCCGCTGCGACACCAGGAATGCGTTCGGTTCGGTTCCGAACAGGTAATCTTCGCTTGCATAACGCTCGTCCCAGCTGCTTGCCATCGTGCATCCTTTCCCGGCTTTTTCGTTTCGTCAGTTCGTGCCGCCTTGCAGCGGGATACAGTCGAACAGAAAGTCGCCACCCCTTCTTCGACCGGCCCGGTCCTGCGGCCCGGGGTTTCATGTTACCCTTTTTGGGCGGTGGATTAATAGCACAAACAGGGGCCATGAAAAAATCGGTACTCATTTTTCTCGCTGTTGCACTGTTCGGTTCCGGCTGCAGTACGGTCAGCCTGCTGTACCGCAATGCTGACTGGTATCTGCAGCACAGGATCGACGGCTATGTTTCATTCAATGCCGGCCAGGAAGCAACGATACGCCGGGACATATCCGTTTACCTGGACTGGCATCGCAAGCATGCGCTGCCCGAATACATTGTTTTTCTGCAAAACCTGAACGGCGCGGCCCAGTATGACGGCCTGCTGCAGATCGGCAGAATCGCGCAGCTCAGGGCACAGCTGCTGGATCTGTACCACCAAACCCTGCGGCCCGCGGTCAGGCCGGCAGCAGAATTATTGAGCAGCCTGGACAGCCGGCAGATCCGGGAACTGAGCGACAATCTTGCGAAGGAAAACAGCAAGCAAATGCAGGAACTGCAGGATTTGGGCCGCAAAGCATACCTGGACAAACGCGCCGACGATACTCTGGATTTCCTGGAAGGACTGGTCGGGAAACTGAGCCGCGATCAACGCAAACAGGTCAGGGAAATGAGCCGGCATCTGCCCTCAGTCCGGGAAATATACCTGGAGCAGCGCTATACGAACCAGCGCAGGCTGATCAGCATGCTGAACGAGCACGCCGGCGCAGACCGGATTGCCTCATTCATATCGCTGTGGCTGATGACTCCCGACGCGACCCGGACAAGCCAGCAGCAAATTGCCATCCATTCGTTCGAAACCGCCGACGATGAAATGATCGCGCACATCCAGTGGATGCTTACCGCAAGGCAGAAAGCCCACCTGAACAAACAGCTGTCCCGTTACATCGATGAGCTGCGCAAGCTCAGCTCCGGGATCAAATCGACGGGCGGTGGTTCCGTCGATATTCCTGCCGAACAGTCCCGGCCAGGAGGAAATTGATGATACGCAGGAGCATCACGATACTGGCGGCAGGCTGCTTGATGACCGCCGCTGCATTTGCCCGGGGTGAGCAGCCGGCGGATACCCCGGTCGCCACCGTCCCTGCCCGGGATACCACCCCGCCAGCGGCAGCAGCCGGTCGGCCGCTATGGGAAGCCGGGCTGCTCGGCCTGGCTATCACGCAACCGGCCTATCCCGGTTCCGAGGAGCGCGTCAGCCGATTGCTGGGCCTGCCGTACCTGATCTACCGCGGCAAGTATCTGCGTGCCGAGCGCGGCAACGTCGGCTTGCGCGCGCTGAAAACGCCGCGCACCGAACTGGATCTGGGTTTTGCCGCCAGTCTGGGTTCACCATCGTCCGACATAGCTGCAAGGCAGGGCATGGCTAACCTGGGAACGCTGATCGAGTTCGGTCCGCGGCTGAAAGTCAACCTGGGCAACCTTGCAGATATCCGCCGTGATTCGCGTTTCCAGTTCCCGCTGCGTGAAGTGATCGACGTCAGCCATGGTTTTGTTTCGCGAGGCATAACGTTCGAGCCGGAATGGGTACGCGACACGCGCCTGCGCGAGCACTGGTTACTATCAACGAACCTGGGCATGCTTTTCGGCGACACGACGCTGGCAGACACTTTTTATGGCGTGTCGCCGGGCGACGCGACGCCGACCCGCAACAGTTATTCAGCCAAGGGCGGCCTGTTTGCGTTGCGCGCAGGGCTGTTCGTGTCACATTCGGTATCGCCGGATTTGCGCCTGTTTTACAGCTTCCGGATCGAGTCCCTGGCAGGCGCCGCCAACCGAGACAGCCCGCTGGTCAGGCGCAGACTTGGCTGGGGTGCCGTGATCGGATTTGCATATACGATGGCACGCTCTGAGCAGCCCGCCGAAGAATGATTCCACATCACTTCTCAAGCCGCAGGAATTTAATACTCGACTAATTTGCTATACTTGCACCATTAAATAATTAAAACGCATGTCCCCGGAGTCATCTTGTCACATCAACACAAAAACAAAGCCCCACAGATCAACGAAGCGCGCAGCGGACTGGTCAGGGCACTGCGCGGAATATTGCCCCCCGAATCGCTGCTGGTCGATGCCGAGGACCTGCGCCCGTTCGAATGCGACGGACTGTCGGTGTACCGCCAGTTGCCGATGGTGGTCGCGCTGCCGGAAACCATAGAGCAGGTACAGAGCATCATGCGGCTGTGCCATGACTGGCAGGTGCCGGTGGTCGCGCGCGGTGCAGGCACCGGCCTGTCCGGCGGCGCACTGCCGCTCGACAATGGGGTGCTGCTTAGCCTCGCCAAGTTCAGGAACATCCTGAACATCGATGCTGACAACGCGATTGCGACCGTGCAGCCCGGCGTGCGCAACCTCGCGATATCCGAAGCTGCGGCAGCCTTTGGCATGTATTACGCGCCCGACCCGTCGTCGCAGATCGCGTGCACCATAGGCGGCAATGTCGCGGAAAACTCCGGCGGTGTGCATTGCCTGAAATACGGCCTGACGGTGCACAACATCCTGATGCTGAAAGTGGTCACCGCGGAAGGCGAGCTGCTCACCATCGGCGCGGAGACGCTGGATTCGCCGGGCTACGACCTGCTCGCACTGATGACCGGCTCCGAAGGCATGCTCGGCGTGATCGTCGAGGTCACCGTGAAATTGCTGGCCAGGCCGGAACGCGCCCAAGTCGTGCTCGCCGCGTTCGACGATGTGGTAAAAGCCGGCGAGGCAGTCGGTTCCATCATTTCTGCCGGCATTATTCCCGCCGGGCTGGAAATGATGGACAGGCTCGCGATCCAGGCTGCCGAGGATTTCGTGCATGCGGGGTATCCTCGCGATGCCGAAGCGATCCTGCTGTGCGAACTTGACGGCACCCATGCCGAGGTTTCCGAATACATCATGGCGGTGCGCAGCATATTGTCCGAATGCGGCGCGACCGAAGTGCGTACCGCGGCGGACGAGGCCGAACGGCAGCTGTTCTGGAAAGGCCGCAAGTCGGCTTTCCCCGCGGTGGGGCGGATCTGTCCGGATTATTACTGCATGGACGGCACGATACCGCGCCGCCAGCTGCCCCATGTGCTGCGTCGCATCAGCGAGATGTCCGCGGAATACGGCCTCGCGGTCGCCAACGTGTTCCATGCCGGCGACGGCAATCTGCATCCGCTGATCCTGTTCGACGCCAACAAGGCCGGTGAACTGGAACGTACCGAGGAATTCGGCAGCAGCATCCTGCAGCTGTGCGTGGAAGTCGGCGGCACGATCACCGGCGAGCACGGCGTCGGCATCGAGAAGATCGACCAGATGTGCGTGCAGTTCCGCAGCGCGGAATTGGCCCAGTTCCATGCCGTCAAGGCCGCGTTCGACCCTACCGGCCTGCTCAATCCCGGCAAGGCGGTACCGACGCTGCACCGCTGCGCCGAATTCGGCGCGATGCACGTGCACCACGGGCAGCTGCCGCATCCCGAACTGGAACGCTTTTAGAGACGCACACGCCCATGCTTGATTCAGATATCAGTTCAGATTTGCAGCAACAGGTGCTGGAAGCCTTCCGGAACAGCACGCCGCTCAGAATTTCCGGGAGCGGCAGCAAAGCCTTTCTCGGCAACCCGGTCCAGGGCCGGACGACAGACGTTACCGGACATCGCGGCATCGTCGAATACGATCCGCGCGAACTGGTGCTGACCGCGCGCAGCGGCACGCCGCTCGACAAGATTGAAGCCGCGCTCGCGGAAGCGAACCAGATGCTCGCGTTCGAGCCGCCGCATTTCGGCCCAGGCGCGACACTGGGCGGCACGATCGCGTGCGGCCTGTCCGGGCCGCGCCGCCCGTACAGCGGATCGGCGCGCGACTTCGTGCTGGGCTGCCAGATACTGAACGGCCGCGGCGAGATACTGCGCTTCGGCGGACAGGTGATGAAAAACGTCGCCGGCTACGATGTGTCGCGCCTGATGGCCGGCGCGCACGGCACGCTCGGCATCATGCTGGAAACCAGCCTTAAGGTGCTGCCGCGCCCGGCTGCCAGCATCACCGTTACCAGAGAGTGCAGCGCGGAAGGTGCGATCTCGAGCATGAGTGCGTTGCTGGGAAAGCCCTATCCGGTTGATGGCGCGTGCTTTCACGGCGAACAATTGTACATACGCATATCCGGCAGCGCGCAGGCCGTTCAGGAAGCGCGCGGCAAGATAGCCGGTGATGTGCTGGCCGATGCGGATGCCTTCTGGCTAGCGCTGCGCGAGCATCGCCTGCCGTTCTTTCAGCACAGCGGCGCGCTGTACCGCGTCGCGGTCAAACCCGCGACTCCGCCGTTGAACATCGAAGGAACCTGGCTGCTGGACTGGGGCGGTGCACAGCGCTGGTTGTTCAGCGGCGAGGATGTCGCCGCAATACGCCACCGCGTCGCGCTCGCCGGCGGGCATGTCACGGTATTCCGTGGCGGCGAGCATCCGGTCCCGTTATTTCAACCGCTGCCGGGGCCGCTGCTGGCGATCCACCAGCGGCTCAAGGCCGGCTTCGACCCGGACAGCATATTCAACCGCGGACGCCTGTACGCCGAACTCTGACATGCAAACGTCCATTCCCGCCGAACTGCTTAAGAATCCCGATGTCGCCGAGGCCGATTCCATCCTGCGCGCATGCGTGCATTGCGGCTTCTGCACCGCGACCTGTCCGACCTATCAGCTGCTGGGTTCTGAATTGGACAGCCCGCGCGGCAGGATCTACCTGATCAAGGAGATGCTGGAAAGCGAACAGGCGAGCGCCAGAACCCGTTTGCACCTGGACCGCTGCCTGACCTGCCGTTCATGCGAAACCACCTGCCCTTCCGGCGTGAAGTACGGGCGACTGATCGACATCGGCCGCGAAATGACCGACGAACTGGCGCCGCGCTCGTTCGCCGAAAAACTGCTGCGCCGGACTATGCTCGCGGTGATCCCGTACACCGCGCGCATGGCGTTTGCGCTATCCATTGCGCGCGTGTTCAGCCCGCTGCTGCCGGCCGGGCTCAGGAATAAAATACCGGCCCGTCAAATCCCGGCAAGCCGGCAAACCGTTGCGACAGCATCACACAAGCGCCGCATGCTGGTGCTGGAAGGCTGCGTGCAGCCGCTCGGCACGCCGAACACCAATGCGGCCGCAACTCGCGTGCTCGACCGTCTCGGCATCTCGCTGGTCAGCGCGCCCGGCGCAGGCTGCTGCGGTGCGCTGAACCAGCACCTTTCCGACAGCAATGGCGCGCGCGTGATGATGCGCCGCAACATCGATGCATGGTGGCCGCATGTCGAAAACGGCGCGGAAGCCATCGTGATGACTGCGAGCGGCTGTGGACTGATGGTGAAGGACTACGGGCATGCATTGAAAGACGATGCCGAATATGCCGGCAAAGCCGCGCGCATCAGCGCGCTGACCCGCGACCTCAGCGAGATTATTTCGGGCGAAATACTGAACGCCGGGAAGCAGGACGCGTTCGCCGGAATCGGCCGGGGCACGCGCGTCGCGTATCACTCCTCATGCACCCTGCAGCACGGCCAGAAGCTCGGCGGATCGGTCGAGTCTATCCTCAGGCGCTGCGGCTACGAGCTCACGCCGGTCGCGGACAGCCACCTGTGTTGCGGCGCGGCCGGATCATACACCCTGCTGCAGCCTGTGCTTTCCGGTCAATTGCTGAATAACAAGCTTGCCGCTCTGCAGAACGGCAATCCCGAAGTGATCGCCTCGGCGAACGTCGGTTGCCAGATGCACCTGGCCGGCGCGAGCAATGTTCCGGTCAGACACTGGATCGAGTTGCTGGATCAGAATCCGCCCTGATAAATATTCAATCCCGATCTTCCGGAATGCAGCGCATGGCGATTACACCGTTTCATCCCTGCACAGCATACTGATCGGGCCAAGCTCTGCAATGTCGGCTCGAGTGTGCTACTGAGGCGCTGTCAATGCTGCCTGATTTCGACTATCACGGGAAAACAAAAACCCGTCCATGGAGGGCGGGTTTGTGTATTGGTTTCCGGCGCTCGGACCGGGAACAGGCGGGGCTAAAGGTATATCACGGCCGGGAAAACGGAGACTGCCAGCACCAGAACCAGCCATTCCAGATTGCGTCTCGCCAGCCAACCCGTGAAATGCAGTACAAGTATGGTTATGGCTGCCACGTAATACAAAGCGATATATAGCATTCGTTACCCCTTTCTTAAGTTGAGACTACTTTTCAAATGCGGCCAGCGTTTCTTCCCCGATATCGGCACCAGGCACCGTCATGATCGTATGCTGCTTCTTGGCCCATATCCAGTCACTATATCAATGATAACTGATGTTGCATCCGGATTCCAAGTCGTTTCCCGCGACAGCCGATATATCGGCAAACCATGCCGGCTCGTACCGAAGACCGCACAGCGCGCAGGCCTCAACCATTCTGAATCAGGTTATAGAACACGAACAGAAACACTGCACCCAATAAAACAATCACTATTTTCATGGTGCGCGCGGTACGCCTTTTCTGCATTGCAAAAAGCTGTTCTTCCAGGTTGTCGTTCAAAATCGTTTCCTTCCATATTGTCCGGGTTTGTACATTACAGCCCCGCAGGCCTTGAATCCGGGCATTCACGACTGCTCTTACCTGTTGCACTGCATGCCCGGTTACCGTTCGGCTATCCGGCAAAGACGGTATTCTGACACAATCCGCCGCATTCTAATCCGCGCCCACTTGTGACGGGCCGGCAAAATTGGAAACGCAACTTCCTGCTTAGCTTATCAGTCCGGCTTGCCCCAACTGGTAGAATATGGCTTTTGCTGATAAATTGCAGTTCCAACTGCGCCCCGTCACTATTGTTGCCCGATCAATGGACTCACCCCCTGGAGAGTAGAACAAGTATGGCCTGGAGATTGTTACTGGTTTTAACTGAGGTCCTGTTTATTACCATATGGGATTACAAAATGTCCGGGACGTATTATTCCCTGGACGTTTTGTATTGTCTGCCGATCATCCAGGCTTCGCATATCAGCGCAATCCGAAACCTGCGCCAATCCGATACGCAGGTGGCTGCGCTGGCCGGCGTGATCACCGCCGTTGCGTGGAGCATAGCCGAAGCGGCTGTGGTCTGGCCGGCTTATCCGCTGGGCGCGCTGACGACCAACATCATTACCCGCAGCATCACGTTCACCGTGCTCGGCCGGGTGATGGCCAAACTCTGGAAAGCCAGAACCTATTCCCACAAGGATGCCTTGACCGGACTCGCGAACCGGCTGGAATTTACCGAACGGTTTTCGGCCGAACAATCACGCAGCGAACGATCCAGCAAGCCCTACTCTATCCTGTTCATCGAAATCGACCAGCTCAGGGAACTGAATGACAGCCTTGGCCACCGAATCGGAGACATCGCCCTCAAGGCGCTGTCCCGCATATTCAGCGGAAACTCCAGGAACATCGATACGGTTGCGCGCATCAGCAGGGATGAATTCGCGATATTGTTCCCCGAAACCGATGAATACATTTGCGGCGTGCTGGCCTTGAGGATCAACACCGCAGCAGAAAAGATGTTCAAGGAAGAGGATTGGCCGTTATCCCTTCTCATAGCCCGAGTGACGGTGGTCGGCGAGGACAAGAGCTTTGACGAGGTGCTGGAAGAAGCCGAAGAAAAAATGAATGCGCTCAAGAACGAGAACAACGAATTGTGGCTGCACGTATAGCCGCGGCTCGTTCGGCATCCTGCAGCGTCAGAATTTTCCCGCCCAGGTCCGCAGCCCCTGCATGATCATTTCCACGGCAATGGTTCCGACATAAAGCGCGGTAATCCGACCGGCAATTTCGATATACCTGCGAATGACCGGTTCGTTGCGCGGCCGGACAAAGTCGTGCGCCGCCTTGAGGGCAAGCATGATCACCACGGATATGAATACCGCCGCAATGATGGTGGCGCAGGCATACAGCGCTTCGTGCCGCTTGCCGATGACCACGCTGGCACTGATCGTGCCCGGACCGATCAGCACGGGCATCGCAATCGCACCCGCAAGACCCGCTGATTCACCCCTCAGCGCAACGATGGCCTGCGGACCATTGAACACGAACTGCAGCCCGATGATGAGAAAGATCACACCCCCGAATATCTGGAAAGAGGCAAACTGCGCCTGAATGATGCTGGAAAAAATCATGTCGCCGAGTATCGCGAAGCAGCAGAACACCACGGTGGCGATCAGGCTCCCGCGCACCAGCACCTGCGCGAAGCGCTTGCGATCCAGTTTCTCGACCATGTCAACCAGATAGATGATGACCAGGAACGGATTGAGAAGAACCAGCATCAGGGTTGCGGATCTAATGAAGTCGGTCATGTTATTTCCCTCGAATGTTCAAGGTCTCGATCCCGCGAAGGTCAGACTGCCGGCGCCACCCGCTTTTGCATGCTTCTGAAAAGATTGGGGGACAGCACGGCCAGGCCTGCCAGAATTCCCGGCATCCCCTCATAGACAGCG
>Ga0316575_10000121_pt1 | contig 19705 bp, 17 predicted proteins | sample J5NA_FD_203072 | JGI IMG/M metagenome (GOLD analysis project Ga0316575, IMG submission 203072) | Rhizosphere microbial communities from salt marsh grasses in Alabama, United States - J5-7_050615r2r3 | ecosystem: Host-associated > Plants > Roots > Rhizosphere | place: USA: Alabama | collected...
CGGTTCGTGATGAACCTCGTCGGCAACGCCTACGACACGGCCGCCACGCAGTGGCTGGAGCGCACGCTCGACGACTCGTCGAACCGACGTCTTTCGCTGCCCGAGGCGTTCCTCGCGCTCGACGGCGCCCTCGACCTGATGCACCAGGTGGCATCGGGTCTCGTCGTGCACGAGGCAATGGTGCGGAAGAACCTGATGGCCGAGCTGCCGTTCCTCGCGACGGAGAACATCCTGATGGAGGCCGTCAAGGCGGGCGGCGATCGCCAGGAGCTGCACGAGAAGATCCGCGTGCACGCGCAGGCCGCGGGGATGCGCGTGAAGTCCGAGGGGCTCGACAACGACCTGATCGAGCGCCTGCGGGGTGATCCCGCGTTCAAGAGCGTGCACCACCTGCTGACCGAAGACCAACTGCTCGACCCGATGAGGTACGTCGGGCGGGCGGTCGAGCAGACCGAGCGGTTCCTCGCGGAGGTCGTCGAGCCGCTGCGCGAGCGGTACGCGGGCGAGCTGGAGTCGCTGGGGTCGAGCGACCGGGGCGTCTAGTCGGCGGCGTCCGGGCGATCGCTCGCGTTGCCGTTGCCGTTGCCGTTGCCGTTGCCGTTCTCGAGCGTCTGCGGCAGGCGGCGCAGCCAGGGCACCCACAGCGCGCCGATCGCGACGAGCAGCAGCGCGATCCCGATGGTGTACTGCCCGAGCCCGCAGGCGGCGCCGATCGCGGCGGACGCCCAGATGGACGCGGCGGTCGTCAGCCCCGTCACCGTCTTCTTCGAGTGCAGGATCGCGCCCGCGCCGAGGAACCCGACGCCCGAGATGATGTACGAGACGATGCGCGAGGGGTCGAGGGTGAGCCCCTGCCCGGGCTCCACGCCCGCGGCGAACTGCACGCCGAGCAGGGTGAACCCGGCCGCCCCCGCCGCGATCAACGCCATTGTGCGCGCGTCCGCCGGCTTGTCGGCGAACTTGCGCTCCAGCCCGATCACCGCCCCGAATATCACCGCCAGCCCCAGGCGGATCGCTACCTCATGCGGCGCCAGCGGCTGATGAGTGATGATGGCGGCGTCCGCGAGCGTGATCGGCATCCGTCGGGCCCTCCCTGGTCCCGGGCGAAGTGTAAGCGAAGTGTGAAGATCGGGTTAAGACAACACCCAAAATCCGGCCAAAGCCCGATCAAATGCCCGCACGACGGGCCCCGATCGAGACCGGCGCCATCGCCCGCACCCCGGCGGGTTTTGTCCTTCTTGCACGGTCCCACCCGATCGCGAGCCCGAGCGCGGCGTCCTCCCGAGCCGACGCGGGCGGGGCGTGTTCCGCAACTGCCCCGGCGTCCCCCGGGTATGGGAACAACGCTGGACCTGACCGCTCCGCGAGCCGATCCGACGGGTGTGTAACCGACGGGTCGTAGGGGGCTGAGCCCGTGCGGCGGTTGCGCCGGTGGACAAGGAGCTGACGATGCGGAGCGCGAAGCGCGTAGGGGGCGCGGCGGTGATCGCCGTCCTGATCGGGATGACCGGGACGCCCACGGCGGCGATGGCGGGCGACAAGCCCGACTACCCGCCGATGGAGAAGGTGACGGAGGGGCTGACCAAGGTCGTCTCGACCGCCGACGGGTCCGAGCCCCTGTGGGAGCTCTACGAGGACCGCGAGACCGGCAAGCTGCTCGCCGTCCTGCCCAAGAACTTCGAGAAGCAGCTGCTGATGGTCGCGTGCACGATCTCGGGCGGCGACCCGCAGGCGGGCGTGATGGGCCCCACCCACTACGTCAAGTGGGAGAAGATCGACAAGCAGCTCGCGCTCGTCGCGCCGAACCTCAGCGTGCGCACCGAGGGCGACAAGCAGGCGAAGGACTCGATCGCCGAGCTCTACACCGGGCGTGTCCTGCTCTCGACGCCGATCGTCTCGATGGCGCCCGGCGGGCGCCCGGTGATCGACCTGGGCGGGATCGCGACGCGGTACGCGGCGAAGTTCTTCCCGGGGTCGCCCTACGGCGGGTACGGCGACGCCGGCGGGCCCGTCGACGCGCACCTGGCGCGCCTCACCAAGGCGAAGGCGTTCCCGCAGAACCTCGTCATCGAGTACGAGGCGCCGCGCCCGGGGTCCGGGCAGATCGTGCGTCTGTCCTACTCGATCGGCGAGCTCAAGGGGACGCCGGGGTTCAAGCCCCGCAAGGCGGACTCGCGCGTCGGGTACTTCTACGACTCGTACGAGGACTTCTCCAAGCCCGCCTCGACCGACGTGACGGACCGGTACATCGACCGGTGGAACATGCAGAAGGCGGACCAGGACCTCAAGCTCTCGCCGCCCAAGCAGCCCATCGTCTGGTACATCGAGCACACGACGCCGGTGAAGTACCGGCGGTACGTGCGCGAGGGGATCGAGATGTGGAACGCCGCGTTCCGCGAGATCGGGATCGACGGCGCGCTCGAGGTGTATCAGCAGGACGCGTCGACCGGCGCGCACATGGACAAGGACCCGGAGGACGCGCGGTACAACTTCTTCCGGTGGAACGCGTCCGACCAGGGGTACGCGATCGGGCCGAGCCGGACGAACCCGTTCACGGGTGAGATCCTCGACGCCGACGTGGTGTGGCACCAGGGGCTGACCCGCTCGATCCGCGGCATGCTCGAGAACCTCTCGGACACCATCACCGACGAGGCGTTCAGCCCGGAGACGCTCGCGTTCCTCGACGAGCACCCGGACTGGGACCCGCGGATCCGCCTCGCGTCACCCGAGCAGCGTGAGCACAAGCTCGCGACACGGGCGCTGCGCCTCGAGCGGGCCGCGACGACCGAGCTGGGCGACAAGGAGAACCCCTGGACGCCGAACGCGCGTGACCTGACGAACTCGGCGTGCCGCATGGGCAACATGCTCGCCGCCGATTTCTCGCTCGCGGGGGCCGCGCTGCAGGCGGGCATGCTCGAGGGGGGCGATCAGGCCGATCTGCTCGACGGGCTGCCCGAGGAATTCGTCGGGCAGATGATCCGGTACATCTCGTGCCACGAGGTCGGGCACTGCCTGGGTCTGCAGCACAACATGGCCGCCTCGACGATCCGGTCGCTCGAGCAGCTCAACACGCCTGGGTTCGAGGGCCCGAGCATCGGGTCGGTGATGGACTACGCCGCGGTGAACATCAACCACGGGCTCGGCGAGGTGCAGGGCCCGTACGCGACGCGCGAGGTCGGGCCGTACGACAAGTGGGCGATCGCGTACGGGTACGGGCCCGACGACAAGCTGCCCGAGGTGCTCGCGCAGGTCTCGGACCCGGACCACATCTTCATCTCGCAGGTCGCGATGTCGGTGGGCGCCGACCCGCGGAACATGACGTGGGACCTGGGGTCGGACAACCTCGAGTTCGCCCGCTCGCGTCTGGCGTTGGTGGCCGACCTGCGCGGCAAGCTGATCTCCGACATCGTCGAGAAGGGCGAGCCCTGGGCCGTCGCGAGGCGTCGGTACGGGTCGCTGCTCAATACGCACCTCCAGTCGCTGCTGATCGCGTCGAACTGGGTCGGGGCGTCGTTCATCAACAACGACTTCAAGGGCGACCCGGGCGACCGGGCCCCGATCGAGGACGTGCCCGCGGCGCGGCAGCGCGACGCGCTCAAGCTCGTCCTCGACAACTCTTTCGAGGACGAGGCGTTCGGGCTCACGCCCGACTTCGTCCGCCACCTCGGCAAGGAGTACTGGTGGGACCCGCAGGGCATGAGCGAGCTCATGAGTGACCCGAGCGTCACGGTCCACGACCTCGTCGGGGGGATCCAGGCGACGGCCCTCACCTTCGTCATGAACCCCACCACCCTCCGACGCGTCTACGACAACGAGTTCCGGTCCGAGGAGAAGGACCCGTTCACGCTCAACGAGCTGATGACCACGATCACCGACGCCGCCTGGCGCGAGGTCGGCACGCCGAAGCGTGGCATGGACGTCTCGAGCTTCCGACGCAACCTCCAGCGGGAGCACCTCGAACGCCTCATCACCCTCTCGCTGATCCGGGGCACGAGCCCCTCGATGCGAACGATCAGCACGCTCGCGACCGCGGAGCTGCGCCGGATCGACGGCATGGCCGAGGCGGCCCTCGACGCCAACCCCGACCCCTACACCGCGGCCCACCTCGCCGACGCGCGGGCCCGCATCGCCAAGACCCTCGACGCCGCCTACGTGATCGGGCGCTGACCGGGAGATCGAGGGGGCACCCGCCCCCGCCTAGCGAGTCTGACCGAGCAACCCCGAGGGGTGGGCCGCGAGCCCACCCCTCTTTTCGTGGCACCCCGACCGGGTCGTGACGCCCCGGCCCGGGCCTGATCGGGGCGAGCGGGCGGCCCGGGGTTGACGCCGGGCCCGAAGCGCCCGAGACTCCCCTTCCCGCGGGCAGGGACGCCCCGGTCCGGGCCCGGGGCCCTACCCTTCGCCCGCCGAGCGGGAACGGGACGCCCCGCGCGTGCGAATGGACCACCGGCCCGGGCGGACGCGAGCGTCCGCGCCGGCGCCACGACCTCAGGCCCCCGCGGGCCGACGACGTTCAGGGGACTCAACGAATGGCAGCTCGCACCGGGGCAAGCGTCGGCGTCGCCGTCACCATCACGATCCTGGGCATGCTCAGCCTGGCGCTGTTCGTGCTGACCATGGTCTTCTACGGGCGGGCCACCTCCGCCGAGCGTGAGTCCAAGGAAGCCAACACGGCGATGCAGACCTTCGTGACCGACTCGGAGCGCAACTCCGAGCGTGTCCGGGCGATCCAGGACCGCGCCCGCCAGGAGCGCACCACGGTGGTGAGCTACCTGGTGCAGCAGCTGCGCCAGACGATGGACAAGGCCGCCGGCAACCCCGACCTCACCTACGCCGAGCTCCAGGACCGCCTGAGCTCCGTCGAGGGCACGGACGCGAACTCGCTCGTCGAGGCCATCGCCGGGCGTGACCGCCAGATCGGCGCCCTCAACGATCAGGTCGCGCAGGCGCGGGCCGACTTCGACAAGGCGAACCAAGCCCGCGAGGAACTCTCGCAGCAGGTCGCCAAGCTCAGCGACGAGTTCACCGAGGCCGGGAAGAACCTCTCCGGGCAGGTGGACGACTACCGCACCCAGCTGACCGACTACCAGCAGGGCTCGGAGGGGGTCGACAAGAAGTATCAGCGTCAGATCGAGGACATCCAGGCCTCGGCCAAGGAACGCGAGGACTCGCTCAAAGACCAGCTCAACGAGGCCCTCTCCCAGTCCCTCGTCCTCAAGGACCAGGTCAACCGCCTCCGCGAGAGCGGCGCCTCCGACCGGGTCCGCCCGCTCGACGAGGCCTCCCTCGTCGACGCCCGCGTCGACCGCGTCGACGCGTCCCGCAACGAGATCATCCTCTCCATCGGGCGCTCGCAGAAGGTCATCCTCGGCATGACCTTCGCGATCTACTCGAGCGCCGGCGACATCCACCCCGACCCGATGACCGGCATCTACACCCCCGGGAAGGCGACGGTCGAGATCATCCGCGTCGAGCCCAACTTCTGCCGGGCCCGCATCGTCTCGGAAGCCCGGGGCAACCCGATCGTGCGGGGTGACGTCGCCGCCAACGCCGTCTACGACCCCAACAAGACCTACACCTTCGTCGTCTACGGGTTGTTCGACCGGAACAACGACGGCATCGCGACCGCCGCCGAGCGTGAGGACGTCGAAGCCCTGATCAGCTCGTGGGGCGGGGACGTCGTCGACGACATCACCGGCGACCTCGACTTCCTGATCCTCGGCGAGCGCCCCCAGCTCGGCCCGCCCCCGGACCCGACGCAGCCCATCGAGGTCGTGCTCGAGTACACCCGCCTGCAGGAGATCATCTCGCGGTACGACGACCTCCTCACGCGGGCCCAGGCGACCTCGATCCCGGTGCTCAACGAGAACCGCCTGCGCACGCTCATCGGCGATTACCCGGACTGACCGCGCGCTCGGGGGAAGGGCCATCGACACGCCGAAGTACGACCCGCGCCCGGCGCCGACCGTGCTCCAGAGCGCGCTGGTGCACCCCGCGCTCTACCAAGCGATCCGGCTCGCGATGACCCCCCTCGGCGTCGCCGGCGTCGGGCCCTCGTGCGATGTCGCCCGCGTCATCGGCAGACGGTTCGGCAACCTCGCCCTCAACCGCACCCGCGTCGCCCGCGCCACCGAGCGCCTCGCCGTCGCGATGCCCCACCTCCCCGAGGAACGCCGGCGTGAGCTCGTCCTGCGCAGCTACGAGCACCTCGGCGAGCTCGCCGTCGAGTTCGCGATCGCCCCACGCCTCCTCAACGAGGACGGGTGGGTCGACCACGTCGAGGTCGGCAACATCGCCGGTACCATCGACACGCTCATGCGCGACGGCCCCCTCGTGCTCGTCACCGGGCACTGCGGCAACTGGGAGATCGTCGGGTACACCCTCGCGCTGCTCGGGTTCCCCATGCACGCGCTCTACCGCCCGCTCGACGTGCGCCCGATGGACCGGTACGTGCGCCGCACCCGCGAACGGCGCGGGCTCACGCTCGTCGACAAGTTCGGCGCCATCCGCCAGCTCCCCCAGATCATGACCGCCGGGCAGACCGTCGGGTTCGTCGCCGACCAGAACGCCGGCGACCGTGGGCTCTTCGTCCCCTTCTTCGGACGCCTCGCGTCGACGTACAAGACGATCGGGCTGCTCGCGATGCAGTTCGACGCGCCCGTGGTCGTCGGGCAGGCGAAACGCCTCTCCCCGGCGCCGGGCACCGACCGCACGCTCCGGTACCGCCTCGAGGTCGTGGACACGATCTTCCCGGAGGACTGGGCCGCCCAGCCCGACCCGCTCTTCTACCTCACCGCCCGGTACCGCCTGGGCATCCAGCAGATGGTCGAGCGCACCCCGGAACAGTACCTGTGGATGCACCGAATCTGGAAGAGCCGCCCGAGGCACGAACGCCTCGACAAGCCCTTCCCGCCCGCGCTGCGGGACAAGCTGGCGACCCTGCCCTGGATGACCCAGGCCCAGATCGACGCGCTGGTCGACCAGTCCGAGCGAGACCGCGCCTGGCTCCGCGAGCACGGCGTGCAGCGCATGCCCTGAACGCGCCAACAATCACCCGAGCCCACGCCGGGCCCGCACGGGGAGCCCCACCATGTCCGACGAACAGACCATGGGACGACTCGACGATGTCCGCGTCCTGATCGTCGACGACGACCGCGACGTCCTCGACGCGATGGACGCCGCCTTCCAGTCCGAGGGCGCCCTGACGCTCACCGCGATGGACGGCGACACCGCCATCGACATCTGCAACCAGGACCCGCCCGACATCGTCGTCCTCGACATGATGCTCCCCAAACGCTCCGGGTTCCTCGCGCTCGAGAAAATCAAGGGACGCGAGGACTCGCCCATCGTCATCATGGTCACCGCCAACGAGGGCAAACGCCACCAGGCGTACGGCGAGTCGCTCGGCGTCGACGCCTACCTCCTCAAGCCCGTCCCGCTCACACGCCTGCTGGACACCGCGGTCGAGCTGCTCGAACGCGAGGAAGCCGAGGACGACGACGACGATTGACCCCGCGCCGGGGGAGCACCCCCCTCGCCCGCACGGCGACTTCGCGTATCCTCCACCCCCATGGCCAAGAGCAAGCGCCGCCTGCTGGTGCTCATCAACCCGAACGACCCAACGGACCCGATGGCGGGCAACGCGTCGCTCGGGGTGCCGCGCGAGTTCCTCGCCGCCCTCGCCCCGTTCAACACCGCCCCGGACGGCGGGGAGACCAAACGCCTGGGCACCGCCGTCCTGCACGGGCCCGGCATGACCCTCGAGTACGCGTCCGGGCAGGACGAGATCACCCAGGCGATGGTGGCGGTCTACGACGCCGAGACCGCCTGGCCGGTCCTCTCCCGCCTGTGCAAGACGCTGGGGTGGAAGATGCAGGACACCGAATCCGGGCAGATGTTCGGGTGACGCGTGCCGCCCGCCTCGGGCGCCAACAATCCCCCATGCCGACCTACGTGTACGAGTACCTCGACGACAAGGGCGAGGGCACCGGCGAGTCCTTCGAGCTCGTCCAGCCCATCACCGACGACGCGCTGACAGAGCACGAGGGACGCCCCGTGCACCGCGTGCCGCAGGCGCCCAACATCGCCGGCAAGTGGTCCGACATGAAGGCAAAGAGCAACCTCTCCAACAAGAACCTCGAGAACCTCGGGTTCACCAAGTACCAGCGCAACGCCGACGGCGGGCTCTCCCGCGTCGCCGGCAAAGAAGGGCCCAAAAACGTCCGCCCCCTCGACGACTAAGCCCCGATCGCAAGCGACGGGCCGTCTTCCCGTCCACCCTCGAACTCGCCCTCACACCTCGAACGGCGCCCGCTCCGCGCACGGCGCGGGCATCCCGGGTCGCCAGCACGGGCACAACCCCAACAACAACCCCAACAGCGCCGCCGTCTGCGAGTCGAGGTGAACCGCGTCGAACGCGCCCGCGAGCACCAGCCCGACGAGCGAAAAGACCGGGCCCGCGTCGTACGTCCCGACCGACTCGCGGTCGAGCCCGAGCACCCCGCCGCGCACGCCGGCGATAATGATGAACACCCCCAGCGCGACGCCGACGAGCCCGCTGGTCGCCGCGAGTTGGAGCAGCGCGTTGTGCGCATGATCGTGGACGTCCGCGTGCGGGTCCTGCTCGCGCACCCACGCGTGGTACCCGCCGGTGCCCACGCCGATGACGGGGTGCGCCGCGATCGCGCGCGCCGCCCAGATCGCCATCGCGATGCGCCTGCCGGTGTCGGTCGAGTAGTCGCCGTCCATCGCGGCGGCGATCTCGTGCCTCGCCTCGGTCGCGCGGGTGACGATGGTCTCCCCGGCCGCGAACCACGCCGCCGCCAACGCCCCCAGCGCCACGATCGCCCCGACCCACGCCGTATGCACCGAGAGCGCTCGCCCGGAGCGCGCCTTGCGCACGCCCAGCGACACCACGAACACCACGAGCACGAGCGCGATCGACGCGATCCACGCCCCGCGCGTCCCCGTCGCGAAGAGCCCCGCCACCGTCACCAGCGAGAGCGTAATCGCGAGCGCCCGCGTCTTGCCACGCCCCATCAGCACCGCCGGCAGGTGCAGCCCGAGCGCCGCGGTCAGGAGTGACCCCCCCACCACCGGGTCCCACCACCCGCTGTTGCGGTAGGGCAGGCGCGGCCAAGTCAGCCACCCGATCTCCGCCGCCCGCCCGACCGCGTGCCCCACCTGGCTCAGGTTCCCCACCACAAACCCGACGATGAGCGCGCCGATGATCCACCGGCGCCGCTCGATCACCGGCCAGATCAGCACGCCGAGCATCACCCAACGCAACGGCGCCATCTGGTCGAGCCCCAGCGCCTTGTCCGGGCTCCACGCCAGCGCCACCCCCTGCCACGCCGCCAATGCCAGCGTCCCGAGCATCACCGGCTGACCCAGCCAGTGGATCCACGTCGGGCCCGCGTTGAACGCGCGCACGAAAAAGAACACGAGCACCGGGGCGAACGCGAGCTCCGTCACGCTCGTCGGCCCGACCAGGCACGCCGCCCCGAGCATCGCGAGCGCCAGGTGCACCCGGTCGCCGACCCGGTCGCGCCGATGCATGCGCTCGAACGCGCGCTCGGCCTTGTCCGTCTCGACCCACCCGCCGGCGATCAGCCACCGCACCCCGGCGAGCCGCCGGGGCAGCCCCCCCGGGGTTCGGGGGGTGTCGGGATGATCCCCACGAGGCACAGGGCATGATCGGGCCCCCGACCCGCGCCGGCAACTGCCCCCCACCCCCCGCGGTACCCCTCTGCGGGCGATTCCTGCGCCCCGCGCGAACCGGAGGGCGGGCAAACCCCGAATACTCTCCCGGCGGGGCGAGGTACCCTGACCAGGACCACCGGGCGGGAGGACGACCATGGACGACATCCGGCGTGTGATCGCGGCGGCCGGGCGGCGCCTCCTCGTCAACGACGCCCTCGCCCGCCTGACCGTCACGCTGACGCTCGTGCTCGCGTTGGCGGTGCTGGCGCGGATCGCGCAGAAGGTGTTGCCGTTCGAGGTGCCGTGGGCGATCGCGCTGCCGGTTGGGTTCGGCGTCGCGGTGCTGGCAGCCCTCGCATGGGCGTTGATCGCGCGCAAGAACGAGCTGGAGGTCGCCCGCCACGTCGACGAGACCGCCGGGCTGCGCGAGTCGCTCTCGACGGCGGTCCTGGTCGACCGCGCGCAGGACGGGTGGAGCCGCAACATCGTGGCGTCCGCGGGCGAGCGCGCCCGCCGGGTCGTCGTGCGCGACGCGGTCCCCTTCAGCGCGCCGCGCCTGTGGGCGGTGCCCGGCGCGGTCGTGCTCGCGTTGCTCGCCGTCTGGTGGACGCCGCGCTACGACGTCGCGGGCCTGTTCGAGCGCAAGCAGGCGGTCCAGCAGCAGCAGGCCGAGCTCGAGCAGGTGCAGCTCGAGGTCAAGCAGAACGAGCAGAAGCTCAACGAGCTGCTCAAGAAGGCGGGGGTCGACTTCGAGGACGGCGAGAGCGCCGACCCGCAGCAGGCGATCGACCCGAACGCCCCCATCAAGCCCGACGAGGTCCGGCGCGAGGCGATCAAGAAGCTCACCTCCCTCGCCGACCAGCTCGACGAGAAGCTCAACGAGTCCGAGCAGTCCAAGGCGCTCGAAGCGATCAACGACGCGATGCGGCGCCTCAAGACCCCCGAGCCTGGGCCGGCGTCCGAGATGGGCAAGCAGATGGCGAAGGGCGACTACGGGCAGGCGAAGGCCGAGCTCGAGAAGCTCGCCCAGCAGCTCGCGTCCGGCGAGATGTCCGAAGCGGACAAGAAGAAGGCCGCCGAGCAGCTCCAGCAGATGGCCGACCAGCTCGACAAGCTCGCGAACCAGCGCCAGAACCTCGAGCAGCAGCTCCAACAGTCGGGCATGAGCGAGGAGCAGGCGAAACAGCTCGCGGCGAACCCCGACCAGCTCCAGCAGGCGCTCCAGCAGAACCAGAACATGTCCGAGCAGCAGAAGCAGCAGCTCCAGCAGGCCGCCCAGGCGCAGCAGAAGGCGTCCGACGCGATGCAGGCCGCCTCGCAGGCGATGGGGCAGATGGCCCAGGGCATGCAGCAGCAAGGCTCGCAGCAGGCGATGGACGGCATGGACTCCATGTCCGGGCAGCTCTCGCAGATGGAAGCGATGCAGGCCGAGATGCAGGGCGCCTCCGCCGCCATGAGCGAGGTCCAGCAGCAACTCGCCCAGATGGGCAACGGGCAGTGCGAGGGCGGCGGGCAGGGGCAGTCGTTCGGCGGGCAGAACCAGTTCGGCAAGACCGGGCAGTGGTCCGCCGGCGACTCCTCCCAGTTCGGCAAGGGCTCGGGCGGGCCCGGGCGTGGGCAGGGCGTCAGCCCCGAAGCCGAGCCCACCGACTACGTCGTGCGCAAGGAGAAGGCCAACGTCAACACCGGCGACGGGCCCGTCATCGCCTCCATGATGGTGCAGGGCTCACAGGTCCGCGGCGAGTCGAAGGTCGCGTTCTCCGGTGCCGTCTCATCCGCCAGCGCCGAAGCCGCCGAGGCGATCGAACACTCGCGCGTGCCCAAACGCCACGAAGCAGCGGTGCAGCACTACTTCGGGCGCCTCGAAGCGGCGGCGGGTAAGTCCGAGCCCGAGCCGACCAAGTCGGACAAGACCGACGAGTAACCACGCACTGACTAGCATCGGGGCATGAACCGACCCCTGATCGCTGTCGTCGGCGCGTGCCTGCTCGCGCTGGTGCCGTCCTGCTCACGCCCGAGCGAGAACGATCGCACCGTCGTGCTCTACACGTCGGCCGACGACTACGTGGTGCGCGAGATCATCGGCGAGTTTGAGAAGCAGACCGGCATCACCGTCAAGCTCGTCGGCGACACCGAGGCGACCAAAACGACCGGGCTCGTCACGCGTCTGCTCGCCGAGAAAGATGCGCCCAAGGCGGACGTCTGGTGGTCGTCCGAGCCGTTCGGCACCATCCGCCTGGCGCACGAGGGCGTGCTCGCGCCGTACACGTGCGAGCCCGCGGAAGCCGCGTTCGAGAGCGGGTGGCCGGCGCGCCTGCGCGCCACCGACAACACCTGGTACGGATTCTCGCAGCGGGCCCGCGTCATCGCGTACTCGACCAACCGCGTGCCCACGCCGCCCACCACGCTCGCCGAGCTGACGAAACCCGAGTGGAAGAACCGCGTCGGGATGGCCCACCCCGAGTTCGGCACCACCCGCGGGCACATGGGCGTGCTCTGCACATCCTGGGGCCCCGAGGCGTTCGAGGCGTGGCTCGTCGCGATGCGCGACAACGGGCTGCGCCTCTACGACGGCAACGCGTCCGCCGTCCGCGCCGTCGCCAACGGCGAGATCGACGTCTGCCTCACCGACACCGACGACGTCTTCGGCGCCAACCGCAACGACTGGGACCTCGACCTCGTCTTCGAGGCGTCCGACGCCGGCACGGACGCGTGGCCCTCCTTCGGCCCGATGGTCATGCCCAACACCGTCTCGCTCGTCAAGGGCGCCCACCACCCCGCGGAGGCGGGCGAGCTGATCGCCTACCTGCTCTCGGGCAAGACCGAGCGTCTGCTCGCCGCCTCCGACTCCCGCAACTACCCCGTGCTGCCCGGGGTCGACCCGAACCCCGCCTCCCCGCCGCCCGAGCACCCGGCGGAGATCGACCTCGGCGCCGTCGCCGATCACGTGCCCGCCGCGATGGCGATCTGCGACCGGGTACTCAACTGACACGCCGGGCCCCGCGCGCCGAGCCCACCCCGCGGGCGTTCGTTCTCGGACCGCCTCGCGCCGACGGGGGCGGTTTCGCCCGCGTCCGCAAACCGGCACCAAGTCCGAGCGGGTCTCGCCCGATACCCCAAGCGTGCGCCCCGAGCCGCCGGAAACCCGAGGTCCGTCCGAGCCGGCGCCGGTGACGTGGCTGCTGGTCGCCGCGTCCGCCGCCCACGTCGGGATGCTCGCGTACGGCGTACTCCTCGTCATGCGCGTCCTCGTCTCGAACGGGCGACCCGAGCTCTTCGTGCTCTACCAGCTCGTGATCGCGTTCTGCGGGCTCGCGCTGACCGGCCCGGGCATGGCGACCGTCTCGCGCGCGATCATCGAGCGCCGACACCGGCTCGCGCTCATCGACATGAACCGGCGTCTGGAGCGAGAGGTCCGCGAGCGCGTCGCCGAGTCGCTGGCGATCCGCAACGCGCTGATCTTCGGGCTCGCCAAGCTCGCCGACTACCGCGACACCGACACGGGCACGCACCTCGAGCGGATCGGCGAGTACGCCGTCATCCTCGCCGGGGCGTTGCGCCGCACGCACCCCGAGATCGACGACCAGTGGATCGAGCGCCTCAAGCTCGCCAGCTCGCTGCACGACATCGGCAAGGTCGGCATCCCCGACTCGGTCCTCCTCAAGCCCGGGCGGCTCTCCGACCGCGAGCGTCTGGTCATGGAGCAGCACCCGCTGATCGGCGCCGACACGCTGCTCGCGATCCGCTCGCAGCTCGGGCACAACGCGTTCCTGGACATGGGCATCGAGGTGACGCTGCAGCACCACGAACGCTGGGACGGGTCGGGGTACCCGTTCGGGCTCTCGGGCGGGATGATCGCGATGAGCGCGCGCCTCGTGGCGCTCGCCGACTACTACGACGCCGTCACCAGCGAGCGGATCTACAAGAGCGCGATGGCCCACGACGAGGCGGTCGAACTGATCCGCGCCGGGCGCGGCACGCACTTCGACCCCGCCGTCGCCGACGCGTTCCTCGCCGTCGCCGACCGGTTCGACGCCGTCCGTCGCGCCATGCAGACCACCGCCCCGCGCCCCGCGCCCGACACCGGGCTGACCGCCCCGTACCTCGGGATCACCCGCCCGGCGGCCTGAGCTACCATCGCCCATGACCCGGGCGATCTCCGACGTGCCGACCGACCTGCAACCCGCCATCACGCCGCACCTGGGCGAGCTCGTGGACTTCCGCCACGACCTGCACGCCCACCCCGAGCTGATGTTCAAAGAGTCGCGCACCGCGTCCCGCGTCGCCGACGCCCTCCAACGCCTCGGCATCGAGCACAAAGCCGGGCTCGCCGGGCCCGACGGCAACCCCGGCACCGGCGTCCTCGCCCACCTCCCCGCCACCACCGACACCCAGGGCCCCGCCGTCGCCCTCCGCGCCGACATGGACGCCCTCCCCATCGTCGAACGCACCGGACGCCCCTACGCGAGCACCAACCCCGGCGTCATGCACGCCTGCGGGCACGACGGGCACACCACCATGCTGCTCGGCGCCGCACGCGTGCTCGCGTCGCTCGAACACCGCCCGAACCCCGTCACGTTCGTCTTCCAGCCCGCCGAGGAAGGCGGCGCGGGCGGCGAGAAGATGTGCGACGCCGGCGCCCTCCGCGGCATCGACGCCGGCGGGCTCGGCACCCCCGTCGAACGCATCTACGGGCTCCACGGGTGGCCGCACCTCCCCCTCGGCGTCGTCGCGTCCCGACCCGGGCCCCTCCTCGCCGCCACCGACGAGTTCGTCATGACGGTCCGCGGCACGCAGGCCCACGCCGCCTACCCCCACCTCGGGCACGACCCGATCGTCGGCGCCTCGCACGTCATCACGGCCCTCCAGACCCTCGCGTCCCGCCGCGTCTCCCCGCTCGACTCGATCGTCGTCACGGTCGGGGCGATCCACGGCGGGACCGTCAACAACATCATCCCCGAGTCCGTCCAGCTCGTCGGCACCGTCCGCACGCTCCGCCCCGAGACCCGGGAACTCGCGAAGAAGGAGCTCTTCAACCTCGCCGAGCAGACCGCCGCCGCCCACCGGTGCCGCGCCGAGATCGACTGGCACGTCGGGTACCCCGTCACGAACAACGACCCGGCGGAGTTCGAGCGCGTCCGGGCCACCGCGATCGACGCCTTCGGCGAGGGGCGGTTCCACCTCGTCGAGGAACCCACCATGGGCGGCGAGGACTTCTCGTTCTACGGGCAGCACGTCCCCGCCTGCTTCGCCCTCGTCGGGCTCTGCCCGTCCGCCGAGGACCCGGCGTCCGTCCCCCAACTCCACCAGCCCGAGTTCGACTTCAACGACGACGCGATCCCCGTGGGCGTCGAGCTGCTCGTCCGCCTTGCCTTGTCATGAGCCGAGTCCAGACCCGGGCCCCGACCCGCCGATGAACCGGGTGCCCCAACCGGGGGGACCCCCGCGCTTGAGCGCCGAACACGGGGGCCATAAGGTCCGTACCCTGTCCGGACCGAAGGAGTAGGCATGAACGCTCGCGTGACGATCGGGATCTGTGCGGCGGCCCTCGTGGTCGCGTCCACCACCGGGTGCCGCGTCGAGCGGACCCGCGGGCAACGCCACCAGGTCAGGGCCCTCGATGCGATCCTCCAGGCCGAGGCCGATCGCCTCGCCGCCACGGACGCGACCGCCGACCCCGCCGCCACGGTCGAGGACTACCGCCACCTGGTGGACATGTACTCGGATCTGACGAACTCGATGGTCCGCAGCGCCACGGCCGAGCCCATCTCCGTCCAGGACGCCGAGGACGAGCTGATCCTGCTCGCCGATGAGTGCCGCGGGCTCGAGGCCTACCGCGCCTGGGAGCCCGACACCCAGCTCAACTTCGAACGCCAGTTCTGGCGCAACCGCCTCCAGCCCTGGCAGCAGTGGCGCGGGCCGGGGTGGCAGACCAACCGCGAGCTCTACACCGTCCAGCCCTGACCCCCGGCTCCCAATCGAAACGACCCCGCGCCACGGACCCGCCGCCGGGTCAGTGGTTCTTTCATCACGCCAGCGGGATGTGGATCGCCGTCAGGCACTCCTCCGGCGCGACCTGGTTCGGGTCGTTCAGGTAGACCTCGTAGCATGGGCTCTCCGCCGGGCACCGCCCGGACTCGGGCAGCCACGTGCCGAACAACCACTGGTAGACCTCCGCGAGACGCTGGTACGGGCCCTTGAACACGCCGACCGCGTGCTCGCCCGCCGGCAGCTCGACCACCGACACGCCCTCGCCCTCCCCGACCTCGAACCCCGCCGGGACCGTCGCGCACGCGTCCGAGCGCAGCGCCGCCGGCTCGGTCTGCTGCGGGTCGTCGTAGTAGATGCCGAGGATCTCGGTCGCGGGCCCGAAGACCCCGCGCGGGCCGGCCCACGCGCATAGGCGCTGGAACGCCGACCCGATCTCGTGATAGGGCCCGACGTGACGGACCGCCGCCACACGGCGCGCGGGCACCTGCTCGATCTTCACCTCGACCATGGGGTTCTCCTGCAACAAGGGGACGAACCGCCCCGCGGCGTCGTCCGGCCCGTACCGGACGCCGTTCGGGGCGGGGAGAAGCTCGATCGGCGTGGACGCGCCCTCGCGGAACGCCGTCGGCGTGCGCCCGAAATGCGCCTTGAATGCCCGCGCGAACGACTCGTGCGTCTCGAACCCGCACGCCAGCGCGATCGCCAGCACCTGCCGGTCCGTCCGCGCCAACTCGCCCGCGGCCCGCTCCAGGCGCAGGCGCCGCGTGTGTGACGCGACCGACTCGCCGGTCATCGAGCTGAACAGGCGGCTGAAGTGATGCCGCGAGAAGCACGCGATGCCCGCCAACTCGTCCACGCCCGGCGTTGCCTCGCCCGCCACCGCCGCCTCCTGCAGCCGACGCAGCACCCGCACCATCCGCTCGCGGTAGTCGATCGCGGTCTCGTGTCGCCTCGCCATGACGGCATTGTGGGCGGTTCAGGCCCCCGCGTCCTGACTGGATGTGCGGATTCTCAGGCGGCGACGGCCCGCGCCCGCTCCAACGCCGCGATCACCTGCTCGTCGCTCACCTGCCCGAAGGCGCAGTAGAACTGCCCGACCGCGAAAAAATCCCGCGGGCGCCGCGGGCACACCACCCCGTCCACCTCTCGCTCCAGGTCGCGGACACTCTCGGGCGCCCCCACCGGTGCGCCCACCAGCACGCGCCCCGCCCCGCGCCCGCGCACCGAGCGCACCGCCGCGAGCATGGTCCACCCCGTCGCGATGCCGTCGTCGACGATCACCGCGTCGCGCCCGCGCAGGTCGACGGGCGCCCGCCCGCGCCGGTACACCAGCTCGCGCCGGTGCACCTCCTCCCAGCAACGCCTCGCCTCGTCGCGCACCCACTCGCGCCCCACCAAGGGCTCGACCGACGCGTCCACGACCAACGCCGGCACGCCCCCGTTCGCCGCCGCCCCGATCGCCAGCTCCGGGCGCTCCGGGCACGTCAGCTTCTTCGCGACGACGACGTCGAGCGGCGCGCCGAGCACCTCCGCCACGCGCTCCGCCACCATCACCCCGCCGCGCGGGAGCCCGAGCACGACCGGGTCAATCACCCCGGCCTCGCCCAGCGCCGCCGCCAACGCGTCGCCCGCGTCCAACCGGTCAAGGTACACAGTGCGCCTCCTCCGCGAGTGTGCGCTCGAACCACCCCGCCGCGAGGTCGCCGACGCGCTCCAGCGCGCCCGCCTCCTCGAACAGGTGCGTCGCGCCCGACACGATCTCCAAGCGGGCCCGCTCGGGCCCGAGCCCGGGCCGCAGGCGCCCGAGCGCCTCCCGGTTCCATTGCAGGATCTGCTCGTCATGCTCGCCGACGATGAGCAGCGTCGGCGCCCGCACGCGCCCGATCTCGCCGCCCGCGAGGTCGACGCGCCCGCCGCGCGACACGACCGCGCGGATCATCCGCTCGCGCGCCGCCGCCGCGATCGCCGCGCCACCCCCCGTGCTGGCGCCGAACACACCCACGGGCAGACGGGCCGCGCGCGCATCCCGCCAGCACCACCGCACCGCGCCCACGAGGCGCTCGGTCAACAACTCGATGTCGAACACGCGTCGCCGGTCCGCCGCCTCGTCCTCCGTCAGCAGGTCGAACAGCACCGTCGCCAGCCCGCGCTCGTGCAGGCGCCGCGCCACCTTGTGGTTGCGCTCGCTCAGGCGGCTCGACCCCGACCCGTGCGCAAACACGACCACGCCCACGGGGTGCGCAGAACGCGCCGAGGGCTCGCCCCACAGCGCCGCCAGGCGCACGCCGCAGGTCTCGACCGTCGTCTCGATGAACGTGCTGGGGGTGAGCATCCTTGACACCCGCTTCCGTCCGATATTGTCGCACATCGCCGCCCCGTCGGCAAGCGCAAGTGCGTGCGAACAAGCGTCCTACGATCGACGCGTGAGCGACGACCCGGACCCGATCCAGCCCGACGCGGATGGGTTTCTGCCCGCCGATGCCCCCCCCGTTTGGGGCACCGAGTCACGCGAGCAACGCCTCGCCCGCCTGCTGCACGCCGCCCGCGACCTCCCCCCCGTGCCCGGCGTCTACCTCATGAAGGACCACAAGGGCCTCGTCATCTACGTCGGCAAAGCGGTCAAACTCCCCGACCGCGTCAGCTCCTACTTCATCCCCTCGACCGACCTCGGCGTCAAGAAAGGGCGCCTCCTCGACGAGGTGCACACCTTCGACGTCCTCGTCTGCGAGACCGAGTGGGAAGCCCTGCTCGCCGAGAACCGACTCATCAAGGACGTCCGCCCGAAGTTCAACGAGCGCCAGACCGACGACAAGACCTTCCCCTACCTCGTCGTCACCCAGCGCGAGGACTACCCGCGCGTCTTCGTCACCCGCAACCCCACCGGCGTCGACCCCAAGACCGGCGAGGTGTCCCCCGAAATGAAGGGCGCCAAGGTCTTCGGCCCGTTCACCAACGCCGGCGCCCTCCGCGAGGCGACCCAGGCCCTCCAGCGCGTCTTCAAGTACCGCACCTGCTCGCTCGACATCGTCGCGGGCGACCCCAAGAACCGGCGCTTCCGCCCCTGCCTGCTCGCCTCCATCGGGCAATGCACAGCCCCGTGCAACGAAACGATCTCGGTCACCGCCTACCGCAAGGACGTGGACCGGTTCACGCGGTTCCTCGGGTCGAAGCGTTCGCAGATGTTGCGGGAATTGCGCGCCGAGATGGACGCGGCGTCGCAAGCGCTCGACTTCGAGCAGGCCGCCGCCATCCGCGACCAGATCCGGGCGATCGAGAAGCTCGACGAGCGCGCCGAGGCGCGCGACGGGTGGCAGCCCGAGACCGAGATCGGGTACGTCGACCCCGCCAAGGGCACCCGCGCCCTCCAGAAGATCCTCGGGCTCGACAAGCCCGTCCGCTGCCTCGAGGGCATCGACATCGCCCACCTCCAGGGCGGCGAAACCGTGGGCTCCAAGGTCTGCTTCGTCGACGGGCGCCCCTTCAAGGACGAGTACCGGCGCTACCGCATCAAATCCGTCGACAACCTGCCCGGCGGGCGCGCCAACGACGACTACGCCTCCATCCGCGAGGTCGTGTCACGGCGCTACCGCGAAGCCGGCGCCGGCGAGGAGCTCTACCCCGACGTGATCCTCATCGACGGCGGGCTCGGGCAGCTGCACGCGGCCCTGGAGGCGTTCGAGTCGCTCGACGTGCGCCCGCCGATGGTCATCTCGCTCGCGAAGAAGGAAGAGCTCATCTACGTGCAGCGCCGGAGTGAACCGATCCGGCTAGCGCGTTCGAACGCGGGGCTGCGCCTCTGCCAGCAGGTCCGCGACGAGGCCCACCGGTTTGCCCAGCACTACCACCACGTGCTGAGGCGGAAGAAGACGATCAGGGAGTGAATCAGAACAACCGCGTGGCGGCGGCACCCAACACGAAGAGCGTGCCCGTGAATACGATCATGCCGGCACAACCAAACCCCTTCTTCAGCAACTGTTCTCGTTGCCGCTGGATCGCCTCGTACTGCCCTGAC
>Ga0316575_10000122_pt1 | contig 19612 bp, 14 predicted proteins | sample J5NA_FD_203072 | JGI IMG/M metagenome (GOLD analysis project Ga0316575, IMG submission 203072) | Rhizosphere microbial communities from salt marsh grasses in Alabama, United States - J5-7_050615r2r3 | ecosystem: Host-associated > Plants > Roots > Rhizosphere | place: USA: Alabama | collected...
TCTTTCGTTTCGGGAGTGCGGAGAGTGGCACCATGTGCAATCGAGATTGCTGCCTTGCAGAAACAGAACCAGCCGTTTTCCCGGACCGTCATGTCCGGACAGCGGATCAATACGAAAATAGTTACGTACGGTTTCAGAACCGGCGGTGTCAGTGTCAGGCATTCGATGTTCCCGTGATGAGAGGGAACTGTTATGATATCATGCAGAGAAGTGCGATTCAACCGTTTTTTGCGGCGCCGGTATACCGTGAAGTGCACCCGTCGGCAACCTGTCGCTGCTTACCTTACTTACCATGATGTATGACACCGGCAGTCTATGGAAAGACAGTCGGAAAAGCGATGCACCACACCGGGAATTACAGCAGTTCATCCATATCCGCAATACTGTGGATGCCGCTGTCCCCCCGCTCGATGAGGTCTTTTTCAAAATAGAACAGATCGATGATTGACTCATCAGGCTTGAGACCCAGAGCGCCGTCACAAAGCGACTTTGCCGTCGAGAAGTCTCCGCAGCGCCGGTACAGATCGATGAGGTACAGTTCTTCGCGCATCGCCGTTTCGGCGAAGTCAATTGACGCCTCACGGGCGGCCGTGAAAAACGTGATGGCATATCTGCGACAGGCACGGGCACTTTCGGGATAGTTGTTGTCGTCACAAATCCACGCGGCAAAAACGGCTGCCCATGCGGCATCTGCACTAAGCCCCCGTGCCTGCATCACGAGAGAGTGACAGAGGAATGCATTGGCGGTTTCGGGAAAGTCGGGATTGTCAAGCTGTTGCCGGTATGCATCCCCGTGCAGTACATCCGCATCGACAGGATCCCCTTCGGCTATTTCGGGCGCGCAGTATCCGCATGAAGGACAACGCTGTATCCAGAGGTACACCGAGGAACGCAGGATATGGGTCGGGCGACCGTCAAGATCACGCAGCTCCACGCTTCCCATAATGAGGTTTCCCTGCGGGAACTTGCTGGTTGCGCCACAGAAAAAGCAGTTTCTGTCGGACATGAAGACCGTTGTCATCGAATGTAAAGCTCCTTGATGCGGCAGGCAGGGTGATCAGTGTGCCTGTTCCTTCCCGGCATGATTTTTCTGGTTGACCATGCTCCAGACCATATCGGGTACCAGCACCGCAATCAGCGGTATCGAAATAAACTGTTTTTTATAGATGCTCAGTCCCACGGTTCCTGCGATGCTTCCGGCGGCAAGGCCGATCATGACCCTGCCTTTTGTTTTTCGTTCGTCATGCACCTGCAGCCATCCCGGAGCGAGAAAGCTTGTAAAGAGTTCATGCCGCTCACCCGATGCATCATATTCTTCAAAGCTGTTTTCCGCCGGTTTCTGATTTTTGATGAAGTCGCGATCGCTTACCTGCTGCCGCAGCTTTATTTCATCACTCGTCAACCCGCTGCGGCGCATGGCGATCCACTTCTCCTCGGTCAGATTGCACTCTTCCCACGGATGTGTGAAATATTCACTGATGCCGATTCCCGCTTTGAGAAGCTCCTCGACCTTTTCCATCGGCATGTTGTTGTCCTGAATGAGTTTCCACTCCGTTATCGAGAGCCCGAGCCGCTCCCACGGTTTGAGGTCTTCCTGGGCAAAAATCACTGATACCGCGCAGAGCAGGCACCATCCGGCAAGAAATGATCGCAGAGTAAAGGTCGTTTTCATTTTGATAAAATATTTTCTGCCCCCACCCGGTAAAACCCCCGCGTATTTTTATGTCGTTATGCACGCCTCAACCGTATACTCTTTACTATGATGCGCACATCCGGGATATCCAGGCAGATCCGTAACATTTTGATTTTCCTGATTGCTGCAGGCGCATTCGCCTCAGGTCTCTGCGGAAACGTGACGCTGACGATAACCGGCAACGGATCTCCCGGACCCTATTCGCTCGGTACCTGGTACGTCGACTCAGCATCAATTACCGTTAAAAACGCCGACTCGGGGTATGTTCCGTCATTTACCTATGTCGGGAGTGTCAACGGCCTCCTCTTTTCCGACCCGGTCGACAGCGGCATCGTGCTTTCCGTTTCATTTTCAATACTGTATGCCGGACTTCCCAAAATATACTCCGTCTACCCGAAACACTACCGTCAGCCCGACGACACCATGACAGACACAGTATTGACAACACGAGCCGGCGGCGGTACCGGAACCGGAGAGGACAATCTCACCGTCTCGGGATATAAATCATTCGGTGTGTCGGTAGGCAGCTTCGGACAGGTCAATCTCGAACAGGGACTTGATGTCCGTATCGGCGGTGAAATCCGTCCGGGAACCGAAGTAAGCGCGCATCTTAACGACCAGGGGACATCGCTTGACGGAGCCACACGGGAAATCAGCGAATTCGACCGTATCTACGTCACGCTTACCGATCCGCACTTCAGGATCGTCGCCGGCGACCAGTATGTGCAGTGGCCCGTTTCAGGCATTCTCGAAGGGCGCAAAAAGATAAAGGGGATCGCCGTCGCACTGCATCCCGGCAACATCGAGTCGGAGACGTTCGGCGCACTTGCAGGCGGAAAATTCACGGTTCAGACATGGAGAGGCGACAAGGGACAGGGGCCCTACGCCCTTACCGGAAACGGCGAACCGGGATTCATCATGCCCGTCTCGGGAACCGTTCATCTCACGATCAACGGCCGCACGTGCAGCGAAGGCGCGGACAAGGATTTTCTCGTCGACTATGAGCTCGGCACCGTCACCTTCACCGCCCTGCAGCTTGTCAATCCGGAAGACATCGTCCGTACGGAGTACGAGTACAAGACATTCGATTATCAGCGTACCCTCGCCGGAACGTCGCTCTCCGCCGGGTTCGGCGATTCGCTCCTTACCGTCAAAAGCGCCCTCTGGACCGAATCGGACAACCGTAACAGTCCGATCGACCTCGTGCTTACCGACAAGAACATCCGGACGCTCAGGGAGAGCGGCGACCGGCCGCCCATGGACACCGCCATATTTCTTGTCAACAAAAACGACGTCCTCGACCGGTACGCCTCGGTGCCGCTCTACTCCCGCGTCGACTCCGCCGGAACGGTCATTTTCGTACACCGCATTCCCGATCCGTCGAATGTTCTTAACAACGACAGTCTTTACGATGTGCACTTCACCCGCAGCGACTCCTGCGCCGACTATGTCCGCATACTTGACAACAACGAATTCGTCTACCGCTATGCAGGCCATTGTGCGGGTGACTATTCACCCCTGACTCCGTTGCGGGCACCGTCGAGACGAACTTCGGGCGAGGTCGTGACCCGCCTTGATACGCGTCTGTTCAGGGTGACCGCCGATGTGGCCGGTCAGGAACACGACCGCAACCTCTTTTCAACCCGTGACGACGGCGACAACCTTTCTTCAGCCGTACATACGACCATGCTTGTCGGACATCGAAGCACGACCGAAAAAGCGCTGTGGCTTGACGGATCGTTGCAGTACTTTTCGGCCCGGTTCGACCGGGAAGGTCTGAGCGCGGAGGATCGCAAAACCGCCTGGAACGACACGGCACTTAACGAAGGAAGCAATGCCCGCACGTTATGGGAGACATCGGCAGGGTGGACCCCGGCATCGTTCATGACGACAAACCTCACCTACGGACAACAGCGCAACGACGGACAACTGCAGACCGACAAGAGCGGCGGGGAGGTCTTCTGCCGGCCGCTACCCTGGCTTACCGGTGCATGGGACGGCAACTATTTCCGTCATTTCGAACAGCGCGGCACCGGCAGCGGACACCGGCAGCAGGCGACCGTCAGTGCAGATTTCCCGCACCATACCGCCAGGTTTTCGGCACATGACGAATGGCGTCGTGATTATGAGTCAACCGGCGGCGGTCTTTTAGAAGGTATGCTATCCTATCTGTTTCATCCCCTCAGGCTTGAGGAAGAAGCAACATGGACCGTATTCAGAAGCGGAAATCGCGGACTCTATTCCGCTGTCGATACCGCCGATGCCTTTGCATGGATGCAGAAGATCGATTGTTCTCCGCTGTCGTCATGGCGCGTAAACGGTAACAGCACCTGGCAGCTCCGGCGTTCACTCGCCGACAGCTCGCGCGGCCGCAGCACGACGCTGCTTATCGACATGACAAGTGAAACCGGCGGATTTTCATCGCCGTTTTCAACCCGGCAGCACTACCGTACCACTGCGGAACGGGCATCCCGCTACCTGCAGATTCCGACGTATGTCGGCGAAGGACGGGGAACACACGTATGGGACAGCACGCTTCACGAATACACCGAAGATCCGCGCGGCAACGGCGATTTCATAATCCGTCAAACCGATATACTCGATTCAACCAATACCAACCGGACCCGCAAAACCGTGCTTGACGGAGCATGGTCGTATCGTCCTCCCGAAAAGAAATTCAGCGGCATTCTCGCTGACCTCGTCTGGGAAGGAACCCTGTCGCTCGAGGAACATGTCGACGCCGCACTGCTCACGCCGTCATCATGGCTGCCGGGCTACCAGTCGCTCAGGGCGCTCCTGGCAGACAGTACCGGCTGGAAAAACATCCGGTACGGCGACCTCTCCTATCAGCAGGAAATTTCCTGGAAACCGTCGTTCAACCGCTCTCTCGAAGCGCGTCTTTCCCTGCGCCCCGAATTTTCTTTCATCAGAACCTACCGTGAACAGGCGCTGGCTCTTGACGGCCGGTTCACCCGCAACGGTTCACGGTACAACATCACCACCGGCATCCGACATTTTTCACTTGTCCATGACGACACCTCGTCATACTCCACAGCGGGCAACTACCGTCTGTATGATTTCTCCGTCAAGACTACCCTGACCCGCCATCTGCCGCGGGACATTGACATATTCATCACTCCCGTTGCGGGATGGGCACGACAGCGCAGGATCTTCACCGCCTCATCGGCAGGTTTTTTCGACAGTACACTTTACGGTCAGATAACCCCCGGTGCCGAATGGACAATCCGTGACCGCGGGACGCTTTCGGCACGATACACCTTTTCGGCCGTGGCGGTACCGGCAGACCACGATTACCGTGTTGCCGGAGGATTCGCAAGCGGTATTTCCCAGATGATCCTCTTCACCGGTTCTGTTCGTGCCGGTAAATATTTCATGTTCAACGGATCATACCGCGGCGAGATTTTCGGCAAACAACCGGGGGAGCCCCCGAGGCCTGCCGACCATGTAATATCGCTCGAAGTGCAGGCCTATCTTCAGTAGGAAGACTCTTAGCTTAGACATTTTCCATCTATTCTGCGCCCCCTAAATCCTGCCCAAAGGGCACCATGCCCGCAAGGAGACTTTAAAAAAGGGTTCTCCCTGCGGGGGAACCGTCAGGAGGGGGCGTCAAACACGTAAAAGAATAATGTCAACCGTTATATTTATCTATTTCTTCGAATACATGATGTAAAGCACCGGAACAATAAACAGCGTCAGGAGCGTCGACACGGCAAGTCCGCCGAAGATGACCCACGACAGCGGCGCCCAGAGCGAACTCCCCGAAAGCAGCAGCGGCAGAAGGCCGAGCATGGTCGTGACGGTGGTGAGCAGAATCGGTGTAAATCGCTGCGTGCATGCGCCGATGACCGTATCGATAAGAGACTTTTCCCCGGCACGCAGCTGGTTGGCACAGTCGATGAGCACGATGGAGTTATTGACCACAATCCCCATGAGACTGGTAAACCCGACGAACGCGGTGAACGAGAAGCTGTATCCGGTAATCACCAGCGCCAGGATCGATCCTGAAATCGCAAAGGGAATGGCGGTAAAAACAATGAACGGTTGCCTGAAGTTACGGAACTGCAACACCAGTACGGCGAAAATACCGACGAGTGCCACCGCAAGCGCCACCAGAATACCGCCGAACGATTCGTTGCGGCTCTCCTCCTCACCGGCAACGCGCCACGATACACCCTCGGGAAAATGATGTTCCTGCATCATTTTCCTCACTGCGGAAGTCACCTGTGCCGTGTTGAATCCATACTTCACATCTGCAAGCACGGTGAATTCACGCTCAAGATGGTAATGGTCAATGGTCGAGGGGTTCTGTTCAAACGAGAACGTGCCGACCTGACGGACCGGAACATTTTCACCGCTCAGTGACGGCACCGTAACCTGTTCAACGGTTTCCATACGCTGCTGTGCCGCATGCCCGCGGAACAGGACGACGGGATACTCGTCCCCGTCGGCGTCGCGATACGTGGTCGCCACTCTGCCGAGCACCGCAGTACGCAGTTCAAGGGCAACCGCAGCCGGCGTAATACCCGCAAGCGTCGCCTTGTCACGCAGCACATCAACCCGCAGGTCGGTACGCGTATCCGCGGCCGGATTCCGGATATTGACCGATCCGTCAGTCTGCTCGATCATCCGCTGCACCTCGAACGCAGCCTTACGCAGGCTGTCAAGATTATCACCGGTCAGCCGCATCGCCACCGGCGCATCAATCGGCAACCCCTGAGAGAGTTCCTGTATATGGATTTTCACCGCCGGTATCGCCTCACACTCCCTTCGCAGGGTATCGATCATACCTGCGATAAACGCCTCGCGGCCGCTCGAAAGTGTCGCCATGACCTGCCCGATGTTCGGCGATTCCCAGAGGGATGACATATTGTAATAGACACGCGGATTGCTTTTCCCGATATTGGTGGCGTATGAGACGACCTCCTGATGACGGGCAAGAATATGTTCAATCGTCGCTGCCACACTGTCGACCCGTGATATCGCGCTGCCTTTCGGAGTTTCGATCGAGATGAAGAGCTGCGGTTTTTCCGCCCCCGGAAAAAGACTCACCTTGCAGTATCTGACAAGCGACAGCGACATGCCGAAGAAAAGCACCGCGATCAGAAGAATCGTTTTCGGATGCTTCAGAGAGAACGTAAGAAACGTCCGGTACCGTCCGTCGGCAACGCCGTAAAGAAGACGCTGCGTGAAGCTCCGTTTTTCAACGCCCGCCGACGGCAGCATTGCCCCCGCCATGAGCGGCGTTAATGTCAGCGCGAAAAGCAGGGAGGCCGAAAGAGCGAAAATCACGGTCAGGGGCAGCCCTTTGATGAATTCTCCGGTATACGAATTGAGAAATGCAAGCGGAAGAAACGCAATGACGGTCGTAAGGGTCGAATTGACAATCGCCCATCCGATCTCGGTAATGGAGGAAGCTGCGGCCGTTTCGGCGTTCATCCCTTCCCGTTTTCTGCGTCCGACAAGCTCTACGACCACAATGCCGTTGTCGACGAGCATTCCGAGAGCAATGGCCAGTGCAACGATGGAGATCTGGTCGAGCCCGAACCCCGACACGTCAAGAACCCCGATTGCCGTCAGAATCGAAAGCGGAATAACGGTGATGATGATTGCTGCAGCACGTACGCCAAGCGCCAGAAGCATCACGAGGCAGACGAGCCCCATACCCTGCAGAAGATTCCTGAAAAATCCGTTGAGACGCCGGTCGACACTCTTCGACTGATCGAATGCTTTTTCGATGCGCAGCCCCGGATCATTTGACGCACAATAGTCGGTCACGGTCTTCTCCACCGCACGGGCCACGGGAAAGATGTTCGTTCCCTTCTTCTGGGCGACCGTGAGAAAAATCGCGCGTTCACCATTATACCGCGCACGGTAGAGCGTATCGGCATCCGCAAGTGTCACCCGTGCGATATCGCCGAGTCTGATGCTCTGGGTTCCCCATGCTCCGACAATTGTCTGTGCAATGTCGTCAAGCGAGGTAAATTCACTGTTTACTTTAACGCTGAACCTGCGATTGTCGGCAATGACCGCTCCACCGGGAACCGGAATGTTCGATGCTGCAAGCATTTTCGCTATACCGTCAAGCGATACTCCGGCTGCTTCGAGCTTTTCGGGAACAATCTCGACATTGACCTGCTGCTCCGGGCAGGCAAGTATTTCAACCCGCTCGACCCCGCTGATTCGCTGCAGTTTTTTCTTGAGTGCCTTCGCATGATCGTTGAGAGCACGGTACGAAAGATGGGGCGCCATGAGCGCGTACTGGAATATCGCCACATCGCTCGCGCTGTATTTTTTAATGTCAAGTCTCGACAGACCGGCCGGAAGTCTGTTGCGGATATTCCCGACGGCAGTGACCACTTCCTGAAATTTATCGGCCGGAACGGTATTGGCCGTAAACTTTATATTTATAAGAGCCACATTTTCCGCCGATGACGACGTGAGTTCATCAATGTCACCGAGTTTATTGAGTTCCTCTTCGATCGGGTTCACCACCTGTTCTTCGATATCCTGCGGCCCGGCACCCGGCAGCACGGCGAATATGGCCGCACCGCTGAATTCAAGTTGCGGATCTTCGGAACGGGGAATGGTGAAAAACGAGGCGATACCCCATATGCTGAGCAGAAGGGTCACGATGATGACGAAATGACTGTTCCTGAGTATATGTCGTATGATATGCACGGCTACCGCTCCACTTGACGGTCGAACACGATTTTTTCTCCACTTGTCAAAGCGAATGATGCCCCTGCCGACACGACTTCACTTACCGATGCCAGACCGTCGGAGACGGCGATGATATCGCCCGCCATACGTTCGATGGTGATGTTCACCGGAGTGCAGGAACCGTTCTCTCCCGGCGCGACAACGACTCCTTTTCTGCCGTCGGCAGACGCGAGCGCTGATGCGGGGATAAAACAGAGGTGCCGCTGTTTGCGCGGACAGAGTGATACCGCGGCAAAAAGCCCGTACCGCAGCCCTGCATCTCCCTTGTCCAGTGCAATCTCGATTTCGAATGTTCCTGTTACCGGATGTGCCACCGGTGCAATTTTCACCAGACGGCCGGTGAACAGCTTTCCCGGAACTGCGTCGAACGTTACCGATGCGCTGTCTCCGACGGAAAGCTGCGGCAGGTCGACATCGGGAACCGAGGCTTTTACTTCCCACGCCTCTTCGGCCGACGCGAGAATGACAACCGGCATACCGGAGCCGATCACCTCATTGTTTTCGGCAAGCCGTTTGAGTACCCGCCCGCGTGCCGGAGCCGTGAGCAGCGCCTGCGAACAGTTGAACTGTGCAATGTCAAGATCAGCTTCAGCCGCATCGAGTGCAGACTGTGCATTCTGCAGCTGTTCGTTCGTTGCCACACTGTCGGCATAGAGTCGTTTCGCCCGCGCAAGATCACGGGAAGTCTTTTCAACCGCGGTCTGCGCCTTCATGCGCCATGCGGCGAGCTCTGCCGTGTCAAGACTGGCAAGCGGCGTTCCGCGCGATACCATTGCACCTTCGTCGACAAACACCGACCTGATTATTCCGCCGGTCTTGAACCCGAGTTTAAGCTCCGTCGACGTCGCCAGACGCCCTGCCAGGGAGAGCGGCAACGCAACCGAATCACGGACAACACTGCAAACATTTACATGAAATACTGTGGTCTTCGGCATTTCATGGTGCTGCGGGGCCGCCCCCCTGCAGGATAGTACAATTAAAGCGGAAAGCACCGTGCAATACTTGACCATACCGATCAGACATTTCATATCATTCATTTCCTTTCCCGAGGGCAACCGTTCCCGAGCCGTCACCATCACTGCCTGCGGCAAATCGCAGCAGTGCCCACTGTCTGCAGAGTTCATAGCGTGCCACCGACACTGCGGCCTCCGCACCGGTAAAAAGCTCCTGCGCCTCAACCACATCCTGAGCCGTTGCGGCTCCCTGCTCGAACCGCCGTGTAACCTCCTCATAATTTTTCTCTGCCGCAAGCCGCTGCAGTTCACTGTCGCTGCAGCGCCGTGCCGCAACCATTCTGTCGGAGCGTACCTGATGCAGCTGCAGAAGAAGCATCGCCCGTGTTTCCTCTATTTTAGCGTCCATACTTTCAAGCGCGCACTTCGCCTTGTAGACCTTATTCCTCCTGCCGAACCCGCTGAAAAGTTCCCATTGCAGAAGAAGCGACGCCGTATAAAAACGGGTTTTATCGTTCACCGCAAACTGTTCACCTACAATCCCGCCTTCCAGTGCCGCAGCGATTTTCGGAACAAATGCCGACCTCTCCACCCGTTCATACGCCCGGAGTGCCGCATCGGCATACCCCAGTTGCACCATTTCGGGACGTGATTCAATGAGTGCCGAATCACCATAGGGAGCCGTTGCCGTATCCTCTGTAAAAAGCATGGATTCACCGGAGTCTGCAGCTGCAAACGCTACGGGAACTGCTGGCGACCTGTTGAGCAGTATATTGAATGCCCTGCAGGCATCGTCAAGATCGGCAACACTTTTAAGACTGTCGGTACGGCTCCGGGAAGCGGCAGCCTCCGCAGCAAGAACCCCGGTACGCGTAATGACCCCCGCGTCAAACAGTTTACGGGCAGTAAGAAGCTGCCGTTCACTTCGCAGGCAGGCCGCACTGCGGACTACAATCGCCTCGCGTGCCTGCAGACAGGTAAAATAGGCACAGCGGATATCACGGATAAGCGCTCGTCGCGAAACGGTACTACCCGCCGTTTTCGACTTGAGCAGGAGCACGTTCATACGGTAATTCTCATAAATTTCCGGTGCGAAAAGCGGTTGCATCAGCTGTAGTTTTGTTTCCTGATCCCGGGTCGGAACGATGGTCACATTTGTTGCATTGAGCGATGAAACAGTTTCGGGATTTACGGGCAGACCGAGTGAATTAAAAAGAGGCGACATAAAGTCACCGACAGGAATAGTTACCGAACGACCTCCGGCTGCACGGGTATATCGCGACGACAGATTCACCGTCGGAAAAAATTTCGCACGCGCCTCATTAACAGAAGCCTCCGCACTTTCATGTTCGGCAGCCTCCTGCCTGAGGCCGAGATTGCACTTGAGACCAGTCCGAACGTATCCGTCGAGCACCTGCATCATTCCTTCCGCACGCACATCGGACACACCTGCACTGTGAATCAGAACAATAGGTATAACAAAAACATGTAAACGCATGCCCATTTTGTGACTCTCAGTCAATTATTCGGTATGTTTTCGTATACCGTTGATGATGATATCGATACTCTCGGTTACAATAGATTCCAGTGTAAATGCACAGAACTGTTGAAAATTGGAGCATTTCACCTCATTGGATGCAATCGCAATGACGCCATGGATCTGACCCCATATCATAAGTGCACATTTTGCCGGGTCTATGTCAGTGCGAAGCACCTGCTCCTGCATCCCTTCGATCAGGATCATTTTCAACATGGTAAGCAGCTGAAGCCCTGCTTCGAAACAGGCGGTCGCTTCAGGTTTCGACTGATCGACTTCGAGATTGTGAAGCTCCTTTTCGAGCATAAGCGCGAAATGGTTCGGCCAGGATGACGCAAACTGCAGATATGCCTTTCCCAGTACACGTAACTTTTCCAGCGGATCCTTGCAGCTTAACACTGAAGTTACCATGAGCTCCTGCAGCAGAGACATCCCGTGCGAGAAGATTGCCGCAATAATCTCTTCACGATTTTTAAAGTAGAGATAAATCGTCCCCTTGCTCAGTTCCGCCTCGGCGGCAACATCATCAATCGTCGCAAGATGCATTCCCCTGGAAAAGAAAACCTTCTCGGCAGCCAGAAAAATCTCCTGACGCCGTTTCTCCTTCTCACGCTGTTTTCGATCTGAAATTGCCATAATGTCCTTTCATGCATTTAATGACCGATAGTCATTTTTTGAATATAGTTTATCGTTTTCAATCAATGCAACAGCATAACTGAATGCATTTTTTTCTGTTGTCTTACGCCCCCTTCTTATGGTTCCCCGACTTGTGCTAAGCTTGCCAAAGTAAGGAAGCACCATTAAGTTTTCAAAACAGCAGAAGTACTTGAGTAATGATTTTATGAACAATTTGACCGGTCAGGACTTTTTTCTGTACGCATACTATGCACAGTTTTTCAATCCGGGTCCTGAGGAAAACCCGTCGTTTCGAACAAATAATGAATTTTCAGTGGCTTCCATAAGTATATTACTTCCTGAAAACAGCCTAACCATACCGTTGCATAACAGCAGAACAACAGCATCGGCACAATCACGGGGGGACCATGAAATTAAACACTATTCACATTGTAGTGCTGCTTATCGGGAGTTTTCTTTTAGGAACCATTTCCGCAGAACCAAACGGAGCGGTTCTTTACCGAAACGGAAAGCGACTTGGTCATATCAATGTTTCACCAACGGCTGAGCATCACTATTTCGGTTACCTTGAGGGACCAGCCTGGGAAAACAGGTATTGTGCTTTCCGCTGCTATGTCGACAAGGATGACCGCAATGCACTCGACATTATCGGCAAACTGAAAGAAGAACCGATTCTACAGTATTTCACCGACACCACGGTCGACGAACACACAACATGGCCGTGGGGAACCGACATTCTGAAAGTCAACTCTTCCATGGGACTTGGTGCATTCCGTCTGCTTGTTAACGGTACCTGGATCAATCCTCAGATACCCGAAACACTTGACAGTCTCACCGTCACAATCGTCGACTCCACTACCGCAACCCCAACAGTCAAGCTTGAGTATTTCGGATGGAACATCGGAGGCGGCCAGAAAATCACCGCTTACTGGAAGATCTACACAAGTGCGGAAGAACATGCCACACACTGCGAACTCACAATCGACGGAAATTTCAACGGTAAAGTAGTTGCCGGAATGGTTAATCATAAAGAGAATACGTCGAATCCCAACCGTTCGACCATCACACTTACACAACAGGAAACACCACCGCTTCTCGCAACACTCGGCAAACAGGGCGGACTTTCAGAAGGATTCGACGATACCCTTCTCATGGCGATTTTCTGCCCGGAAAACTACTTTGATTCATTTGTCAAAAACGGCACCAGCGACTACGGCATGGCGCTCAAACCCGATGCGGACGGAAAGGTGGAGTGGTCGATCGCCTACAGCTGGGCACGGGAAGTACACCCCCTCTTCCGGAAGAGTGACTGGAAGGAAAAACTTGTTGCAGCTACAGCCTTGAAGGAACTGCCGCACATTGCTCCCGTTGCGCACCAGCCGAAGGATCTGCGAATCAATGATATCGCGACAGAAAACGTCTTCTCTCTTGATGGAAAAACACTCCGCCAGGGGGCGGTTCATCAGGTTCCCGGTGTCTACATCGTCAAAACACCCGATCATACGAGAAGTAAAACCGCACTTACAAATTCAGCGGCAACACGATAGGAACTGGAAGGAATACAGCGTCAGCCACTTTACGGTGGCTGACCGAATGCAGGTTACTCTTCGGAAGGCAGCCAGGGATAATCGTTGTTCTCTTCGGGAGAGCGTCGGATTTCCTCTTCAACGACCGGTGAGAACGATTCATCGAGAATCTTTATTGCCTGAGCCTCGCTCTTCTTGCTGAAGAGCACCGTACGGCGTCCCACCTCGACTGTTTTACAGATAAGACAATATGCCACCATGATGCTCTCGGTCGCGTCATTCGTTTCCGTCGCATCGCCGTCAGATGTATGATTGTCCCAGAACGTGTAGATCACCTGCATGCGGAAATCCTGATGCGTATGACGCACGGTGAACCCGTTGAGGTTGAGCCAAGCCCGAAGTTCGGGAAAGCCGTCAAGAAACGTCAGATGGTGTGCGAAGACTTTTAGCGAATGATCCGGCATGAGAAACTCCATGGTTGTTGATCGCTTCAGTTTTCAACATTAATATAAGCAGCTCTCGTGCCGGATGCTGGAAAAATTTAACTGGCCGGATATCAATGTGTTACCGTGAGATGCAGGTCGGTTCTCCGAAAAGGGAACAAAAATGTTCCGTAGATGATACGTTGTTGCACCGTTATGAACCATATTCTACAACAGGTTGCGAACGCATTACGCTTACTGACGTGGCAACAGCGTATACATCTTATCATCTGCAGATTTTTGTCCTAACCAGGGCTCGTCCGTCATTTCCGGTAACCTGCACAACATATGCCCCTGAATGAAGCGGACATACAATGGAAGTGGTACCTTCCACTGAGCCGTTATTAAAGCACGTCCTCCCGGATGCATCAAAAATCTGTATCGAAAACAAACCGCTGCCATTGACAGAAAGTATCAATCCGTCTTTGGTATTTTTTACCGCCAGCAACCGTTGAAGCGGCTCTCTTTTTACCATACTTTCCGGTTTCACCGATACTATGACATCCTTATGCGAAGTCCATAGAATTGAGTTCATCAAAAACTTTACAAACAGGGAGTCTGAATAAATAGCATCAGTATGACCCCAGGTCATATACACTGCCCGCCCGCTGCCAACCTCATGACACCAGGCAGAAGGATGGTCACCGGGTGAAGATGGCTCGTTTGCGTGGTAGAGCATGGTGACAGCAGTTCTCGGATTGGCCTTGTATGCATAGTACTCATCGTCAAAGGTAATCGTATCCGGCATATCCTTAACGATGAAGTGTGTTTTTGATTCCCGGATATTGGGATATTTTGCCATGGTACCGCCATTGGACCAGGCACCATTACCCAGAAGGGTGCCGAACCAGGACCAGCCGGTTTCGGTATTTGCGGTTCCATGTATACCAATCCAGCCGCCACCCGATGTAATATACTCGGAGAACGCCTGCTTCGGCGCGTCACCGAGAATCGCCCCGTACGTATTCAGGAAAATCACCGTACCGTACTTGTCCAGATTCTCCTTTGTAAAATACCGGTCGTCCTCACTGGTATCAACAGTAAACCCGTTACGTTCCCCGAGATCCTCAAAGCATTTAATGCCTGTCGGAATTGCATCGTGACGGGAGCCATTCGTCTTGGTGAAGACAAGCACGCTGAGATCGTTAAGATCCGAAGCACTGAACCCTGCCGTCGCAACAAATACCACTGCCGCACACACTTTTGATACACTTTGCAAGAGTCTGATCATCGTCCCCCTTTATGTAAATACGAATTTTTTCCCGCAAACACCTGTGGTACAGATCGTCCGAATCAGGTTCATCCCTCATCCACCGGGTCCTCTTATGCCTTCAATACTCATTTCCTGTCTGCAACCACTCTCGAAGCGATCTGTCTCAGTTCACCTGTTTTGCCGCACCCCTGCGCGAAAACCGCAGATACAACCCGAGATCAATCGCCACCATGACGAGATTTACGGCGTAAAGGATAATCACCCAGTCGCGCGAGTAGAATACTTTGTGAAGAACACCGCTCGCATATCCCGCAATGACGATTCCCATGAAGAGCGGACTCTTCCCGGTCACCACCCGTGTGCGCAGTGACTTTGCAATGGAGATGGGCCAGCTCAGGCCGAAACAGACGAGCATCATGATTTCAAAAATGCTCACGGCTCACCACCCCTGCAGGGAACTCTGCAGGATACGCTGTACAAGATCGAGTACCGCCCGCTTTCGGCCGTCCTCTTCGGTTTCCTTGGTAAAGTCATACTTGCCCTGTCCTTCAAGTGTCTCCTTGAAGAGCGCCTCATCCTTGACATTGTCATAAAATTCGATATCGGCGCGAATCTTGACGATATACTCCTGGACATCCACCTGTCGCGTTTCAGCCGCTCCGAAGGTAAATGGTTCGTGGGTATAGGATACGACCGTTCCCGAAATTGTCGCATCGCCATCCTGCGAAACGATCCGAAGCAGATTGTCGGCGAGAATCTGCCGGTTAAGTTCCTTGGTAATCTCATCGGCGACATCGGGTTCCATCGACTGATTGTTGATGAGCGGAATGGTCACCGTCTTGAGATGTGACGGTAATGACGATCCGCTGAACGAGTAGATGCCGCATCCGGCAACGATAAGCGCCCCCAGAAGAACCGTTGCTATCCTCATGCATCCTCCAGAGGAACATAGGTTGTTTCCACAGCCCCAGAATCGTCAACCGAATCGGAGCTGAAGAATGTTTCAATGGCGGTCATCAGGCCTTCAAGGTCATCCAGTGTGGTAAACGGGTTGTCAACCGACCGCGAGAACTGCTTGCCGTAACCGCGCGTTACCATTCTGTTGTCAAGAACGATCAGCGCCCCCCGGTCGGTCGCGGTTCTGATGAGCCGTCCCGCACCCTGCCTGAAGCGTATGACCGCTTCGGGAATTGCGTATGAAAAGAAGGACTCCCCGTTCTTCTCCTGCATGCGTTGCGCGATAGCGGCGGTAAGCGGATGAGTGGGTACCGGAAACGGCAGCCGCGGAATAATCACCATTTCACACGCTTCGCCCGGCACGTCGACCCCTTCCCAGAAACTGTCGGTCCCGAGCAGTATCATGCCCGAACCCCGTTTAAACTCGTCAAGAATGATCTGCCTGCTTCCGCTCATGCCCTGAGCGAGCACCTGGTTTTTTCCCACCGACGGCAGTGTCCGCAGCGCATTCCATACAGCCGAAAGCATGGTATTGGCGGTAAAGAGAACAAGCATGTTCCTTCCGAAGCGGCTGTGCAGTGCGGCAAGAACCTCGGCAACGTACATGGGAAAATGAGGGGCATCCGGTTCGGGTGCCGACCGCATGACGCAACCGAGCGCCTGCCGGGACGAAAACGGACTTTTAAAAAGATCGACCGCGCATCTCGCCTCGTGATGATCGATCCCGGTGCCGTGCTTGAAATAGTCAACCGACTGCGCAATGGAAAGTGTTGCTGATGTGAAGATGACAGCACCGTTGCATCGTTCCCAGATTCCCGAGAGCAGCGCACCGACATCGAGCGGTACTCCGCAGAGCTTCGTCCATCCTTTGTCATAGTTGCCCTCGACCCAGAAAACATGCTCTTCGGTACGGGCGGAAGTGAGGTAGAGAAAATCGGCACGCAGCTGTGATGTCTGTTCGATGCATGCCTGTGTTTCATGTTCCAGCAGCTCGAACTTCGCGGCATCGGTATGTGCCTGTATCGCCAGCCGCAGCCCGCTTAACCGTTCGTAAAGATCATTGAGCGCCTGCAGAAACGAAGCGGTTTCGGGAACCTCACCGAAATGCGATTCATCGTACGCCGTCTGATAATCAGCGCCCGAAGGGTGTGTCTTTCTGGCCCACGTACTTATCGCTGCTGAAAATTCGCCGCTGACCTTCCGCATTGTTTTAAGGGAGTTCTTCAGATCCTTCCCGCCGTCATACAGCGATTTTTCCTCCTTGAGCGTTCCGGTTTTACCGACAAGATTATTGATGGTTTCGCTGAAAATGCTCATGCGGTGCGTATCAAGTTCGACCCGCAAAAACCGGTGTCCTCCCGCTTCGAGATGGTGTGCCTCGTCGAAAATGATCGGACCGCCGATACCCAGAAACGACGCTTCGGCGCAGATGTCCGAAAAAAACAGCGCATGATTGATGATTACAATGTGCGATCCGAGCGCCCGGGCCCTGGCCCGCTGGAAAAAGCATGACTGGTAGGTATAGCATTTGCGGTGACTGCATTCGTGATGCTCGGCGGAGATGATGTTCCATATCTTGGCGAACCATTTCGGATTGAACTGGTTCTGTTCCTCGATGTCACCGTTTGACGTCTGAGTACTCCAGACGATGAGGGGGAGAATGGCGAACCGCTCGCGCGGAGAGAGATTGCCGCTCTTGCCCGTCAGCAACTCGCGGAACCGTTTTTGACAGAGGTAATTACTGCGGCCCTTGAGTACTGCCGACTTGAGCTTTCCGTCGGTTACCGCGCTCACCACCGGCAGATCCTTTTCAACAAGCTGATCCTGCAGATTGCGAGTGCGGGTGGCGATGACGATCCTGCTGTTATTGTCAAGAGCCCAGAAGGCTGATGGCACAAGGTAGGCAAGCGATTTCCCCGTCCCGGTTCCCGCTTCGGCGATGTAAAGCGACTGCGTATTAAGGGCATCGGTCACGCCGCGTGCCATCTGACGCTGTGAAGAACGCGGCGTGTATCCATCAATAATGGATGCCAGTACTCCTTCGGGTGCAAAAACCGCATCCACGGCATTCCTGTCAACCGCCCGGTACTCTTCGGTTCCGGGAAGACGCTGCAGCGGTTTCTCCTTTACGAATTCGATTGCCACCTGCGCACGAAGCGCCCCGAGCGACTGAAAAAGGAACTGTTTGAACGGAGAAGCCGGAGCACAGGCGGCAAGTGTCTGCCGTACCGCAGGAGTAAGATCGTTTATTTTCGGAATGAGCATGACCGCAAGTTCACCGGAGGCGCGGGCATCATGCAGTGCGCGGTGCGCATTGTCAAGAACGATACCGAGCAGCGTGCAGACGTGTTTAAGCGAGAAACGTTCGCGGTAACTGAGAAGCACGCGCGACATGAGTGCCGTGTCGATGAGCTGATTATCGGTAGCCGGTCGTGAAAGACGTTTGAGTTCTTCCTTCAGGAAGGTCGCATCGAATTCGATCTGATGACCGCAGAGCGGTGACTCCCCGATGAACGCAAGTAACGAATCGGCTATATCGGCAAATACGGGCGCCCCGGAAACGTCGGTATCGGTAATACCGGTCAGCTCGGTGATCGTCGCGGGAATGGCGATGCCAGGATTGACGAATGTTGAAAACTCGTCCGCCGCGCATCCCTGCCTGAATTTGACAGCTCCGATTTCAATGATGCGGTCATTTTTAAAATCAAGTCCGGTTGTTTCGACATCGATAGCTATGAAATCAGGAACGGTAATCGCTGTCCCGCGATTCCTCGTTGCGCATTTCTCCTGTGGAACGTCATGATTTTTTCTATCGTGACGAGATCTGTTCTGCTTGCTGTTTTTCTTCTGTTCCGCAATCAGCTCTTTTTTCGTCGAATCGGAGAGAAGGTCAAATAATCGTGGCATGAAGTTTTTCTTGCTATTTTTCTGTCGAAGTGGAATCGGATTACATTAGTTACAGTCTGTGAAATAATGTAGTGAAATATAACTTCCACTCGTGCGGTATTCCTAATCATATAGGGTACCTCCGTTATCCGGCGTTGAACAGGATCGGTATTTGCGTATTCCGGAGCCAAGATGCATATTGAGAACTCTTTTAACGGTCGGGAATGCTCGAAACCATTATATCTACCCTGCAGTGCCCCACCGGACAGGACCATAGCATGATCCGGAAACGACTTGTCGTTTATACTGCCATTTTCGGTGGTTTTGAAGATCTTCTGCCGCAGCGGAAATTCAAGGATATTGATTATATTGCATTTTCAGACCAACCTCTGAAAAGCCGAACGTGGACAGTACGAAAATTTCCATCCCTTTTTTCAGACTCCGTCAGATGCGCTAAAGAGTTTAAAATACTCCCTCACCGTTTTTTTCCTGAATACGAATACAGCATCTGGATTGACGGGAACTATCTGGTGGTCGGTGATGTCGGAGGATTGCTTGACCGTGTGCTCAAGCATAAAAACATGGCGGTATTCGATCATAATCAGACCGTCAACGATGCACGCGGGTGTCTTTACCGGGAATTTGAAGAAATAATGGCACTTGGCAGGCACTCCGGCAGATACAAGGACAATCCGGACGTGATGCGGCATCAGATAGCGCGCTACAGGACAGAAGGCTATCCGGAAAACAACGGTCTTGTCTTCGCCAGCATACTTGTTCGTCGTCATAACCAACCGGATGTCATCCGCACCATGGAACACTGGTGGAACGAAATTCAGAACGGCAGTCGGCGCGATCAGCTCAGTTTCAACTACTCCCCGTATGGAAAAACGATCTTGATTTACAAATTATAGAAGGTAATATTCGCAATAACCCATGGTTTTATCAGATCGGCAAACACCGGAAAAGTTATCGGGCAAAACTGTTC
>Ga0316575_10000123_pt1 | contig 19575 bp, 23 predicted proteins | sample J5NA_FD_203072 | JGI IMG/M metagenome (GOLD analysis project Ga0316575, IMG submission 203072) | Rhizosphere microbial communities from salt marsh grasses in Alabama, United States - J5-7_050615r2r3 | ecosystem: Host-associated > Plants > Roots > Rhizosphere | place: USA: Alabama | collected...
GTGTTGCAGGGTGGCGAGTGCCGCTGCCTGGCTGGGGCGGGCGAGCGGATAGGCGTCGTTGTGGCTGTTCAGGTCGTCGGCGATCGCTTCGGGCAGTATCGCGTAGCCGACCCGGAAGCCCGCCAGGCTGTGTGCCTTCGACAGGGTGCGCGTGACCAGCAGGTTGGCATGCTCTGGCACCAGGCTTGCCACCGACTCGCCGGCCAGGCCGATGAATGCCTCGTCGACCAGGAAACGGGTTTCAGGGTGACGGCGCAACAATCCCGGCATGGGCTTCATGTCGAAGATGCCGCCGTTCGGGTTGTTGGGATTGACGATGACCGCGAGCGTCGTGCCCCCGGGAATCACCAATTCATTCAAATCGAAGGCGAAGTCGTTTTCGGGCAGCAGACGCTGTTCGGTATAGCGCCGGGCGATCTCGGGAAACAGCATATAAGTCGGCGTCAGCAAATGGACCTGCTGGCCATAGCGATCGAAAAGCTGGCGCAGGATCAGCTCGGAGCCGGCATTGATGTGGATCAGCCTTTCGGGTACGCCAAGCTGCCTGGCGATGTACTGGCGCAGCGGTGCCGAATAGGGTTCGGTGTAATAATTGCTGTTCGGCACCTCGGCCTGCGCCGCCGCGATGGCTTCGTCGATCGGCGGCAACGGGTTTTCGCACAGCAGAAGCTTGATGCCTCTAAACGTACCACCGCCCTTTTCCGAGATCGTGTTCATGATCGCGACGTAAGCCGCTCTGGTGTTCCAGTTGCTTGCAGTCTGTCCACGGCTCAACCTCCGAAATGAAATAGCGCAATTGTGCCGATGCCGGCAAGCAGCAGCGCAAGCTGACGCAAGGATGCCGCTGCGGTCACCTGCCGGTGCAGTCCCGGTATCAGGTCCGCCGCAGCGATGTAGATGAAGCTCGCAGCAGACAGCGCCAGGATATAGGGCACCGCCGCACGCGTTTCGCCGAGCCAGAAATAGGTCACCACCGCGCCTGGAAGCGTGGCGACCGATGAAAGTCCGTTCAGAACCAAAGCCCGCGCCCGTCCGTAGCCGCTGTCCAGCAGAATCGCGAAATCGCCAACCTCCTGCGGTACCTCATGTGCGATCACCGCAAGCGAAGTAATGATCCCCAACTGGATCGAGGTCAGAAAAGCGGCAGCGATGACCACGCCGTCCACGAAGTTATGAAAGGCGTCGCCGATCAGAATCAGCGGACCCGCGCGGCTGTGTACCTCGCATTGATTCTCGTGGCAATGACGCCAGAGCACGAATTTTTCCAGCACGAAAAACAGCACCATGCCGGCCAGCACGGTTGCCATTAACGCCGGCGCCGGCGCCTGCTTGAGGCCGGCCGGGATCATGCCGAGGAAAGCCGCTCCGAGCAGCGTGCCGGTTGCATAGCTGACCAGAACGGGAACCAGCGTCCTGCGTATGCTGTCCGGGAAAAGCAGCATCAGCGCTGCACCCGCAACTGCGCCTATGCTGCCCAGGATGCTGAATCCGATTATCCACAATATCATTCTGCTGCCCCCGTCAGATCGAGCCAGAAGCGGTTCGGATAATCGCGGTTCGCATCGGCCACAGCGAGTTGTTGCAATCCCCGTGATCTGAAGAATCCTTCGGCATCGGCCTGCGCCTTCACCAGCAATCCGTCGTAGCCCTGTTCCCGCGCAGCGACAGCGGCGGCAGACAGCAGGCGGGATCCCGTGCCGCCCTGCTGTCGGTCCGGTTCGACATACAGGCCATGCAGCAGCATCCCCCGCCGACCCTGCGGGCAATCCCGCGCGGCAGCATCTTCCCACGCGGCTACGCCGATCACAGCGCCAGCGCTGTCTTCCGCAATGATGAGATGCAGATGATCCAAGTCATACCCGCTGTAGAAATATGTGGGTAGCGCCAGGCGCTTTACCCTTTCAGGCAAATTCCAGGTTTGCACCGCGCGTTCGATGAGCCGATTGATCGCACCAAGGTCGGCCTTGTTTGCCGGACGCAGTTTGATTCGCGATTGGATGTTGTCTGTGTTGGTCATGTATTTCCATCGCCTTTGATGAAAACATGCAGGTGGCCGCCTCCGGTTCAACAATATTTCAGCCTTCAAGCAGACTGCGCGGCAACCATACATCTTGAACTCGTTGCGGACCTCGCGGACCTTGGATCAACACGTTCCGGTTGTCAGCGAACGAAAAAGCGTCCATCGACTGTATCCATTTATCACTCACGAAGCATGTCTCCTTCATGGGTTCAAAAAGCAGTTCGAAAGGCATTATAGACCTGCAATTTTATTGATATACAAGTCGGGCCAGTAATTCAGTCTGGCATTTTCGAAGACGGACTATGTCTAGCGGATTCAATCCGCGTGAATGACAATATGGCGGATCTTTACAGCTTCAGGGTCATCTTGATGTGCGGCAGCCCGGCATCCAGGAACTCCTTGCCCTGCTCGGAGAAGCCGAAGCTGCGATAGAACGGCACCGCGTAAGTCTGCGCATCCACATCCACCTCTTTGTAGTCGTGGGTACGCGCATAATCAAGTAATGCTTCCATGATTGCGGTGCCGACTTTCTGCTTGCGCCACTGCGGCAACACCGATATGCGCCCGATGTGGCCGTTGGCAAACATCCGCCCGCAGCCTATTGCGTCTCCCTGATGGCTCAGCGCCAGCGCATGCCGGGCACCTTCGTCCAGCCCATCCCATTCCAGCTCTGCGGGAACCCCCTGTTCGCGGATGAACACCGCCTCGCGTATCGATTTCAGCAACGGTTCGCCATCATGCCAGCACACCAGACTTACGGTAAAAGGATTACCCATAACTGCATTCTCCCTGACTTTATCCCGCAGTTAATTACCCGATGATTTCGACTGCCGTCCCTGCCGGCACCCGGTCGAACAGTTCGATCAGATCGGTGTTCCGCATCCGAATGCAGCCGTGCGAATCCGGGACCCCCATCGGCACCGAATCGGGCGTGCCATGGATATAAATATAGCGCCGCATGGTATCGCATTGACCCAGGCGGTTGAAGCCCACCTCGCAGCCGGACAGCCAAAGGATGCGCGTCAGTATCCAGTCGCGTTCCGGATACTTCGCACCCAGCTCCGGGGTATATATTTCGCCGGTGGGTCGGCGGCTCACGAACACCGTGTTGACCGGTTGTCCGGCACCGATCCTGGCACGGATCACATGCTTGCCGCGCGGCGTGCGAAAACTGCCGCGCATCTCGCCGACGCCTTTTCCGGAACTGGATACTGCAAAACTGCGCAATATTGTTCCCGCATCGTCCTGCAATTCAAGCTGCTGGTCGGGAATCCGAACTATGATTTTCACGTAACCTTCTGCTGCGCGCGGCGCAGTGCAAAAAAATTGCTGAGCATCGATCCGCACTCGTCGGCCAGTATGCCAGACGACAATTCGGCATGATGATTCAAACGCTGCTCGGAAAATACGTTCAGCACGCTGCCGCACGCGCCGGTCTTGGGATCGCTTGCGCCATACACCAGCCGCGCGATTCGTGCATGCATGATCGCACCCGCGCACATCAGACAGGGCTCCAGCGTTACGAACAGCTCGCAGCCGACCAGGCGGTAATTCCCGGTATTCTGCGCGGCATCACGCAATGCCATCATCTCGGCATGGGCTGAAGGGTCGTGGCGCGATATTGGCGCATTGAAACCGCGGCCGATGACCACGCCGTCTCTGACAACCACTGCCCCCACAGGCACTTCGCCGGCGGCCTCGGCCAGACGCGCCATTTCCAGCGCGTGTCGCATGTAATCTGCATCCGTCATGAAGTTCGACCAGCCCAAACTTGCACCTGCTGAAATAGGGCTGCAACCGTAGCACAACCGGGATAGTTTGACGAGGGTGCGATGAAGCTTGCCTTTAGTGCGTTTTTTGACAAGAATGTCACCCTATTTAGCAGGCGAACTCATGTCAGAAAATACTATTGCAGATTTTACCCTCCCCGCAACGGGCAACCAGACCTTCACCCTGTCAGACAAACGCGGCAAACACCTGGTAGTTTACTTTTACCCCAAGGACAACACCCCGGGCTGCACCACCGAGGCGCAACAGTTCCGGGATCTGTATGCAAAATTCCGGAAGGCGAATTGCGAGGTGGTGGGCATTTCTCGCGATAGCCTCAAATCCCATGAGAATTTCAAGGCGAAGTTCACGCTGCCTTTCGAATTGCTGTGCGATGCGGAAGAGACCGCATGCAAACTGTTTGGCGTGATCAAGCAGAAGAACATGTATGGCAAACAGGTGCGCGGCATCGAGCGCAGCACCTTCGTGTTCGACAAAGATGGCATACTTCGGCGCGAATGGCGCGGGCTGAAAGCCGACGGGCACGCCGAGGAGGTACTGGATTTTGTTAAAACCCTTAACTGAAGGAAACTAATGTCCCCATCACCGCGCAACAAGACAGGCAAAACGGCCAGGGAAACCGACCTCAAGCTGTTCGTGCTGGACACCAACGTGCTGTTGCATGACCCTACCAGCCTGTACCGCTTTGAAGAACATGACATCTGCCTGCCGATGTTCGTGCTTGAAGAACTGGACAACAAGAAAAAGGGCATGACCGAAGTCGCCAGAAATGCGCGCCAGGCCAGCCGCTTTCTGGACCAGATCGTAAGCGATGCGCCGCACAAGATCGAGGAAGGCATCGCACTCGAATCCCCGGTACACAAAAACTGTACCGGACGCCTGTATCTCCAGACCAGTTTTGTGAAATACGAACTTCCGGAGAATCTGGAACTGGGCAAAGCGGACAACGCGATTCTAGGCGTCGTGATCCAGTTGCAGAATCAGCAGCCCGATCGCTCGGTGATCCTGGTCAGCAAGGACATCAACATGCGCATCAAGGCACGCGCACTGGGGCTGGAAGCGCAGGACTACTTCAACGACAAGGTACTGGAAGACAGCGACCTGCTATACACGGGAGTGCTGCCGCTGCCCGACGACTTCTGGGACCGCCACAGCAAGGACATGAAGTCATGGCAGAAAGACGGCCGTACTTATTACCAGATAAATGGCCCGCTATGCGCTGCATTATTCGTCAATCAGTTCGTCTATCAGGAGAATGGGGACGCCCCGTTCTATGCGATCGTACTGGAACAAAATGAAACAACCGCGCAGCTGTGCACGCTGGTCGATTACACCCACAGCAAGAACAATATCTGGGGGATCACGGCGCGCAATCGCGAGCAGAATTTCGTGCTCAACCTGCTGATGAACCCGGAAATCGATTTCGTCACGTTGCTCGGTCAGGCGGGAACCGGCAAAACCCTGCTGACTCTCGCGGCCGGTTTGTTGCAGACGCTCGAAGCCAAACTTTACTCCGAGATCATCATTACCCGCGTGACGGTTCCAGTCGGTGAAGACATCGGTTTCCTGCCCGGCACCGAGGAAGAAAAGATGACCCCATGGATGGGCGCTCTGGAGGACAATCTCGACGTGCTGAACAAATCCGATGAGGAAGGAGGCGACTGGGGCCGCGCCGCCACACGCGACCTGATTCGTTCAAGAGTCAAGGTCAAGTCCCTTAATTTCATGCGCGGCCGCACCTTCCTCAATAAATATGTCATCATAGACGAAGCACAGAACCTGACGCCAAAACAGATGAAAACGCTGGTCACCCGCGCGGGTCCCGGCACCAAGGTGGTGTGCATGGGCAATATCGCACAGATCGACACGCCGTATCTTACCGAAGGCAGTTCGGGTCTGACCTATGTGGTGGACCGATTCAAGGGCTGGCCGCACGGCGGGCACGTTACGCTGATGCGCGGCGAGCGCTCGAGACTGGCGGATTACGCGGGAGAGGTGTTGTAGCAAATCATGGAAGAACCGGTCAATAAATCCGATGCCGAATGGCGCAGCGAACTCACCCCTGAGCAATACCGGGTGTGCCGTCAATGCGGCACCGAGCCGCCTTTCTCCGGCCAGTACTGGAATTGCCACGAAGCGGGCGTCTACCGGTGTGCGTGCTGCAACAGTCCACTGTTTGAATCGTCGACCAAGTTCGATTCGGGAACCGGATGGCCGAGTTTCTGGCAGCCCGCCAATCCCGATAACGTCATTACAAAGACCGACACCAGCCACGGCATGAAACGTATTGAAGCATGCTGCAAGCAATGCGGCGCGCACCTCGGGCATATTTTCCCGGATGGCCCGAAACCCACAGGCTTGCGCTATTGCATCAATTCCGCCTCTCTGGTGCTGGATAAATCCTAGCGGGCCAACGATTACGATGAAACTGTTATTCGATCTATTTCCAGTCCTGCTGTTCTTTGTAGCCTACAAGTTCCAGGGTATCTATGTCGCAACAGGAGTGGCTATTGCCGCGACGGTCTTCCAGATTTTCTGGACCAGATTCCGGCATGGCAAGGTCGACATGATGCTGTGGGTAACCTTTGCGCTCATCAGCATACTTGGCGGAGCAACCCTGTTGCTGCACAACGAAAACTACATCAAGCTGAAACCGACTGCACTGTACTGGGTTTTTTCGTTAATTCTGATGTTCTCGAATCTGCTGTTTCACAAGAACCTGATGCGTGCAATGCTGCACGAAAAGATTGCGCTGCCCGTGCATGTCTGGAATCGCCTGAACCTGATCTGGAGCATATTCTTTGCTGCACTCGGTTTCATCAATCTGTATGTGGCTTACAATTTTTCGACGGATAGCTGGGTAAATTTCAAGTTGTTCGGGTTTACCGGATTGATGCTGGTTTTCATCCTTGTGCAGGGCGCCTGGCTGTCGAAATATATCGACGAAAAAAAGGAAAACAACTGATGGGAGGCCAATAAATGTGGTACGCAATCATCGGACAGGATGTTCCCGACAGCCTGGATAAGCGCATCGCGGCAAGGCCTGCTCATGTTGCGCGCCTGCAGGAATTGCAGAACCAGGGGCGCCTGATGCTGGCCGGCCCTTTCCCTTCGGTTGATGCCGCCGATCCCGGCGCTGCGGGATACAGCGGCAGCCTGATCGTGGCCGAGTTTCCGTCACTGGCTGCCGCACAGGACTGGGCAAACGCCGACCCCTACGTGGCGGCGGGCGTATATGCGCAGGTTCGTGTCCAGCCATTCAGGAAAACCTTCCCTCAATGACCCCTTCCACTAAGGATAGCCGAGAAGCGGAGATTTGCGCGCGTCTTGCACAGCTTGAGCCGCTGCATATCGAAATCATCGACGAGAGCCACAAGCATGCCGGACATGCCGGTGCGCGCGGCGGCGGCGGGCACTATGTGCTGCATATTGTCTCGGCCCGGTTTGCCGGGAACAATACGGTTGCACGCCACCGTATGATATATTCAGCGCTCGGGGATATGATGAAGCGCGAAATACACGCGCTCACGATTCAGGCGAGTGCGCCTGACGAAAACTAACTGTTAATTCTATAGAAAAGGACTCAGTATGATTAAAACTGGAGCATTTGCAGCATTGGCATTATTGGGTGCAATGCTGGCCAACCCGGCCTTTGCCGATGACAAGGTTGCCGCCACCGTAAACGGTGTTCCAATTCCACAGGCACGCGTCGACTTGCGAGTCAAGATCGCGACGGCGCAGGGACAAAATGACACACCGGCACTGCAAAAGGCAGTTCTCAATGACATGATCAATCTCGAAGTGTTGTCTCAAGCCGCAAAAAAGGCCGGAATGGACAAGGATCCCGATGTCATCCAGCAAACCGAGCTTGCCAAGCAATCGGTACTGGTCAGCGCATTCGTTCAGGATTATGCGAAAAAACACCCGATTACCGACGATCAGCTGAAGCAGGAATATGACAAACTGAAAGCCCATCTCGGCACCAAGGAATACAAGGCGAGCCACATCCTGGTAGACACCGAAGCAGAAGCCAAGGCCATCATCGCGCAACTCGGCAAGAAGGGAAATTTCGCGAAGATTGCAAAGGAAAAATCGAAGGATGCCGGATCCGCTGCCCATGGAGGCGAGCTTGACTGGGCGGTCCCGAGCAACTACGTCGCACCCTTCGCCAAGGCGCTGGTCAGCCTGAAAAAGGGCAGCTACACCAAGGTGCCGGTGCAATCACCTTTCGGCTGGCATATCATCAAGCTGGATGATGTACGCGCCCTGAAAGTGCCCACCTTTGAGCAACTCAAGCCGCAACTGATGCAGCGTTTGCAGCAGCAATCCATAAAGGACTATGTTGCCGATCTGCGCAGCAAAGCCAAGATCGAGTAAAGATTCGTCCGCATCAAAAAAAGACACCGCAAGGTGTCTTTTTTATTTTCGGGTTGTGCAGCCGCGCAGCATGCAAAACGTCCGTACCTTTCCAGCCGCTATGGCCATTCCAGTTCCACCCAGCCGCAATTCGCAATGCTGTCGCGCACCACCTGTTCAGGGTCGTCAGCCTGCAAAGCCTTCGCTGCGACAATCGGGTTTTCGTGCGATACCGCCAGCACTGTGCCATCAGGGTGACGCGCGGAAATTTCATCGAGAAAATTGCGCAGCCGCTCCATCTGTTCCAGGAACGATTCCCCACCGTCCGGCCTGAAGTGCAACGGGTCATGGCGCGCTAGGTCATTGAATGCCGCCACATGAAATCCGTCCATGCCGGAACGGCGCTCGTTGAGGCGCGCATCGATATGCAAATCAATCTTATGCCCGCGCAACAGGATCGCGGCCGTCTGCCGGGCGCGCGGAAATTCCGACGCGTAGGCATGGGAAAAACGCATCGTGCGAAAAATTCCGGAAGCAGCTTCGGCCTGTGCCCTGCCCTTATCGGTCAGGTTGACGACGCGCAGGGGATTGTCGTTGATTTCGTTAATAACATTGCCCTCGCTTTCGCCGTGGCGAACCAGAAATATCTTCATCTCAGATATTTCTGTGCTTCCTGATCAGATCGTGGGCCAGCTGAATTTCCTTGGCCTGCTCTGTCGCCATGGCGATCATGTCTTCAGGCATGCCTTGCCCGATCAGCTTGTCGGGATGGTATTGGCTCATCAGTTTGCGGTAGGCGCGTTTGATCTCGGCATCGGTGCTGTCGCTGCTGACGCCGAGCGCCTTGTATGCATCCTCCAGTGCCGAGGCAGAACTGGCCTGGCCTCCCGAAAAGTGCGACTGGTTCTGCACCATCTGCAGCATCTGACTGAATTCGGCATGGTCATAGCCCAGTCTGCCGGCGATACTGGTAAGCAAGGCCTCTTCGGCCGGATGGAAATGACCGTCCGCATGGGCCATCACGATCAGATAGACCAGCAACACCTGTTTCAGGTGACGGGTATGGCCGCAAACGGACATGAACCTCTGGTAGGCCGGACCGATATCGAATGCGGGGTCGGCGCCCTGCCTGAACAGCGCAATCGCCTGCTGGCGGTGCAACTCGGTCATGCCGAGCTTTTGCATGAACTGCTCGACATGGTCGATCTCGTATTGCGAGACATGTCCGTCTGCCTTGGCCAGCTTGCCCATCGAGACGAACACCGTCTCGAGGAACACAGCCTGGCGCAGCGAGTTCTGCAACGGATTTATGCCACCCGGGCCATACGCCAGCATGCGATCAATGAACGATCCGGCGAACAGCCCGAACAGCGCACCGAAAAAACCGAAAAAATAATATCCTGCAATGAATCCGATGAGTTTAAACAAGGCAACTCCGGTATGACGATGAAAGTAAAATGCCGCAACAACAGGCTGAACATTATAGCTTCAGCAAATTGAACGCGGGAAATGGCAGTTCAACAGCGTGGAAATGCCGCCCTGCTCATGCGGCGATGCCAAACCAGGATTGCGTGCCGTTGCTTAGGAATTCGTCGTAGCGCATGTAATGGGAGCCGTCGCACGAGAAGGTGAGGCTGATCATGCCGTTGAAGATGTTGATCGAAGACATGCGTAAATAGATGTTCTCATCCGCCATGCGCATTTCGCGCAGGGCATCCAGTATGCGGACGATGTCTCGCGCGGGAATCACCGCGTCTGGCGGGTAGGATTGCGACGGGTAGACCAGGCAGATATCCGGGTCGCCCAGCGCCTCGTCATCCAGCATCCGATAGCGGTACGGATCGTCCAGCGTCCAGATAATCGCCTGGCTGCTCGAAAAGTGGATCGAGCACTGGAACACGCCCCGATTGGCCAACAACTCCTCCAGTATCGACAGGGTTTGATCCAGATGCCTGTCCATCTGGCTCTCGACGCGGCATTGATACATCACCGCGTTGCGAATCGACGGGTCGCCCCTCACCTGACGCCATGAGCCCGACTCATCATAGCGCTTCGCAGTCACCGGCAGGTTGCGCAGATCGAAATCGGCACCGAGATATCCCAGTATCCGTGAATCAGCATTGACGACCTGCAGCGCGGTCAATGACGGCCTGCTTTTCATCAGGCTGATATAGGCATCCGACAGCAGAAACCCCCAGCTCGGAACCGCCTCCTTCATGTAGGGGCGCTGGGAGCGGTCCCTGCCGAAGTGTTCTGGCAGGCGCCCGGATTGACTTATGTTGTCGCAGATCTGCACCCCATCTGTACCGACGCAGTAAAGGTAGGTGCAGTGGGGGATACTGCCGAAACCATCCTGCAGGACTGAGTTAAGCTGTTCGCGATCGCCCCACAACGGCACGCACTTTTCAGCCAGCCGCGCGATGGGTTCACGCAGCAAGCGCGCGAGCTGCTCGCGCTGCAGGTAGATGCTGTCTTTCCAAGATAACTTCATGCTGGTTTCCCTGTTCATTAGCACCGCACGGTGTTTCGATCAGCCTTGAGCATGATAACTTATTACGCAAATGTGTCAGCCAGGTTACACACGGCGTACCAGAATGTTGCCTTATCCGGGGTTCTACCGATCGGCAGAGGGCCGCGATTACGGGCTTACGATTATCGATCTCAAAAATAGTTCATCAGGGCGGATCAGATGTTTCTTCTGCAAAACATGATGTAGCCTGCCTGTTCACTGCCCCCTGTTTGCTATGCCGCGCAGCAGCCTTCCCAGCAGGTCGGCGCCGGTGATGATGCGCTTTTGCTGTTTTCCCCACACCAGTATCAGGTCATGGTCAATCACGTCATCCTCGAAATGTTCGGGAGTCACTTTCATGCGGCCGATCACCTCACCCAGCCGTGTATGCATATCGGTCACGATGACCGGCCGGTGCAAGAGCGATTCGAGTCTGACGTTCGTGCTGTCGAACAACGCATGCCGGAGGAAATGATGCGCGTCCATCACCATGCTTGGCTGGCCGGAGAGATCGGTGATGACCACCCATTTCTTGCCGGAAGCATTGATCTGGCGCAGGAAAGGATCCTCCGGCGAGCGTTCGAAATACGGCAGCACCGGCAGGCCGCCCTTGCCCTGGGGCAACGCCACCACGCTGCGCGGATCCAGAAGCTCGCCTTCCTCCGCAACGGGAATATCATCCAGGTCGAGAAAGTTCAAAGCACCCGTGGCTTCCAGGAAATCGACCTCGCCCACGCCTGCTTCAGTGTGTTTCATGATCAATGCTCGAAAGTCACGCTCGCGAAAAAAAGTAATCGCCTCTGGCCCGATCCACCAGTCCAGCAACAGGGCGGTCGGTTTGGCCACCGGATACAGTAATGCACGGTAAACAGCCAATAACGGCCTGAGCCGCACCGCCATCTGCAACGCATGGCGTGCAAAATATGCCTGCGGCGCAATCTCGCCGAACAGCGTTATGATGACCGTCGAAAACAGGAAGGCACCAACCCCGGCCAGCACCGAGTTGGAAAGCAGTGTCAGCAGCACATTAATCGCAACGTTGGCCCAAAGCACGGTGGCCAGTGTAAAGTTGGCATCGCGGCGCAATTCGAGCATGTTGATTGCATCGCGGCTTCCACCCGCCGCTTCCACTTCCAGACGCAGCCGGCTAACGCTGAAAATCGCCAGGTTCAGGCCGGAAAATATCGCTGCCTGGCTGATGCACAGGACTATCCCCAACCAGGTGAACAGCTGCGCTGACCAGACAGGGGCATTCATTGCATCTCGGGGACGGCTTGGATGACCGGGTCTATGGTCTGGAAGAAGCGGACGATCGGAGAGAGGAAAGCATCATCGGCCTGCATGCGCAAAACCGGCAAACGCCTCAATGCGACAACAGCACCGGCACGGTCATCGAATCGGTCAGCGTGCGGGTGGCTCCACCCATCAGGCTTTCCCTGAACCGTGAATGTCCGTATCCGCCCATCACGATCAGGTCAGCGCCGAAATCCGAGGCGCGCGACAGCATCTCGTTGCCAATGTCGATTTCACTCTTCTCGTCGACGCGTACCTCAACTTGAACCCCGTGCCGTGCCAGGAAAAGCGCGATGTCGTTGCCGGGCATCGCGCCGTGTTCGCCGGCTTTTGGATTGATTACCATGACCTGAACGACTTCAGCCTGCTGCAGGAATGGAATTGCATCGGTAACCGCGCGCGTCGCCTCACGGCTTGCATTCCAGCCGACTATGATGCGCTTGCCGATGGTGGGGAAATTGCCAGCGTGTGGAATCATCAGTACCGGCCGGCCGGCTTCGAGCATGACTTGGTTGGCAAAGTTGCTGTTTACTGCCGAATTATCCTCCTTCCAGGGCTGACCAATAACGATCAGATCGGCATAACGCCCGTGCAGCGTGACTGCATCAACGGCATCCAGTTCGGACGCGCGCCACTCCGACTTGGCAAATCCGGAAGCGGCAAGCGCCTTGCTGAAAGTTGATTTTCCATTACTTGCCTGTTCCTCGGCATAGCGTTTCCGGAATTCCTCGATCGTGATACCGCCAACTCCTTCCACCACGTACCCCGGAAGATCGACCCTGCTCAGCGCGTTCAGTGCGACCAGATGCGCATCGAATTGCCGGGCAAGCCGAATCGCGATTTCGACGCGTGCAGTGCACCGTTTGCCGGCATCAGTGTGGACAATAATGGTCTTGTAGGTCATGACGATATTCTCCCGTGATTACGTTCATGCAGCATTTTTATTTGTTCGAACTGCGGTTCGCAATGACGTTGTATAGCCATGCGAAAATCGCGCCCCCGATCAGGCCGTCGAAGAACGCCCAGATCAGACCGATGATGCTCCCGGCAGGGCTGATACTATAACCGCGATAGAGCTGGCCGATCAACGTCCGCTCGCCGGTTGCACCGTCGAACGCGATGATCCACCAGGTCAGCGCGAACAATCCGAATCCCCATATCAGCCCGCAGCTCAGTGCAAATGCTTTTACGTCCAGTTTCATCCTGCCCTCCCGTTGATTCTGGTTTTGTTGCAACAAACCGTTCGGCACTGCAGCATTTTACCCTGACTGGTTCCGGTTCGCAGGCTCGCACTTCACCAATGCTTCGAACTACTGTAATCGCTCAATCCTCGCACTGCCGCACGATCTCAATCCGTACGGTTGCGAAACAGGCGGGATGCCCGCCACATATGGAATTCCACTGGCGCCGAACGAACCAGTATCCTGCCATCCCGGGCCTGAATCTGCGCGCGCAACACGTGGCTGCCGCGATCGATGCCAGCCAGATTGAAATGCTGTCCGGTGCCGCTCGCAACAGCCTTGCCATCGAGCAAGAGCACAAAGCGTCCGTCTGATCCGGTGTGCAAAGGCGGGACAACGGCTATCGTGACGCTGAGGTTGCCCGAATTGTCGTGCACGGTCGACCCGGATTGCGGCGCAACGATACGCAGGATTTGATCGCCGTCCGCATAGGCGCAACCGGAGAAAAATACGGCGCACACCAGTGCGCATGCAATAACCTTGCGAAAATTCATCAAATCAAACCCCTGCGGCGTGCCATATCGGCGCAAACCTGACGACCTGAATGTTTAACGCCTGCCCTTGCGTCTTGAGCCACTTCAAAGCCGTGCGCAGATTACCTTTCGCGATTCTGTCAGGACTGCACGATGCCGGACGGCTGCACAATCATCCTTATCTGGCGTGTCCCTGCATCATTCAGGATAACGAAGTGCAGCTCGCTCATGAATACGTTGCCGAGCCGGTTGGTTGTCTGAAAGTGATGCCCGCAATGGCAGAGGAAGCCAAGCTGCGGGTTGACCTGGCCATTTTTTAGCAGTTGGATTTCCGAAAGTTCCGGCAACAATTTGGAAACATGCCGCCAGACCATGTCTTGCCTCAGATAGCCAAACAGTTTTTCGCCGGCCTTGCTGCAATCGCAGATCATGCCGCTTTCGTCCAGAGTCAGCGCCGGCGGATCCTGCCATGCAGGACGGGAAGACTGACGATTTTCGCTCGCTGCATCGACTTTTCCCAACGGATTCATAGCGTGCTCCTTGCAGTTCGTGTTTGTGCCATTCCATGCTCCTGACAAATAGACCGTATATGAAGGTTACCGTCCTGGAGATCATGTACGCCCAAGGTTACGGCAATATTTCAAAAAACTTTTACGCACACCCGTTTGCAGCCTGCGCTTCGTTTTCGGCGGTTTCTGAAGTCGCTAAAATCAACAACCGGATTGCTGCGTCCATCCCTGCAGGCTCGCCCGCCCCTTCCGAAGACAATGACTTGCGTGAATTTGTTCCGAAGCATCGCTTTAATTTCGCAAACTCAGGCAAGCCAGACCGGCTCAGGCCGTAATGCGATGCGAAGATTTTCGGCAAATACAATTCGAGCCGCGAGTATCATGCGGCTGCGACGTTGAACTCTTCAATAATTCTCCGGTCGACTGCTTCATGGCCGCGGATAACGGCCAGGGCGGCCAATTGACAACTGCGGGGTACTGATGGAGAACGTCGATATAGCATTGTTGTTCGGCGCAGATTTGCCTAAATCTGCTGCAAACCCGGTCGTGCCGGACACCTGCCAAATGCATCCCGACATGCGTATTGATCCCGAATCCATCCTCCGATATATTGGCACTTATGGTGGAAGTTCCTGTTAAAGGAGTTCGAAATCATGCCCCTGACTGCTCTCGATAGGTCGCTCAGGAAAAACACACTCGAGGCCATAAATGCGCGTCGCTCGGTAAGGTCCTACCGGCCTGACGAACTTGAGCGTAGCACCATACAAACCCTGCTGGAAGCCGCGGTACGCGCACCAACCGCGATGCACGAAGAACCCTGGGCGTTCGTCGTGATACAGGATCAAGCGCTGCTGAAGCGCCTGTCCGATCTGGCCAAACCACTTTTCGTCGAGGAAGCCCGCCACCGCACAGTTCACGGGCACAGCCACTCCTTCGATCACTTCACCCGGCCGGATTTCAATATCTTCCATGGCGCCGATACGCTGATCATCATCTGCGCCAGGCCGACCAGCCAGTTCGTTGCGGCCGACTGCTGGCTGGCGGCGGAAAACCTGATGCTCGCGGCGACCGCCGCCGGCCTTGGCAGCTGCGTGATCGGCTCTGCTGTTGCAGCGCTGAATATCCACAAGGTGAAAGCGGAGCTCGGCATTCCCGATGATTACTCCGCGATCGCGCCTGTCGTTGTCGGTGTGCCCGGCGGCGAAACTACGGCCACATCCAGGAAGGAACCAAAGATATTGTTCTGGAAAAAGTAACGATCAGGGGGTAATGCTGGCGGTTGGCGGGAACTTACGGCATATCAGACTCAAGAGGAGATTATGCATATCTTCACACTGGAACACAGCAGGACAGCGCACCGTGCGGATCTGGCGCTATATGGCATCATCGAAGTGGCATTGGCCACATCCCTGGCCGCAGGCGCTCCGCACGAGATGCTGGCAGAACTGGCAGCTTTGGCGATGGCAGGCCTGGCAAGCTGGACCGCCATCGAGTACGCGATGCACCGTTTCCTTTTGCACGGCGTGCAGCCGTTCAAAAGCTGGCATGAAGAGCATCATCAGCGGCCGAACGCGATCATCTTCACACCGACGATCCTGAGCCTGGCATGGCAGTTCGTACTGATCTTCATTCCCGCATATTTGGCAGGAGGTCCGTGGCGAGCATCCGCGCTGACATTCGGCGTGCTGGCCGGATACCTGTCGTACACGATCACCCACCACGCCGTCCACCACTGGCACACCAGCAACTCATGGCTTAAGCAGCGCAAACGCTGGCATGCGCTGCATCACCACCGCACAGATCAACCGGGTTGCTACGGCGTGACCACTGAATTCTGGGACCATGTTTTCGGCAGCGCACGGCATGCGCTTCGGGGAAAATCGGACTGAAGGAAACGCAATGTTGATCGAATACCGCCTTGAAAGATTGTTTGAACAGATAGGAGACGGCATAAGCATTCCGTTGCGGATAATGCTGTGGAACGGACGCGAATTCAATCTCTCCGCAAAACCCACGGTCACCGTCTATGTACCGTCTGCCTCGTCGCTGCGCTATTTCATTCCGCCCGACTTGAACAAGCTGGGCGCTGCATTCGTCGAGGGCCATATCCGCGTCGAAGGATCGGTGCACGAACTGTTCAGGGTTGCGGAAAGCCTGGTAAGCCGCTTTGCCGCCAGGCGCGGCCGCTTGCCGCTGTTCAGGCGGCATAGTTTGAAAAAGGACCGCGCGGCAATCGAATACCATTACGATGTCTCGAACGATTTCTACTCGACGTTTCTGGACCGGAACATGGTCTACTCGTGCGCCTATTACCGGCACCCGGGTGACACGCTGGAAACGGCCCAGGAACAGAAACTCGATCACATCCTGAACAAGCTGATGCTGAAACCGGGCGAGCGTTTTCTCGACATCGGATGCGGCTGGGGTACATTGATTCTGCGCGCGGCGAAGCAGTACGGAGCGATTGCGAAGGGCATCACACTGTCGAAGAACCAGTACGAGCACGCCCGTAAACTGATCCAGGCCGAAGGGCTGCAGAAACGCTGCACGGTCGAGCTGTGCGATTACCGCGACCTGCCGGACGGAAAAAAGTATGACAAGATCGCGAGCGTCGGCATGTTCGAGCATGTGGGATTGAAAAACCTGCCGGTCTACTTTTCCAAAATTGAGTCGCTGCTGGCAGACCAGGGGCTGGTGCTGAACCACGGGATTACCACCAGCGACGTGGAAAGCAGGGAGATCGGCGCCGGCGCCGGTGATTTCATCGAACAATATGTATTCCCCGGCGGAGAATTGCCTCACCTCAGTCTGGCGCTGAAGGAAATTGCGGCGGCAGGCCTCGAGGTAACCGATGTGGAGTCATTGCGGCGCCATTACGCGCGCACCTGCCACGAATGGGCCAACCGGCTCGAATCGAACCGCAACCGCGCGGTTGAAATCGCAGGTGAAAAGCGCTTCCGCATCTGGGAGGTCTATCTTGCCGGCTGCGCCCATGCCTTTTCGCATAACTGGATAAACATCTACCAGATGCTCGCCTGCAAGGCCGGAAATTCCGCGGCCGATCATTTGCCGCTGACCAGGGAATACATGTACCAAAGTTAGCGCGCAGCTCCCTGAATTCGCAGATTAACCCCGGCGGGTTGCGGACCGCAGCACCGTCCCGGTCAACCAGCGCGCAGGCTTTGTCTGGCAAACAAATGGCTTCCATCCGGTCAACGCTCAAGCTTCACCACGTTACAAGCAAGCAAGATGCTGGAGCAAGATTAGTCATTGCTATCGGTTTAATTTGGCCTATACTGAAAAAATGAAAGCATCGACCAAACGCCGCATTGTGAAGGAATTGCTTGCCTTTCTAGGCTGCATTTTATTGGGTTTCGTTGTTATTCCTTTAATTATAGTAACTTTTTTTGACGCCAGCTCAACATACAAGGATGTCCTGGATTCGTTTTTTGTAAACCCTCAAATGGGAGCCTGGGGAATCGCCATATCCCCATATATATTTTATCTGCTCATGCAAACGATTCTTTAGGGCACTAAAAGCATGAAATGCCGTCCTGTATATGGACAGGCCAAATGAAGCAGGACTTCAGCTTTTGACAGATGGCGCGGAAAATTTCGTTGGCGTGCTGCCTAATGTTGTGATGGGGATTGTGCAAAAGCTGCATTCAAATTGCGCACCTCAAAGCAGAACCAGGTGACCATCCGCCCCCGACAATAGCGGAGGTCAATTGTCCATGAAGACATAGGGAGAAATTCAAATTCACCCCTTTCCGATCACGCTTACCTTGCTTCAAGGCGATATAACCTTAGCTGTGGTTTACTTACCCGTTTACTCCTGTTCACATACAGATCCCGGTACAAATATTTCTGTCTTATATGCCCCCTGATCGTTGGGATAACGATTAATTCATGAAGGAGACTAACAGTGAGCAATACCACTTTAAACAATAGTTCCGACAATACAAAGGGCACCTTGTTGGTGCTGGCCTTGATCGTTGTGGCAGCCATTCCCTTGCTTATTGGTTATTGGGCCTCACTGACTGGCGGGGGTTTTAATTAGATTGCGAGTTGTCAGAAGAAATGAAAGCCGGCGAATAGCCGGCTTTTTAACAAATGAACGGTGCAAATACCGATAGAGAATGCTGTGTTCATTCTATGTGGCATGTAGCAGTCATTCATGAAATTCTGCTGTCCAGTATTTGGAGCGGCTCTTGCTCTAGGCTGCGGAACAAACAATTTCAAGGACAGCTTTGCGGCAGTAAATTGGGAAGAATTGACTTCCCCGGTGCCACCAGCGGGCGTCAGCCCCGGACATCGATACGTCCGCCCCTCGCGCGAATCGGGCTGTTGAGCTGCCTAGGTAGATTGTCCATTATGTGCATTAAAGCGAACGCCCCCTTAAGCATTTCCTCAAATAAAAAACCCGGCACTAAGCCGGGTTGGAAAAATCCATGAGCAAATTGTCTGTAATTACGTGCTTGGCGATGGCAGCGGTTTAAGTTTCATTTCTTGCGCGGTTGCTTTTATGAAACCATGCTTCGCATAGATGTCCTGAGCCTCAGGGGTGGCTAAAAATGCGAGAAAGCGTTCCGCGTTTTTCTGGTTATGTCCTGATTTCAAGGCACCGATGGCATAAGCCACTTTGTCGCCCATGTTGTAAGGTGCAGGGATCTCAACACCTTCGATCTTGCGGCCGATCTCTCGCTGGTAGATGATTTCCGTGGCCCACACCAGTCCGACATCGGTCTGGCCAGCCAGAAGTCGCAAAGGTATCTCCCGATGGTGGCGCGAGGTAAACCAGGTCTTATCCTTGATTGCCCAGCAGCTTTTGCATTTCGCATTGCCGGCTACCTTTTCATAGATACCCAACTGTTGGAGCATTTTCGAGCCATAGGATATAAATATCCCTTCGGTTAATGGATTGGGTAGTGACACCACTACATCATCACGAGCCAGGTCTTTGGGGCCCTTGATGTGCTTCGGGTTCCCCTCAAGCACTTCCAGCGCAAGCTTGTTGTGGATGTAAATCATATACTTGTCCATCATCTTCTTGCTATTGAGCTTATTCAGATGATTGACGTTTACGCTTGCGAACAGGTCTGGGGTCATGGAAATCTTCTGGCCGCCGATCTCGCCCTGCTTAAGAAGTTGCCCCTTGAGAATTTGTCCCGGTGGAATGGTCTCAACAAATATCTTTTTGATGTCGGGATTGCTCTTCTGGAAAGCGCCGATCAAATCCTGCATCACCATGAACTGGTTGCCGGCCAGATACATGGAGAGATCCGAATTGTACGAATCGGCTATATTGCCATAGTCGATCTTGCCGTCAGCGTGAAAGGTTCGATGGTCGTGCCCTTTGCCAACATCTTCGGCCGCCATGGTTGCT
>Ga0316575_10000125_pt1 | contig 19447 bp, 11 predicted proteins | sample J5NA_FD_203072 | JGI IMG/M metagenome (GOLD analysis project Ga0316575, IMG submission 203072) | Rhizosphere microbial communities from salt marsh grasses in Alabama, United States - J5-7_050615r2r3 | ecosystem: Host-associated > Plants > Roots > Rhizosphere | place: USA: Alabama | collected...
TGACCCCTGTCGCGCCACCGCCGCCACCGCCCGTCCCTGAGCCGGTTGCCCCGGCAGCGGCCGCGGACCCGGTCGTCGACGCGGTGGTCGGGATCGTCTCGGAGATGACCGGGTATCCGCCGGAGCTGCTCGACCTCGACCTCGACCTCGAGGCCGACCTGGGCGTGGACACCGTCAAGCAGGCCGAGATCTTCGCCGCCGTCCGCGACCGGTACGGCGTCGAACGCGACCCCAACCTCCAGCTGCGCGACTTCCCCACCCTCACCCACGTGATCGGCTGGATCCGCGACAAGGCCGGCATCGCCGCGGCGGCACCAGCGGCGGGCGCGCCGATGTCGGCCCCCACCGAGGCGCCGACGGCAGCCGCCCCGACGCCGGCTGCCACGGGTGCCGTGCACGCCGAGCCGGCTGCCCGCGGTGACCTGGGCGCGACGGACAGCATCCCGCGGCGCGTCCCGGTTCCGTCGCTGCGGCCGTCTTTGGACCAGTGCGTCCCGACGGGCGTCGTGCTCGACGGCGGCAGCCGCGTGGTCGTCATGCTCGACGAGGGAGGCGTCGGCAAGGCCCTGGTCAAGAATCTCGGCAAGTTCGGTGCGACCGTGCTCACCCTCGAGCCCGGGGCCGCCACCGACGACCTGAAGGCCCAGGTCGAGGCATTCGCCGCTGACGGCGGCGTGCAGGGCGTCTACTGGCTCGCGGCGCTCGACGACGAGGGGCCGATGGCCGAGATGGATCTCGCCGCGTGGCGCGAGGCCCTGCGGCGTCGGGTCAAGACCCTTTACACGACGATGCGGGCGTTGTACGACCACGACCCGTTCCTCGTGAGCGCGACCAGGCTCGGTGGCTACCACGGCTACGACGACGAGGGCGCCAAGGCCCCGATGGGTGGCTCGGTCACCGGCTTCACCAAGGCGTACCAGAAGGAGCGGTATCTCGCCGTGCGGGCTGAGGAGCGCCCACAGGACGCGCCGCTGGTCAAGGCCGTCGACTTCGCCCCCAGCCGCAAGACCACAGCCCTGGCCGACGTGCTCGTCGCTGAGACGCTGACCGACCCGGGCTGCGTCGAGGTCGGGTACGCCGCTGACGCGCGGTGGACGATCGGCGTGGTGGAGCGGCCGTTCCCGGCCGAGCCGACCGACGACTCGATCGAGTTGACCCCCGACACGGTGGCGCTGGTCACCGGGGCGGCCGGCAGCATCGTCTCGGCGATCGTCGCCGACCTGGCCGAGGGCGCCGGCGGAGGCACGTTCCACCTGCTGGACCTCACCCCCGAGCCGGACCCGACCGACGACAGGCTGGCCGCCTACATCACCGACCGCGACGCGTTCAAGATGCAGGTCGCGGCCGACCTCAAAGCCAAGGGCGAACGCGCCACCCCCGTCGCGATCGAGCGCGAGCTCGCGGCCTACGAGCGCGCCGAAGCCGCCTTGGCAGCCATCCAGTCCGTCCAGGACGCCGGAGGCACCGTGCGCTACCACGCCGTCGACCTGACGGACCCGGCCCAAGTCGGTGCCGTGATCGACGAGATCCGCGAGAGCAGCGGGCGCATCGACCTGCTGCTCCACGCCGCCGGAGCCCTGCAGGACCGCCCACTGCCGAGCAAGGAACCGCGGATGTTCGACCTGGTCGTCGACGTCAAGAGCGACGGCTGGTTCAACATCCTCACCGCAGCCGGCGACATGCCGATCGGGGTCACCGTCGGCTTCTCCTCGGTGGCCGGACGGTTCGGCAACAGCGCCCAGACCGACTACGCCGCAGCCAACGACCTGCTGTGCAAGACGACGAGTGCGTTCCGGCGCACCCGGCCGGACACCAAGGGCTACGCCCTGGACTGGACGGCGTGGGGCGGCATCGGCATGGCCACTCGTGGGTCGGTGGCAGCGATCATGGACGCCTTCGGCGTGAGCATGCTGCCTCCGGAGGTCGGCGTGGCGTGGATCCGCCGCGAGCTCACCTCCGGCACAGCGGCCGGTGAGGTCGTCGTGGCCGGGTCCCTGGGCATGTTCGGGGAGAACCCGAGCCCGACCGGTGGGCTCGACGTCGACGCGATCAGCACCGAGAACACCGGTCCTCTGGTGGGAGAGCTCGTGGCGGCCAGCGTCCTCGACGGCCTCGTCGTGCGCACCACCCTGGACCCGACGGAGCAAGGGTTCCTCGACGACCACCGGCAGGACGGCACGACCGCCCTGTTCCCCGGCGTCATGTACATGGAGGGCTTCGCCGAGGTCTCGAGGCTGCTGGTGCCGGACTGGCACGTCGTGGCCGTGGAGGACCTCGTCATTCCCGCAGGGATGAAGTTCTTCCGGGACGAGCCCCGCACGTTGACGTTCACCTCGCTGCTGCGACCCGACCCGGACGACCCGGACGCGCTCGTCGCCGAGTGCACCGCGTGGAGCGAGCGGGTGCTGCCCGGCTCGGACACCCCGCAGCGCACCGTGCACGCCCGCGGACGGGTACGGCTGGCGAGCCAGCCTCTGCCGGTCGAGAAGGGACCGAAGCCGACGCTGAGCAGCAAGAAGGCCCTGGCAGCCGACCAGGTCTACCAGGTCTACTTCCACGGCCCGGCCTACCAGGTGATGCAGTCGGTGTGGCGGGCCAAGGGTGACGGCGCGGTCAGCCGGTTCGCGGAGGACCTTCCGCCGAACCACTCCCCCGTCGACGCCCCGACACTGATCGGTCCGCGACTGGCCGAGATCTGCTACCAGACCGCCGGCATGTGGGAGATGGGCCATGACGGCGTCTACGGCCTGCCGTCGATCGTGAAGTCGCTGCGGGTGTACGGAACCCCGACCGAGGAGGGCCCACTGGTCTGTACCGCCCGGCCGACCCCCGACGGGTTCGACTGCGTGGTGCAACGCAAGGACGGCACGGTCGTCGTGCACATGACCGGCTACCAGACGGTCGTGACGCCCAACCCCCTCCCGGACGAGCAGGCAGCCATGCTCGGCTCCGTGATGGGCGACAAGGAGTAGCAGAGGTGACGACAATCAGGCGGCTTGCGATCGTCAACCGCGGCGAGCCGGCGGTGCGCCTGCTCAACGCAGTCGCCGAGATCAACGCCGAGCGCCCGGCCGAGGAGCAGATCACCACGATCGCCCTCTACACAGACCCGGACGCGCAGTCCTGGTTCGTGCGCGCGGCCGACGAAGCCGTGTCGCTGGGGACGCCCACCTTCGTCGACCCCAGCGACGACCACCGCAAGTCCCGCTACCTGGACGAGCCCGGGATCATGGCCGCTCTCGACGCGTCCCGCGCCGACGCCGTCTGGGTCGGCTGGGGCTTCGTATCCGAGCGGGCCTCGTTCGCCAGCCGCTGCGAGGACGCCGGCATCACCTTCATCGGCCCGCGCGCGGAGACCATCCGGCGACTGGGCGACAAGGTCACCTCCAAGCGCATCGCCGAGCAGGCCGACGTGCCCGTCGTCCCCTGGAGCGGCGGGCCGGTGGAGGACGTCGACCAGGCCTTGAGGCATGCCGAACAGCTCGGCTACCCGGTGGTGCTGAAGGCGTCCGCCGGCGGAGGGGGCCGGGGCATCCGCATCGTTCGGGACGCCGCGGAGATGGGCACGGCGCTCGCATCGGCGCGGTCGGAGGCCGGCCTGGCCTTCGGTGACCCGACGGTGTTCATGGAGGAGTTCCTGCCGGCCGCCCGGCATGTCGAGGTCCAGATCATCGCCGACGGTCAGGGAACCACCTGGGCCGTCGGGATCCGTGACTGCAGCGTCCAGCGCCGCAACCAGAAGGTGCTCGAGGAGTCCGCCTCCACCGCCCTCACTCCTGAGAAGGAGCGGGAGATCATGGCTGCGGGGGTGCGGCTCGCCGAGGCGGTCAACTACCGCAACGCGGGCACCATCGAGTTCCTCGTCTCGACCGACGGGGAGCGCTACCTGTTCATGGAGGTCAACACCCGGCTGCAGGTCGAGCACCCGGTGACCGAGGCCACCACCGGCCTCGACCTGGTGAAGCTGCAGATCCACGTGGCCGACGGCGGACGCCTGGAGGGCTCACCGCCGCCGCGGTCAGGGCACGCCATCGAGGCACGACTGAACGCCGAGGACCCCGAGCAGGCCTTCTCCCCCGCCCCCGGCCGCGTCGCGATGTGGCGGCCGCCGCAGGGAAGCGGCATCCGGGTCGACTCCGGGGTGCGGCAGGACGACCAGATCGCCCCGGAGTTCGACTCCATGATCGCGAAGGTGATCGCGTGGGGGAAGGACCGGGACGAGGCCATCGCCCGGCTGGCTCGCGGCATGGCCCAGTCGGTCGTCGTCGTGGAGGGCGGCACGACCAACAAGTCGTTCCTCCTCGGCCTGCTTCGCACCGAGGAAGTGCTCAGCGGCAACATCCACAACCGCTGGCTGGACACGATCACGGCGACCGGGGACCACCTGCCGGCACCGGACCCACTGGCCCTGCTCATCGCCGCAGTCGAGGCCTACGACGCCGAGCACGCCACCGAGCAGGCCGCCTTCCACGCGCGCGCAGCCCGCGGCCGTCCGGTCAACCCCGACAGGATCGGGCAGGAGGTGAAGCTGCGCTACCGAGGCGACGCGTACGGCTTCACGACCTACCTCGTCGGGCCGGGGCACTACCGCGTCATGGACGGCAGGGACCTCGCCGACCTGCACGTGCAGCGGATCAACGAGTACGAGCGGGTCGTGACGGCCGGGGGGCGCCGGCACCGCGTCGTCGCCGTCCGACAAGGTCCGGTCAGCCGCATCGAGGTGGACGGCACGAGCCACCTCATCCTGCGCGACGACGGCGGGGTCGTCCGAGCCGGCGCACCCGCCTTCGTGGTGGCTCTGCTGGTCGAGCCCGGCCAGCGCATCGCCGAAGGCGACCCCATCGTCGTGCTGGAGAGCATGAAGATGGAGATGACGGTGGCCGCTCCGTTCGCCGGAACGGTCGCCAGTCTCGAGACGAGCCCGAACGTCCAGGTCGACACCGGGTCCCCGCTGCTGCGCATCAGCGCCGACCAGGAGGTGGCGACGGTCGGCGCGACCGGCGAGCGCGTGTCGATCACCGGCTTCGGCGAGACTCCGCAGCAGGACGACGAGGCGCTGTGCCGACCGATCTACCGGGCCCTGGGTCGCTACCTGCTCGGCTACGACCTCGAGCCCGCCGGCTCGGCCCGGTTGCTGGCCGACCAACGTCGCCTCGAAGAGGCCGTCGCTCCCGTCGACCGCGCGCTCCTGGCCTGCGAGAACGAGTTCCTCGACCTGTTCACGGACGTGGCCGGGCTGTACCGCCCTCGTCCCCAGGCCGACCCGGAGTCCGACCTGGTGTCGAGCACCCAGGAGTACCTGCTGTCCTACCTGCAGTGGCTCGACCCGGAACGCGCCGGGCTCCCCGACTCCTTCCGCGACCGGTTGCAGCGCGCCCTCGAGCGGTACGGCGTCGATGGCCTCGAGCGCAGCGCCGCCCTCGAGGACGCCGTCGTGTGGATGTTCCGGTCGTTCAGCCGCGTCGGCGACCTGCTGCCTGCCGTGTCCGCGATCCTCACCCGGTGGCTCACCTACGCCGACCAGCTCCGGCCGACGGTCGGCCCGGAGCTGCGCGCACGGCTCGACGACCTCGCCGCCGTCACCGCCGGTCGACACCAGGTGCTCTCCGACCTCGCTCGGGACGTGCGGTTCCGGTACGTCGACGAGCCGCAGTTCCAGGCCACCGTCGCGCAGGTCTACCAGCGCATGAGCGAGCACCTCGACGCCCTCGCGGCTGCCCCCGAGGATGCCGACGTCGCGCATCACGTCGACGCGCTCGTCGCTTGCCCCCAGCCGCTGCGCAGCTTGATGCTGCAGCGATGGTTCGACGCTGACGAGCACCTGCGCCGGCGTCTGCTCGAGGTGCACGCCCTGCGCTTCTACCGCATCCGCCGGCTCCGGGGACTGGCGGTGGACGAGTACCAGGGCCAGCTCATCGCCTCGGCCGGCTACGACTACGAGAACCTTCACGTCCACCTCGTCGTCGGCTACGCGGCGCTCGGGGACCTGCCCCACCTCGCCGAGGCGGTTGCCGAGCACCTGACCGTGGTCGCCCCGGACATCACCCCCGTGGTGGAGCTGGTCGCCTGGCGCGAAGGCGTGCAGCCGGAGGCCGACGTGATGGCGGCCGAGGTGCACGGGATGCTCGACCAGTGCGACTTCGGTCGCCAGGTGCGCCGCGTCGACCTGACGCTGACCCACCTGGGCGGGCCGGAGGCGGAGCACCTGCGCACCCAGCACTTCACGTTCCGTCAGCAGCCCGACCGCCAGTTCGTCGAGGACCTCCTCTACCGCAACCTGCACCCGATGCTGGGCAAGCGCCTGGACCTGTGGCGGCTGTCGAACTTCGAGCTGTCCCGGCTGGCGTCCCCGGAGGACGTCTACCTGTTCAAGGGGACCGCCCGGGACAACCCGAAGGACGAGCGACTCTTCGCCCTCGCAGAGGTGCGCGACCTCACCCCGTCGGCACCGGACGCCGACCACGTGGTGCACTACCCCGCCCTCGAGCGGGTCGGGATGACCGCGCTCGCGGCGATGCGCCAGACGCTCGCGGAGCTCCCGGCCCGGCAACGCCCGTCCGGGAACCGACTCGTGCTCTACGTGAGGCCACCGTTCGACGTCCCTCGGCGTTCGTGGCCCGAGCTCGCGCGTCAGTTCGCGCCGCTGGCCGCCGGGACGGGCCTGGAGAAGGTCGTGCTGAGGGTAAGCATCCCCGTGTCGGACGGCAGCACCGAGGAGGCGGTGCTGCACGTCGAGGGAACCACCGGCCGCGGCGTGACCGTGCGGGTGCGTCCCGTCGGCGACCAGCCCATCCGGCCACTGACCCCGTACCGACAGAAGGTGCTGCGGGCCCAGCGCTTCGGGGTCCCCTACCCCTACGAGCTCGTGCGCATGCTGGCGCCGCGACCGGGCACCCAGGCCGACTTCCCGCCCGGCAAGTTCGTCGAGCACGACCTCGACCCCGAGGGCCGGACCATCGAGGTGGGCACGAGAGACCTCGGCAACAACACGGCCAACATCGTCTTCGGGCTCATCACGAACTACACCGACACCGTGCCGGAGGGCATGACCCGGGTGGCCATCCTCGGTGACCCCACCATCGGGCTGGGTAACCTCGCCGAGCCGGAGTGCCGGCGCATCATGGCCGCTCTGGACCTGGCCGAGCAGCGAGGCATCCCGGTGGAGTGGTTCGCGGTGTCCTCCGGGGCGCGCATCGCCATGGACTCCGGCAGCGAGAACATGGACTGGATCTCAGCCGTGCTCCGCCGCATCATCGAGTACACGCAGGCGGGCGGCGAGCTCAACGTGGTGGTGACCGGCATCAATGTCGGCGCCCAGCCGTACTGGAACGCCGAGGCCACGATGCTCATGCACACCCGGGGCATCCTCGTCATGACACCGACGAGCGCGATGGTGCTCACCGGCAAGCAGGCGCTGGACTTCTCCGGCGGGGTGTCCGCGGAGGACAACTTCGGCATCGGCGGCTACGACCGGATCATGGGTGTCAACGGTCAGGCCCAGTACTGGGCCCCCACCGTCCAGGCGGCCTGCGAGGTGCTGCTCCGTCACTACCACCACACCTACGTCGTGCCCGGCGAGCGCTTCCCCCGGCGACACGTCACCAGCGACCCCGCCGACCGGGACGTCCGGTCGGCGCCGCACGCCCCCACCCCGGGCGTCGACTTCACCTCTGTCGGCGACATCTTCTCGGCCGAGCGAAACCCCGAGCGCAAGAAGCCGTTCGACATCCGCTCGGTCATGCGGGCCGTCGCCGACAGCGACAACGAGCCGCTGGAGCGTTGGAAGGACTGGCGGGAGGCCGAGATCTCGGTGGTGTGGGACACCACCATCGGGGGCATCCCGGTGTGCCTGCTGGGCCTGGAGTCGCGGACGCTGGCGCGCCGAGGGTACGTCCCCGCCGACGGACCGTCGTCGTTCACCTCCGGCACGCTGTTCCCCCAGTCCTCGCGCAAGACGGCCCGCGCCATCAACGCGTCCAGCGGCAACCGGCCGCTGGTCGTGCTGGCCAACCTGTCCGGCTTCGACGGCTCACCGGAGTCGATGCGCCGCTGGCAGCTCGAGTACGGCTCGGAGATCGGTCGGGCGATCACCAACTTCTCCGGCCCGATCGTGTTCGTCGTCGTCTCCCGCTACCACGGCGGGGCGTTCGTGGTGTTCTCCAAGCGACTCAACGAGGAGATGGAGGTCGCGGCTGTCGAGGGGTCCTACGCCTCGGTGATCGGCGGGGCCCCGGCCGCGGCGACGGTGTTCAGCCGTGACGTCAAGATCCGCACCGAGAACGACCCGCGCGTGGTGTCCCTGCGCGAGAAGGTGGCGGCGGCCGACCGCGAGGAGGCCACGACGTTGCGCACCGAGCTCGCCGAGGTGATGGAGCAGGTGCGCTCGGAGAAGCTCGGCGAGGTCGCCGACGAGTTCGATGCGATCCACACGATCCAACGAGCCCAGCGGGTCGGGTCGGTGGACCGCATCATCGATGCTGCGGATCTGCGTTCCTACGTCATCGACGCCATCGAGCGGGGGATGGCGCGCTACGACTGAGCCAGCGGGTCGGCCATCCAGCTGTGCGTCGGTCGTGCGCCCACCAGCGCCGACGGGTGCTCCAGCGGCTCGGGCGCGGGGCCGGGGACGTCGTAGGCGACGGTGAGCAGCCACGGCCCCACCCGTAGCCACCATCCCGGCATGGGCCTGCCGCCGTCGTCACGCACCTCCAGCGGGGCCCACCGACCGTCCGACGCCGACGCCGGGTCGAGGTGCACCTCGACGGTGCGGGTGTCGCGGCGCAGCCCCGTCCGCCGGACCTTCAGCGCGCTCTCCTTGGCCGACCAGACGAGGTTCGCCAGCATCGCCTGCCCCTCCTCGTCGGCTGCCCGCACCATCTGCTGCTCGTGCGGGGTCAGGAAGTCGGCGACGAAACCTGCGCTGCGGGGCTCGACGAGCTCGACGTCGCACCCGACCGCTCCGAGGTCCCGGCCGACGAGACACACCCCCCAGCCCGCCCGGTCCGTCAACGACACGTCGAGCCCGAGCGGCTCCCCGTCCACCTCCACGTAGGGGGCGCCGGTGAGGCGGTTGGGCACCGCGATACGCCCGAGCGTGGCCTCGTCCGTGGGCCACCCGAGGGTCAGCGCCACCGCGTGCTTCGCGGTGAGCCGGCGCACCAGGTACTCGGTGCGGCGCTTGCGGAAGCGCATCCCGGCCGCGCGTCTGGCCTCGTAGGCCGTCAGCCACGCCTGCCCGGCCGGCAGGTGCGGCTCCCCGCGAGCCACCCAGCGCACGGTGCCGCTACCAGATGCTGACGCGCTCGGACGGGTCGAGCCACAGCGCATCGCCGGGGCCGACGTCGAACGCCTCGTAGAACTCCGGCACGTTGCGGACGGTCCCGTTGCAGCGGAACTCCGCCGGGCTGTGCGGGTCGATGGACAGCAGCCGGATGGTCTCCTCCGGCCGGGACTTCTCCCGCCACACCTGCGCCCAGCCCAGCACGAGGCGCTGGAGCCCGGTGAGCCCGTCGATGACGGAGGGCTGCCTCCCGTCGAGGGAGATGCGGTAGGCCTCGGCCGCGATGGCGAGCCCGCCGAGGTCGCCGATGTTCTCCCCCACCGTGAGCGACCCGTTCACGGTGTGCCCCGGGGTGTCGGCCGGTTCGTAGCGGTCGTACTGGGCGGCGAGGGCCTCGGCCCGGGCGTCGAACTCCGCACGGTCCTGCTCGCTCCACCAGTTGTGGAGGTTCCCGGCTCCGTCGTACTTGCTTCCCTGGTCGTCGAAGCCGTGGCCGATCTCGTGGCCGATGACGGCCCCGATGCCTCCGTAGTTGGCCGCGTCGTCGGCGTCGGGGTCGAAGAACGGGGGCTGCAGGATCGCCGCCGGGAACACGATCTCGTTCATCCCGGGGTTGTAGTAGGCGTTGACGGTCTGCGGCGTCATCAACCACTCGCCGCGGTCCACCGGCTCGCCGATCTTCCCCAGCTCCCGGTCCGTCTCGAACGCGACAGCCCGCTCGACATTGCCCAGCAGGTCCCCGCGCCGGATATCGAGCGCCGAGTAGTCCCGCCACGACTCGGGGTAGCCGATCTTGGGCGTGAAGGCGTCCAGCTTGTCCAGCGCCGCCTGCCGGGTCTGCGGGGTCATCCACTCCAGGGCGCCGATGCGACGGCGGTAGGCCTCGACGAGGTTGTCGACGAGCACCTGCATGCGTGCCTTGGCCTCCGGGGGGAAGTGCCGCGCCACGTAGAGCCTCCCGAGCGCCTCGCCGAGGGCCGACTCCACCAGGGACACCCCGCGTTTCCACCGCGCCCGGAGCTCCTGCGCGCCCGTGAGGACCCGACCGTAGAAGTCGAAGTTCTCCGCGACGAACGCCTCGCTCAGGTACGGGGCGAAGGAGTGCACCACCCGCCACCGCAGCCAGGCCCGCCAGACCGCGGGGTCCACCTCGGCCAGCTCGACGGACAGGGCGGAGAAGAAGCTGGGCTGGCGGACCACGACCTCCTGCAGCTCGTGCCCCTCGCCGCCGACGCCCGCGATCCAGTCTGACCAGGTCACCGCCGGAGCCAGCTCGGCCAGGTCGCCGCGGCGAAGAAGGTTGTACGTCCTGGTGGCGTCCCGGGTCGCGACCCGGTCCCAGTGGGCCGTCGCCAGCCGCGTCTCGACCTCCATCACCCGGTGGGCGTCCTCGACCGAGCCGGCATCGGCGAGCTCGAGCATGCGCTGCACGTGCCCCAGGTAGTCCTGCCTGATCTGCGCGAAGCGCTCGTCGCGGTAGTAGGACTCGTCGGGGAGCCCGAGGCCGCCTTGGCCCAGGTAGAGCAGGTAGCGGCTGGAATCCCCCTGGTCGGTGCTCACGAACGAGGAGAACAGGCCCCGCACCCCGAGGCGCTCGACGGCGGCGACGACCCGGACGAGGTCGCTGGGCCCGGCGACCTCCTCGACCATCGCGAGGGCCGGGGCAAGCGGTGCCGCGCCGAGGGCGTCCACGCGTTCGGCATCCATGAAGTCGGCGTAGAGGTCACCGATCTTCTGCTCGTCGGAGCCCTCCGGCGCCGACGAGGACGACACCTGCTCCACGATCGCGTGCAGGTTGGCCTCCGCCTCGTCGCGTAGCCGGATGAACTCCCCGTACCGAGCCTTGTCCGCCGGGATCTCGACGGTGTCGAGCCAGCGCCCGTTGAGGTACCGGAACAGGTCGTCCTGCGGACGGACCGTCGGGTCGAGGTAGGAGGTGTCGATACCGGACGTCACGGCACCACTGTGTCACGAGCGTGATCAGGCGGAGCGCAGAACCACCACAGGGCACGGTGCGTGGTGAACCAGGTACGTGGCGACGGTGCCGAGGTGCATTCCCGGCAGCTCTCCCCGTCCGTGGCTGCCGACGACGAGCAGGTCGGCGTCCTCGGCCACGCGCGCCAGCACCCTGGCCGCGCGCCCCTCCTCGATGTGCGCGCTGATGGGCACATCGGACTCCGGCCCGACGACGTCGTCGAGCACCGCCTGCAGCACCTCCGTGGCGTGGTCTGCGTAGTCCTGCTCCTCGGCCGTGGGCACGACGATGATCGACAGCGGCACCTCCCAGACGGTGACGGCGTCGACCGTCCCGCCGATACGGCGGGCGTGGTCGACCGCCCACCGCAGGGCCTGCTTGCTGTTCTCCGACCCGTCGATGCCCACCACGACGCGTTGGCTTGTCATCTCCTCATCCCCTCTCGCCTCCACTTGAGCACGCCGCACCGGCCAGGACCAGGGCCGGACGACGCATCCGCCATGCATCCGGCCCTTCGGACCTACCGCTTGCCCTGCCCGCGGAGTACGTGTGAGGAGGAGGAATAGACATGATCATTCGTCCCGACCGCAGGATGTACACCAAGGCGTGGATGATCCTCGGAACCATCACGATGCTCGTCCTCGCTGGGGCAGCCCTCACCCACCTGGGTATGGCGCTGGCCGACGCCGCCCCGGGCGCCGTGGGCCTGCTGTGGGCCGCCACCGGTGCCGCGACGCTGCTCATGTGGCTCGTGTCCGCCCCGATCATCGCCTTGTGGATCAGGAACCTGTCCTACCGGATCACCGACACCGACGTGCTCATCAACAAGGGCATCCTCACCAAGATCGAGCAGAGCATCCCGCTGCGGATGATCACCGACTTCCGTCTCAACCGCAGCCTGTACGACCGATGGCTGGGGATCGGGTCCATCGACGTGCAGACCGCCGGGCAGTCGGTCAACACCACCGGTTACGAGGGCCGCCTCAGCGGCCTCGCGGACTGGGCGGTGCTCCACACCGACCTCACGGGTCGGTTGCAGCGGACGGGGGGCCAGCCCGGGCCGCGTGAGGCCGAGACGGAGCTGCACGCCCTCGTCGGCGAGGTCCGGCACATCCGTGCGCTGCTCGAGGCCTCGCACGTGTACGTCGGACCCTCGTAGGGCATGCTTGCGGTGTGGGTCCGCGACCCGGGTCCACCGTGACCGCGACACCGAGCCGAGGACGACATGACCGACACCGCCGTGCCCGCCAGCCAGACCCAGGACGAGCCCGACGCCTGGAGGACCTTCCGGGGAACCCAGTGGCAGATCACCATCGACGTGCGCGACTTCATCCAGCAGAACTACGAGCCCTACACCGGTGACGACAGCTTCCTCACCGGTGCGACGGAGCGCACGCGGGGCCTGTGGCAGCGGCTCAGCGACCTCATGGTGGTGGAGCGGGAGAAGGGCATCCTCGACGTCGACGTCCACACCCCGGCCATGATCACCAGCCACGAGCCCGGCTACATCGACAGGGACGCCGAGCTCGTCGTCGGTCTGCAGACCGACGCCCCGCTCAAGCGGGCGATCATGCCCAACGGTGGCTGGCGGATGGTCGAGAGCGGGCTCAAGGCCTACGGCTACGAGCCGGACCCCCAGGTCCGCGAGATCTTCACCAAGTACCGCAAGACCCACAACGACGGGGTCTTCGACGCCTACACGCAGGAGATCATGGCTGCCCGCCGGTCGGGCATCGTCACGGGTCTGCCCGACGCCTACGGCCGTGGCCGCATCATCGGCGACTACCGCCGCGTCGCGCTCTACGGGGTAGACCGTCTCGTCGAGCGCAAGAAGCAGGAGAAGGCCGCGCTGGACCTGCTGCACTCCACCGACGACGTCATCCGGGACCGGGAGGAGCTGGCGGAGCAGCTCCGCGCCCTCGGCGAGCTCGTGGAGATGGCCGCGTCCTACGGCTTCGACGTCCGCCATCCGGCCCGCACCGCGCACGAGGCCCTGCAGTGGCTCTACCTAGCCTACCTGGCCGCGGTGAAGGAGCAGAACGGTGCTGCCATGTCGCTCGGACGGGTGTCGACGTTCCTCGACGTCTACCTGGATCGCGACCTGGCAGAGGGACGCATCACCGAGGAGTTCGCCCAGGAGCTGGTCGACGACTTCGTGATGAAGCTGCGCATCGTCCGCTTCCTGCGCACCCCGGACTACGACGCCCTGTTCTCCGGTGACCCCACCTGGGTCACCGAGGCCATCGGTGGCATGGGCGAGGACGGGCGACCGCTGGTGACGCGCACCTCGTTCCGCTTCCTGCAGACGCTGTACAACCTGGGGCCCGCTCCCGAGCCGAACCTCACCGTCTTCTGGTCGCCGTCCCTGCCGGAGGGCTTCAAGAGGTTCGCCGCGCAGGTGTCCATCGACACCTCCTCGATCCAGTACGAGAACGACGAGCTCATGCGCCCGCGGTTCGGCGACGACACGGCCATCGCCTGCTGCGTCTCGGCGATGCCCGTCGGCAAGCAGATGCAGTTCTTCGGTGCCCGGGTCAACCTCGCCAAGGCGCTGCTCTACGCGCTCAACGGCGGACGGGACGAGATCACCGGAACCCCGGTGGCGGCCGTCGGGGAGCCGGCCACCGGCGAGGTGCTCGACTACGAGGACACGCTGGAGAGGTTCGACGAAACCCTGGAGTGGCTGGCCCGGGTGTACGTCAACGCCCTCAACGTCATCCACTACATGCACGACAAGTACGCCTACGAGCGCATCGAGATGGCCCTGCACGACTACGCCCCCCACCGCACGCTGGCCTGCGGCATCGCGGGGCTGTCCGTGGTCGCCGACAGCCTCTCGGCGATCAAGCACGCCACCGTCCGTCCCGTGCGCGACGAGACGGGCCTCATCGTCGACTTCGAGACCGAGGGCACCTTCCCGTGCTTCGGCAACAACGACGACGAGGTCGACCAGATCGCCGTCTGGGTCGTCGAGACGTTCATGGACAAGGTGCGCAAGCACCCCGCGTACCGAAACGCGCAGCACACCCAGTCGGTGCTGACCATCACGAGCAACGTCGTCTACGGGAAGAAGACCGGCAACACCCCCGACGGGCGCCGCAAGGGCGAGCCGTTCGCTCCCGGCGCCAACCCCATGCACGGCCGGGACAAGAAAGGCCTGGTCGCTGCCGCGCTGTCGGTGGCCAAGCTCCCCTACGAGGACTCCGAGGACGGGATCTCGCTGACCGCCTCTCTCATGCCCAGCGTGCTGGGCAAGACCGAGGACGAGAAGATCGCGACGATGGTCGGCATCCTCGACGGCTACATGTCTGCCGAGGGCTTCCACATGAACGTCAACGTGCTCAACCGGGACACCCTCCTCGACGCCATGGAGCACCCGGAGAACTACCCGCAGCTGACCATCCGCGTCTCCGGGTACGCCGTGAACTTCGTGCGACTCACCCGGGAGCAGCAGAAGGACGTCATCAACCGGACCTTCCACATGAATCTGTAGGTGCCGACTCGCTGACGAATCGAGGAAACTCCGGGTTAACGAGGCATGACCACGGCATGATCCCGTCGTGGACCTCATCCCCAACGACAACCGCCCGGACGGTGCGTCGCTGACCCCGTACGGACAGGTCTACGCCCGGGAGAGCCCATTCGCCCATCCGCCGAAGAAGCCGCTGCTGACCCGGGTGCTGCCGCTGCTGACCACTCTGCGCTCGTACTCCCGCCGGCGGCTGCGCACCGACGTGCTCGCCGGCCTCACCGTCGCAGCGCTGGCCCTCCCCTCGGGAATGGCGTACGCGCAGATCGCGGGGGTGCCGATCAGCATGGGCCTGTACGGGTCGGTGCTGCCCGTGGTCGCCTTCGCGCTGGTCAGCTCCTCCCCCCGGGTCGTCATCGGCGCCGAGGGCACCACGTCCATCCTGGTAGCCGCCGCGCTGGTCGGCACCGCCGTCGGGGGTGAGGAGCGCGCCGGGCAGGCCGCCATGCTCGCCCTGCTCGTCGCAGGGGTCTACCTGATCACCTACCTGCTCAAGATGGGCTGGCTCGCTGACTACCTGTCGCTTCCCGTGCTCGTGGGCTACATCCACGGTGTCGCGATCCTCCTCATCGTCGGACAGGTCCCCAAGCTCCTCGGCATCGAGGTGGACGCCGAGCATGCGCTCGGCGAGGTGGTGCAGACGATCACCAGTCTCGGCACCGCCAACCCCGCGACCGTCGTCGTGGGGGTGAGCGCGCTCGTCCTGCTGGTGGTCGGCAAGCGGCTGATGCCCACCTTCCCGGGTGCGCTGGTCGTGGTGGTCGCGGGGATCGCCCTGTCGTGGTGGCTGTCCCTCGAGGACGGTGGCGTGGCGACGATCGGCCCCGTCCCCGCGGGCCTGCCGAGCTTCTCGTTCCCGCCGATCGAGCCGGACCTGCTCTCCTCGTTGCTGCCCGCCGCGGTCGGCATCTACCTCGTGACGTTCTCCGACTCGATCCTCACCGCCCGCTCCTTCGCCGAGCGGCACGGCGAGCGCGTGGACGCCGACCAGGAGATGCTCGCCCTGTCCGCTGGCAACCTCGCCGCCGGCGTCACCGCCGCGCTCCCCATCAACAGCAGCGGGTCCCGCACCGCGGTCAACGACGCGATGGGGTCGACCAGCCAGGTCTCCGGGCTCGCCGCCGCAGCCGGGGTAGCGCTCGTGCTGCTGGTGCTGACCGAGCCGATGCAGTACCTGCCGAGCGCGATCCTGGCCGCGGTCATCATCCAGGCCTCGTTCGGGCTGTTCTCCCGCCGACAGTGGCAGGAAGTCCGCCGCATCAGCCGGTTCGAGCCGGTGATCGCCGTGGTGGCCCTCCTCGGGGTCCTCGCCCTCGGTGTGCTCCAGGCGATTGTCCTGGCGGTCGCCCTGTCGATCATCGACGCGATCCGGCGCAGCGCCCGACCGCACGACGCGGTGCTCGGTTACGACCCCGACCAGGAGCGCTACGTCGACGTGCGCGACGTCCCGTACACGCTGGTCACCCCCGGCGTCGTCATCTACCGCCTGGACGACCGGCTGTTCTTCGCCAACGCCTCCTGGATGAAGCAGCGACTCGGTCAGGCCATCGCCGGGGCGCCCTACCTCGTGCGCTGGGTGGTGTTCAACGCCGAGGCCGTCACGCACATCGACTCCACCGGAGCAGCGACGCTGGAGGACATCGTCGAGGAGCTGCGGGAGCAGGACATCACGTTCACCATCGCGCGGCTCAAGTCGAGCGCACGCCGACGCCTGGTCGAGTCCGGGCTGGCCGACCTGCTGGGCCCGCAGAACATCTACCCGACGGTGCACGCCTCGGTGGAGGCCTACGCCGAGCTGGCCGAGGAGGTGGACGTCGAGGAGGTCCAGCGGCCGATGGAGTAGGTATCGTCGAGTGGTGAGCGACCCGTCGGTCATCCCCGTCTCCGAGCTCGACGCTCGCCTGCACCAGCCCCCGTCGCGTTTCGAGGTCGAGGACGAGCCGCAGGCCGATGGAAGCGTCCGCGGCTACCTCCACTCCACCGAGACCGTGGGCTCGGTCAACGGCCCCGGCGTCCGCTACACCGTCTACCTGTCCGGCTGCCCCCTGCGGTGCCTGTACTGCCACAACCCGGACACGTGGGAGATGCGGATGGGTGAGCACGTCGACGTCGAGACCGTGCTCTCCGACGTCGGCAAGTACGCCCGGTTCATCTCGGTGTCGGGTGGCGGGCTGACGGTCTCCGGCGGCGAGCCGCTGCTGCAACCGCGGTTCGTGGCCGAGCTGTTCCGGGGGGTGAAGGAGCGGTTCGGCATGCACACCGCTCTCGACACCTCGGGCAGCCTGGGCGCCCGGGCGTCGGACGCCCTGCTCGACCTCACCGACCTCGTGCTTCTCGACATCAAGTCCGGGCTCCCGGAGACGTACCGCCGGGTCACCTCGGGCGAGCTGGCACCCACCCTCGACTTCGCCCGCCGCCTCGCTGGTCGGGGCAACCGCATGTGGGTGCGCTACGTCCTCGTCCCCGGACTCACCGACGAGAAGGAGAACGTCACCGCTGTCGCCGACTTCGTAGCGACCCTGGACGGCGTCGACCGCGTCGAGATCATGCCGTACCACGAGTTCGGGGAACTGAAGTACGAGGCACTCGGGTGGTCGTACCGCCTGGCCGACGTCGAACCGCCCACGAAGGACCAGGTGCGCAGCGCCCAGGAGGTCTTCCGCTCGCGCGGCCTGTTCGTCATGTAGGCAGACGCCGGGCGTTGTAGATGGCGCCCCCTGCCGCGGCGTAGTCCGTGAGAACCGCTGCCGCCTGCCGGTGCAGCACGCCCAGCTCGACGTCGATGCCGCGGGCCCGCAAGGCCCCCATCCAGTCCGACGGCTTCGGCCCCTCGTCGAACCCGATCGCCCGAGCGTCGGCGTCCCGGGCGCCGCACACCAGCGCCGCCACTCCCGACCACACCACGGCACCGAGGCACATCACGCAGGGCTCGACACTCGAGACGAGCTCGACCTCCCCGGCCTCGCTGAGGTCGAAGCTGCCCACCCGCTGCTCGGCCAGCTGCAGGGCGACCATCTCAGCGTGGGCGGTCGAGTTGCGCGCCGACACGACGAGGTTCACCCCAGCGGCGAGCACCGCCCCCGTGCCGGCGTCCACGACGGCCGCGCCGAACGGGCCGCCGGAACCGGCCTCGATGTTGCGGGCGGCCAGGTCCACGACGTAGCGCATGCGGTCCTCGCGGCTCTCGAGCACCGTCGGGCGCTCCAGCCGGTGCTCGAGCCAGCCGGGCAGCGCGACCTCGATGCGCCGCGTCACAGGTCCCGTCCGTACACGAGCAGGCCGACCTCCGGACGGGGGTGCCAGTCCCGCTCGGGGAGCCGGACGAAGCCCATCTGCTCGTAGAGTCGGTGGGCCAGGACCATGCCGGGGGTGGTCGACATCACGAGGCGGACGGCCCCGAGGTCGCGGGCTCGGGCGAGACAGGCCTCCACGAGACTCCTCCCCACTCCCCCGCGCCGCTGGTCGGCCGCCACGGCGAGCATGCGGAACTCAGCCTCCCCGGGGGCGCACACCTCGGCCCACGGGGTCCCTGCTCGGCAGAACGTCACCGTGCCGACCACGTCGTCCCCGGCGCTGGCCACGAGCACCTCGGCGTCGCGAGCGCGTGCCTGCACGTCCTTCAGCTCGTGGACGTAGGGGCTCGCCGGGTCGATGAACCCCTCGTCGACGTAGCAGCGCACGACGAGGTCGGCCACCGCTGGGAGGTCGCCGGACACCGCGTCCCTGACGACGATCGGTGCCTTCACGCTGCTCAGCCTAGGAGTCGGCGCCGAGCAGCCGGCGAGCGTTGCCCCAGAGCACCGCCCGCAGCCAGTCCTCGCCCATCCCCGTGCCGAGCAGCGACTCCACGGCGTGCGCGTACGGGTAGGGGATGCTCGGCAGGTCGCTGCCGAACAGCACCCGCTCCTCGAGGTCGCGCAGGCGGGCCACCTCGTCGGACCGGACCGGGCGCATCCGGTCCATGAACGCGGTGAAGCTCATCGTGGTGTCGAGGTAGGTCGCCGGACGTCGCTCGAGAAGGTCGAGGAACTCCGAGGTCTCCGGGGCCCCCAGGTGGGCGATGACGGCGGGCAGCCGGGGGTGGCGGTCCAGGACGGCGCTGATCGGCCCGACCCCGGTGAAGCGCCCCGGTACCGGTCCGGAGCCGGCATGGATCACGGTCGGCACGCCGGCCTCGGCCAGCAGTCCCCACACGTCGTCGAGGACGGGCAGGCGCGGGTCGAAGTTCCCCACCTGCAGGTGCACCTTCGCCACCCGGGCCCCGTCGACCAGTGCTCGCCCGACGTAGTCCACGACCCCGGGCTCCGGGTAGAAGGTGAGAGTCGCCAGCACCTCCGGGAACTGTGCCGCCAGACCCAGTGAGTGCGCGGTCAGGGACTCGGCCATCCCTGGCCGGTGCGCGTACGGCATCGTCGGGAAGGCCAGCACCCGCATGCTGCGAAGATGCTCGACGAGCGCGGGGACGGGCCAGCGGTAGCGGATCGGCCACCGCCGACCGATGAGCGGGCCGGCCGTGTCGAACTGCTCCCAGACGCGTTCCTGCAGTCGTGCCGGCAGCAGGTGGACGTGGAGGTCGATGATCCCGGGGATCCCGAGGGCCTCCACGATGCCCGCGACGGCGGCATCCTCCGGCGGCGCGACGACGGGGTCGAACACGCGCTAG
>Ga0316575_10000126_pt1 | contig 19417 bp, 15 predicted proteins | sample J5NA_FD_203072 | JGI IMG/M metagenome (GOLD analysis project Ga0316575, IMG submission 203072) | Rhizosphere microbial communities from salt marsh grasses in Alabama, United States - J5-7_050615r2r3 | ecosystem: Host-associated > Plants > Roots > Rhizosphere | place: USA: Alabama | collected...
TGCAGAGGTTCGCATACCTGTCTGGAATGCCGCCGGAATCCGCGAAGTCGTGCAACAGGAAAAAGAGCGCCTTTTCATTGCCACGCCGTATGCGACAAAGCTGGATGACGTGGCGCTCAAATCGCTGAGGGCCGCACCTGATGAACTGGCCCGTTTCGGTTTTGCGGTGGCCAATTTTTTGAATCCGCATGTGCCGGCGCCGCCGGATCTTTCGGCTGAACTTCGAGAAGTTGCCGGTGAGGTTGGCCGGGCACTGAAAGACGCCCAAAGGCCGTTGATCGTGTCCGGGACCTCCTGCGGCAGTGAATCCCTGATCCAGGCTGCCGCTAACATCGCCTGGGCATTAAACGCGCAGGGGAAAAATGCACAAATAAGCTTTATTGTGCCGGAGTGCAACAGTATGGGATCGGCCCTCATGGGCGGTCGCAGTCTAAGCAATGCCTTTCAGGCCGTTCAGCAGGGTGAAGCCGATACGGTTGTTATCCTGGAGAACGATCTTTACCGACGGGCTCCGGCTGCCGTCGTAGACGCTTTATTCGAGGTCACCAAACAGGTGATCGTCATCGATCACCTGTCTCACGCCACCGGCTCCCGGGCCAATGTGGTGCTGCCGGCGGCCACCTTCGCGGAATCATCCGGCACACTGGTGAGCAATGAAGGTCGCGCGCAACGATTTTACCGGGTATTGGTGCCGGCCGGGGAAATCCGTGAAAGCGCGCACTGGCTGCAGGAGATCAGCCGGGCAGTCGATCAAGCGCAGACCGGCGGATGGCAGAACCTCGATCAACTCGTGGCTGCCCTGACGAGCGCATTACCGGACTTCAGCGCTATTTCGCAAATCGCACCCGGAGCGGATTTCCGTGAAATCGGCAGCAAGATACCCCGTCAGCCGCATCGGTATAGCGGGCGCACCGCCATGCTGGCCAATATCGATGTCCACGAACCTAAACCGCCCGCTGATATCGATTCCGCCCTGGCCTTTTCGATGGAGGGCTATGACGGTCAGCCGCCCGCCGCCCTGATTCCTCGATTTTGGGCACCGGGCTGGAATTCGGTGCAGGCACTTAATAAATTCCAGAGCGAAGTCGGCGGGCCGATGCGTGGCGGTGACCCGGGAAGACGTCTGATCGAACCCGCCGGCGAAGCTGCGGCAGGATACTTTAACAAGATACCGCCGCGGCTCAAACCGGGTTCGGGTGAGTGGATTCTAACGGGTATCCATCACCTTTTCGGTTCTGAAGAACTCAGCCAAACTGTAAAAACGATCGCCGGGCAAGCCCCGCGGCTTTATCTGTCCATGCGCCCGGAAGATGCCGATGAACTTATGGTGACGGCCGGCGAAGCCGTCACGATCGCCCTGGGGGATTTCCGTCAGCAGCTGCCGGTTAAAATCAACCATTCACTGCCGTGCAAGGTGGTTGCAGTGCCGATCGGACTGCCCGAATTACCGTATGTGAATCTGCCGGCTGTTGTCAGGATCGTCGGGAGACAGGATCATGTTTGATATATTGCTGCCGCTTATTACCATCGTGGGTGTTTTGGCTGTCGCATTGAGCATCAGCGCTGGCCTGATCTGGTTTGAACGTCGACTGCTGGGCGTCTGGCAGGACCGTTACGGACCGAATCGCGTCGGGCCCTTTGGACTGTTGCAGGTGGTGGCTGACGGAATCAAAATGTTTTTCAAAGAGGACTGGATTCCGCCTTTTGCTGACAAACCGGTCTTTCTCATCGCTCCGGCCGTGGTGATTGTAACGGTGCTCATGTCCTTTGCCATTGTCCCCTTTGCCCCGGGCCTCGGTGTCGTTGATCTCAACATCGGTCTACTCTTCTTTCTGGCCATGTCCGGTTTAAGTGCATACAGCGTGCTGCTTGGCGGCTGGGCCTCCCAGAGCAAATATCCGCTGCTGGGAGGCATCCGGGCCGCAGCCCAGTTGCTCAGCTACGAAGTATTCATGGGATTGTCCCTGATGGGGGTCGTTATCATGGCGGGCTCGTTCAACCTGCGGGAAATCGTCGAAGCCCAGACACGGCTGTGGTACTGCATCCCCCAGTTTCTGGGCATGCTGATATTCATCATCGCCGGCTTCGCCGAAACGCACCGCCTGCCGTTTGATCTGCCGGAGGCCGAAAGCGAGCTGGTGGCCGGTTATCACAGCGAATATTCCGGCATGAAGTTCGGCATGTTTTTTATCGGTGAATATCTCGGAATCACGCTGATTTCTGCGATGATCGCAACCCTGTTTTTCGGCGGCTGGCTGGGTCCCGTGCTGCCGCCGCTGATCTGGTTTTTGATCAAAACCGGCGCGTTTATCACCGGGTTTGTCCTTCTGCGCGCCGCTCTGCCGCGGCCACGCTACGATCAGCTCATGGCCTTCGGCTGGAAGCTGCTGCTGCCTCTGGCTCTTTTAAATCTACTCGTCACCGGTGCCCTGGTCCTGGTGTTCGACGGATAGGCAGTTCGAGAGTTCGGAAACGCATGAGTTCATAGTCAGTAAGGACTCACCAACTGGTGAGCTAAATTCGATAGAAGTTTTTTAAGCGTTTTACCAATAACGTATAACCGATAACGAGTACCCAAAAGATGCTGAGCCTTCTTAAGACTATTTTGATGATTTTGAGGCACACCTTCCGGCGGCCGGTGACGGTTCAATATCCTGAAGAAGAGATCCCGTTGCCGCCCAGGTTCAGGGGACGGATCATTCTATCGCGTGATCCGGACGGTGAAGAGCGCTGTGTTGCTTGCTATCTGTGTGCGGCGGCCTGTCCGGTCGACTGTATCGCCTTGCAGGCTGCGGAAGATCAACACGGTCGACGCTATCCCGCGTTTTTCCGGATTAATTTTTCGCGCTGCATTCTTTGCGGTTTTTGCGAGGAGGCCTGCCCGACCGATGCCATTCAGCTCACCCCGGATTTTGAGTACGGGGAATACGACCGGCAGAACCTGGTCTATGAGAAAGAAGACCTGTTGATCAGCGGACCCGGCAAATACCCCGATTACAACTTTTACCGGGTGGCCGGCCTGGCAATCAGCGGCAAAGACAAAGGGGAGGCGCAGAACGAAGCACCGCCGGTGGATGTACACAGCTTGCTTCCCTGACCCCAAAAGGAATATTAAATGATGAATACAGTCTTTTACGTATCGGCAGGCATTGCCGTGGTTTCCACCCTGATGGTGATCACCCGCTTGAATGCAGTGCATGCCTTGATATATCTGATCATTTCCCTGCTGGCCGTGGCGGTGATCTTTTATACACTGGGCGCGCCGTTTGCCGCTGCGCTGGAAATCATGATTTATGCCGGCGCCATCATGGTGCTCTTTGTGTTCGTCGTCATGATGCTCAACCTGGGTCCCGCCACACTCGAGCAGGAACGCCGATGGCTGCATCCCAAGATGTGGCTCGGCCCGTCCTTGCTGGTTATCGTTCTGCTGGCTGAGCTGATCTATATGATCGGACAGGCGCACTCTGTGGTCGGCGGAAAAGTGGTGGGACCCAAACAATTGAGCTTAACGCTTTTCGGTCCCTACCTGCTGGGTGTCGAACTTGCCTCTATATTGTTGCTGGCCGGTCTGGTGGGTGCCTATCACCTCGGGCTGCGACCCACACCACGGTCGCATCAAAAAGGAGAATAACCATGGCCTCGATTCCCATGTCCCACGGATTGATTTTGGCTGGAATGCTCTTTATGCTGGGGCTCAGCGGGGTTCTTGTGCGCCGCAACATTATTTTTATCCTATTTTGTATCGAAATCATGTTAAATGCCGCGGGGCTGGCTTTCATCGTCGCCGGCTCGCGCTGGGAATCGGCGGACGGGCAGGTGATGTTTATCTACATTTTGTGCATGGCCGCAGCCGAAGTTTCCGTCGGCCTGGCGCTGGTGCTCCAGCTTTATCGCCGTATGCGGACCCTGGACGTCGACGCGGTCAGTGTAATGCGGGGTTGATATGCTTGAATTGCTCGGGTTAATTCCGGCGCTGCCGTTGGCCGGATTCGTGATGCTGGCATTGGCCGGCAGGCGGCTTTCCCGTCCGGCGGTGGCTGTTGTCGGAGCCGGGTCGGTGGGATTGTCAGCAGTCGCAATGGTATTGGTGGCAATCGAATTTTTATGCAGCCCTCCGCCCAATCATGTGTATTCGCAAACGATCTGGATCTGGCTGAGCGTCGGCTCCTTTGCGCCCGCGATCGCTTTCTACCTTGACGCCCTTTCCCTGGTGATGATCTTTGTGATCACCTTTGTTGGTTTTCTCATCCATATTTATTCCACCGAATTTATGATCGATGATGAAGGCTACAGCCGCTTTTTTGCATTTATGAATTTGTTTGTCGGTTCGATGCTGACGCTGGTACTGGCCGATAATCTGCTGCTGCTGTATCTGGGCTGGGAAGGTGTCGGCCTGTGCAGCTATCTGCTTATCGGCTTCTGGTATGCGGAGCCTGAAAACGGCTATGCGGCCCGCAAGGCGTTCGTTGTCACCCGCGTGGGGGATGCAGCTATGGCCGTCGGCCTGTTTTTGCTTTTCACCCGGCTGGATACCCTCCAAATTCAGGAGCTCATGACACGGGCCGCACAGGCATGGCCGGCAGGTTCGACCCTGCCGGTGGCGGCCGCGTTGCTCCTGCTGGGAGGGGCGGTTGGCAAATCCGCCCAGCTGCCGCTGCAAACATGGCTGCCCGATGCCATGGCGGGCCCCACCCCGGTAAGTGCCCTTATCCATGCGGCCACCATGGTTACCGCCGGTGTTTATCTGATTGCCCGCACCCACGTGCTGTTTACCCTGGCACCGCCTGTAATGATGATCGTGGCGATCCTGGGCGCGGCCACCCTGCTGCTGGCCGGTTTCAGCGGTCTCACCCAGTGGGATATAAAACGGGTCCTGGCCTACTCCACCATCAGCCAGATCGGATACATGTTTTTGGCTCTGGGGGTCGGGGCCTGGACGGCAGGCATCTTTCACTTCATGATCCATGCTTTTTTCAAGGCGCTTCTTTTCCTGGGGGCCGGCTCGATCATCATTGTTCTCGAGCATGAACATAACATGTTCAAGATGGGCGGTCTGCGCCGGCAGCTACCGGTCACCTTCTGGACCTTTCTGGCGGGCGCCGGCGCCCTTTCCGCGGTGCCGCTGATAACCTCCGGCTTTTACAGCAAAGATCTGATTATCTGGCAGTCCTACGCCTCCGCCCGGGGCAGTGTATGGCTGTGGGTCGCCGGATTGGCAGGAGCCCTGCTGACTTCCATGTACACGTTCCGCATGGTGTTTATAACCTTTTTCGGCCCAGCCAACGCCCAGGCGGACCACCGACCGGGGATTCGGATAAATCTGCCGCTGGTCGTGCTGGCGGTGCTTTCGCTGGCAGCGGGCTTCATCAATTTGCCTGGTATTTTGGGCAACCTGCCACTTTTTTCGGATTTTTTAAACAGCGCCCTGCCGGCGGCTTCAATTCTGCCGGCCAAAGCCGGTTACGAGGGTTCCTTTGCCGTTATATCCGGAATCGTTTCACTGTCGGGCATCTTTATCATCTATCTGTTTATCATGCGTTATCGCCGCCTGACCGACAATCTCGTCAATTCTTCAGTCGGTGGGGTGCTGCATCGTTTCTGGTTTGCAGGCTGGGGCTTTGACTGGCTGTATGACCGTCTTGTGGTCCGGCCTTATGTCCGGCTGGCCCGTATCAACAAGGATGATGCCGTAGATCTTTTCTTCGACGGGACCGCCTGGTTCAACCGGATGGGCTACCGCGCCCTGAGTCTTTCACAAACCGGGTATATCCGCTGGTATGCCGCCGCTATGGCCATCGGCGCGGCGGTCTATATCGGAATAATGGTGTTTCTATGATACTCGTATGGCTGATTATCGTTCCGACCGCCGCCGGGTTGCTCGCCTGGCTTTTAGGTAACCGGCATCCCAGCTGGTCCCGCTGGATTTCGCTGATCGCCCTGGCGATCAACCTGATCCTGTCCCTGACATTGCTGACGCGGGATGCCCATCTGTTGACGATCACACCCGGCGGGCCATGGCTGGCCGAGATAGATCTGAACTGGATTCCACAACTGGGCATCAGTTTTCATCTGGCCGTTGACGGCCTGAGTCTGGTGCTGGTGTTACTCACGGCTTTTTTGGGAATGACCGCGGTGGGGTCGGCCTGGACGGAAATAAAAGAACGGGTGGGATTTTTTTACTTCAACCTGATGTGGGTTTTGGCCGGCATCACAGGCGTGTTTCTGGCGCTGGACCTGTTTTTATTTTATTTCTTCTGGGAAATGATGCTGGTGCCCATGTACTTTATCATTGCCGTATGGGGCCACGAGAACCGCATTTATGCCGCCATCAAATTTTTCCTGTTTACCCAGATCAGCGGCCTGCTGATGCTGGTGGCCATTATCGGACTTTATTTTGTTCACGGCCGCTCCAGCGGCGTTTACACTTTTAATTACCTGCAGTTGCTGGGTACAGAGATGCCGGCGCCGACGGCAATGGTGTTGATGCTGGGGTTTCTGATAGCCTTTGTCGTAAAGCTACCGGCCTTTCCGGTCCATACCTGGTTGCCGGATGCCCACACAGAAGCCCCTACGCCGGGAAGCGTTATACTCGCCGGATTGCTATTAAAAACCGGGGCGTACGGGCTGATGCGCTTTACTGTGCCCTTGTTTCCACAGGCAGCTTTTGACTTCGCGCCGATTGCCATCATTCTGGGAATCATCGGAATTCTCTACGGGGCCCTGCTTGCTTTTTCGCAAACCGATCTCAAACGGATGGTGGCTTACACGAGCGTCAGTCATATGGGATTTGTGTTGCTCGGTGTCTTCGTCTGGAATGAGCTGGCCCTGAAGGGTGTGGTGCTGCAAATCCTCTGTCATGGAATCAGCACCGGTGCGCTCTTTATTCTGGTGGGGGCCATCCAGGAGCGCATAGAAACACGCGATATGCGCCGCATGGGCGGATTGTGGGATACCATTCCGCGGTTGGCCGGAGTCGCCATGATTTTTGCACTGGCATCGCTGGGGTTGCCCGGTTTGGGTAATTTTGTGAGCGAAATCCTTATCCTGTTCGGCACCTATCGCGACAGCGTCCCGGCGGCGGTCCTGGCGACCCTGGGGCTGATTAGTGCCACCATTTATGCGTTGTGGATGATTCAAGTTGCCTTCCATGGTCCAAATAAAAAAGGCTGGAAACTTCCCGATCTCTCGGGCCGGGAAGCCGCCTTGATGGGAGCCATGATCGTTGCCATCCTGTGGTTGGGACTTTACCCCCAGCCGGTGTTTAAAACGATCACCCCCGCTCTTCATCACCTGGATCAAACTGTAACCCGAATGCAGATTGCCGCCCGAGCACCGGCAAAAGCGATCGTTTTATCCGAGACGGCCAAGCGCCCGCCGGCGCAATCTGTTCGGCCGAAGGGAGACAATCCATGAGCTTCGCCGATCTGATTGCTCTTATGCCACTGATGATCTTAGCGATAACGCCGATAGCCGTAATGCTGGTAGTGGCCGTCCATCGCAGTCATTCGATCACGGCGGTGCTGACCGCCATCGGGCTGGCGGGCGCTTTGATTTCCCTGCCGCTGACCTCATCTCCGGAAACCGGCCAGGTCACCATGCTTCTGATTGTGGACGGTTTTGCCCGCTTTTACATCGGACTGCTCGTCGCGGCCGGTTTCGTCGCGGTGCTGCTGTCCTATGGATATCTGCAAACCTATGAGGGCCATTGTGAAGAGTATTATATTTTGATGCTTTTAGCTGTTCTGGGTTCGGCCGTGATCGTAACCAGCAGTCATTTCGCCTCCTTTTTTCTGGGGTTGGAAATTCTCAGCATCTCGCTCTATGCGCTCATCGCTTATCCCCGCCTGAAGGCCAAGGATATCGAGGCAGGTCTAAAGTACCTGATACTGGCCGCCACCTCGGCCGCTTTTCTGGTTTTCGGCATGGCATTGATCTATGCCGCTTTGGGAACCATGGAGCTGACGCGCCCGGCGACTTTTATTTACAGCGCAGCGGCTGAGAGGCGAAGTCTACCGCTCATGACCGGGTTGATCATGCTGCTCGTCGGAATCGGCTTCAAGCTTGCGGTGGTGCCGTTTCATCTCTGGACGCCCGATGTCTATCAGGGAGCCCCGGCCCCGGTAACCGCTTTTGTCGCCACCGTTTCAAAAGGCAGTCTCGTAGGCCTGATCGTCCGCCTTTTCGGACAGGTCGATATTGCCGCCCTCGGTTCATTATTTACGGTATTTACCGTCATCGCCGTCTCCTCAATGATATTCGGCAATATCCTGGCGCTGCTGCAAAAAAACGTCAAGCGCCTCCTGGCCTATTCCTCCATCGCGCACCTGGGCTATCTGCTGGTGGCCTTTTTGGCCGGGGGTTCCATCGGACCGACGGCGGTAACATTTTATTTGATCGCTTACTTCGTGATGACGCTGGGCGCTTTCGGCGTGATCACCGTGCTGTCCGGACCGCAAAAGGAAGCCGAGTACATTGATGATTACCGGGGATTGTTCTGGCGCCGACCGTGGCTGGGGGGGACATTCACGGCCATGTTGATGTCCCTGGCAGGCATCCCGCTGACCGTCGGCTTTATCGGCAAGTTTTACCTCGCGGTGGCCGGCGTGAGCGCCTCTTTATGGTTGCTGGTCATCGTGCTGGTGATGACCAGCGGTATCGGACTGTTTTACTACTTGCGGGTGGTAGTGGCGATTTTCGCCCCTCCGCCACAAACGAACACCCCGAAAGAAACGCTGCCGCTGGCCGGCGAGTTGACGCTGGCGGGGTTGACCGTGGTGCTGGTTGGGATCGGCCTGTTGCCGTCGCCCCTGCTGGAGATAATCCGCAACATGATTGCCTGACTTATTACTGGAACAACAACAATGAGCATGAGCACAAAAGCCGCAATGATAAAGAAGCGCTCGGCATCACCGTTGGGTCCTTTGGGAACGAAAAGAATCATATTGCTGCAGCCGCCGAGGAAGGCTACGGCGCATGGGGCGGCCCAGCCCAACCCGTTTAAATCGAAAACGTTTGGCCCGCCTTCAATCATCCGGTCGATTCTTTATGGCCGGGCGACAGCTGCACCCGGAAAGGCGGCTGCAGTCCCAGTGTTGCCGGCAGGCCCACCGGGAGACCGGCGATTCCGTGCGGCAGGCTCGGTATGATGCGAAGGGGCAGCTGATAGGAGACATCGTGCCGGATAAAGGTGACGATCTGTCCCTCGCGAAAGCCGAGTTGAGCCAAATCCCGCTCGTTTAGACCGAGGTAAGGCTCGGGTGCCCGCTGCGCGATTCCGGGTGCCAGCAGACTCAGCTCCTCTGATCCGAAAATGTGATGAATGGGAACAACCAGCCACTGTCCCTGCGGCAGTTCAAAATGGGCCGGAACACGTGTGAAATAAGGGATCTCTTCACAGCTTTGGAACTCAAACAGCCGACGCCCCGGGTCGCCGCCGCGCAACGGACCACCGACTTCTTGTTGAAACCTGTTCAACGCCTGCACCGAATTCCACCCCGGAGCCCAGTAATGGGTGATCAAAGAGGAGGGCGGCTGCCCTTCGAATCCTTCCATCGAAAAGGACAAAGGGGATTGAAGGTCTTTCGGTGGTTTGGGCTCATGTATTGTCATGTTGGCTTCGATCGCTGTACGCCCGCTGTAGCGAAAAGGTTGGCGTGGAATTTTCATGCCGGCGATACGGAACTCAGCTGGCGGTGTGATGCGCGGGGCGATGGTAAAATCAGGCAGGGCTTCCGCCATTGCTGCCAGAATATCATCAAGGTGCTGCCACTGCCTGCCTTCCGGACGCCCGCTAACGGCCATTATGTCGCGCAGCCAACACCAGCTGGGTTGAATCTCACCCGCAGGCACAAAAACCTGGTAGAACCGCTGAAGGCGTCCCTCGTTGTTCATCAGGGTGCCGGAGGACTCGGCAAAGGTGGCAGCCGGCAGCACCACTTCAGCTCGCGAGGAGGTGGCATTGAGCAGGTGATCGAGCACAATGAGATGGCGGCAGCCGTCTGTGAATCGGTCGATGACCTTGGATGGCGCCCGGCGGTAAAGGTCGTTTTCCAGGACAACGGCCGCTTCGATGCGGCCGTGTTTTAAAGCCTCAAATGCCTCGGAAAGCGGCCGCCCGCCCATGAGGCGCAAGCCGAGACTGTTGCACTCGGGTACCACCAGACAAAACTCCGATGGTTTGCCCTCGGCGCACAGGGCCCAGGCTACATTGACAGCCGCTTGCATGACGGCGGCGCTGCCCAGATTTGTACCCGAGAGGATAATGGGCCGCTTGGCGCTCTTTAACTTGTCTGCAACTTCCTCTGCCAGCGGATGCAGCTCCGCGTCCAGCTCTGCAACCGCCGGAACCTTTGCTGAAAGGGCGTGGGCGATTGCGAATCCGAGCTGTGCCAACTGCGCCGGTGCGGCCCGCACGGAGTCAGCGGCGACGGCATCCAGTTTGGTGGCGTGGGTTGTGGCCACATAGAGCGGGCTGGGCTCTTCATGGACAATCTCACCGATGGCCGCATCGTTCCAGTAGGGGATGCCCAGGCGGATCTCCTCTGCCGTTTGCCGCCGCCTCAGCCAGTGCCGCAACGATAGAGCCAGCATCGGCGCGGTGTTGGTGATATCTTCTCCCAGGATCAGCATGGCGTCGGCCATTTCCAGGTCTCGCAGGGAGGGCGAACGCGCCGGACCGTTTTGGTGCATATCAATGGCCAGACCTACCAGCTCATAGTCCTGCTCGGACATTCCCAGATAAAAGTTCTCCGGCCCTACGAGGGTGCGAAGTGCAAAATTGGCCTCCAGCGACGCTCTCGGCGAGCCGATGCCGATCACGGTATCGCCGGAATAAAGCAGGTCTGCCAGACGTTTCAGGATGCTATCTTTCGGAACCGGGTCCGCCTCAACTTTGCCTGCGGAGCTTTTCAGCAAGGGCTGCCGAATACGACGAGGGTGGTTTACAAACGAATAGCCGTAACGCCCGCGATCGCAGATAAAGTAGCCGTTCACATCGGCGTTGTAGCGGTTCCGAATGCGACGCAATTCACCGGAACGTTCGGCCGGAAAGATATTGCAACCCAGTCCGCAGTGGACACATATTGAAGGCGCCGTCTGCAGGTCCCATTTGCGGCTATAATGCCGGGCTGAAGTTTTGTCAGTAAAGACCCCGGTCGGACAGACTTCGACCAGATTGCCGCTGAACTCACTCTCCAGAGGGCCATCGGCGTGACGCCCAAAGTAAACCTGATTATGGGCACCGAAAGCGGCCAGGTCGAGGCCTCCGGCGTATTCGTTGTAGAAGCGTACGCACCGATAGCAGTGAATGCAGCGGTTCATCTCATGCCGGATAAACGGACCCAATTCCTGATTCCGGTAGGTTCGCTTCTTGAAGCGGAAGCGCCGATAGGTATGCCCGGTCATCTTCGTCATGTCCTGCAGGTGGCATTCACCGCCTTCGTCGCAAACGGGGCAATCATGGGGGTGGTTGGTCATGAGCAGCTCGATCATCCGGCTCCGAAAACGCTTAACCTCAGGGTCTTCGATAGAAATACGCGTGCCGTCTGCGGCGGGTGTCAAACAAGCCATCACGATCTTGCCTGCGCGATCCTTCTCATCTTTGAAGAGCTTCACCGCACATAGCCGGCAGGCACCCACCGAGCCCATGGCCGGGTGCCAGCAAAAATAAGGAATGTCAAAGCCTAGCGAGAGGCAAACATGAAGTAGGTTCTGCCCTTCTTTGAACTCATAGGGCCGGCCTTCAATGTAGATGGTGGACATCGGTTACCTCCACGGGCATTGTTGCCGATCGATGTGTTGCTCAAAATCGTCCCGAAAGTGCTTGAGCGCACTTACCAGCGGTTCCATCGCCCCGGACGCCAAATCGCAAAAGGTATGACCGGGTGCCATGGTCTCAATTAATTCCGGCAGCAGGTTGAGGTCTTCCCTCTTGGCGTGACCCTCTTCAATTGTGCGCAGCAGCTCAACCACCCACGGAAGTCCTTGGCGGCAGGGGGTGCACCAGCCGCAGGATTGATCGGCATAGAACTGTTGCAAGTTGAGGACCATCGCAACCGGACAAGTTTGATCGTCGAGGACAATCAGGGTTCCGGTGCCCAAACGACTCCCCACTTTATCCAGTGAGGCGATATCCAATGGGGTATCCAGCTCTTTTTCGAGGACGAAACCGCTGGAAGCACCTCCCGGGATTACCGCTCGTAATTTTACCCCCTCACGCATTCCGCCAGCATATTGCTCAATCACTTCGCGGATGGTAATGCCGATCGGCAGCTCCCACACTCCCGGGTTCTTAACTTTGCCGCTGACACAATAGATCTTGGTGCCGCCCTCAGCGCTTCGTCCCAGGCTGAGGTACCATTGTGGGCCGTGAGCAAGGATGGGCGGCACGCTGAAAAGTGTCTCGACATTGTTCACGACAGTCGGCTTCCCGAAGAAGCCCTCGGTCGACATATGCGGCGGTTTATGCCGGGGGATTGGGCGCCGGCCTTCAAGGGCGTTGAGCATGGCCGAAGCCTCGCCGCAGATATAGCGGCCGGCACTGGAATGCACATGGAGATCCAGATTCATATGAGAGCCGAGGATATTTTTGCCGAGATAGTTGTGCGTACGCGCCTTGTTGACAGCCTTCACCAACCGTTCGACCGCTTTCCGGTACAATCCACGCACGAAGATGTAAGCTGTTTCAGCCCCAATTGCGTAAGATGCGATGGCGATCCCCTCGATGAGCTGATGCGGACTGTTCTCCATCAGAAAGCGATCCTTGAAGGTCCCGGGCTCCATTTCATCGGCATTGCAGGTTAAATATTTTACGGCGGATGCGTTGTCGTCCCTTGGCATAAAACTCCACTTCTGGCCGGTCGGAAACCCGGCACCCCCGCGACCGCGCAGTTTGGAGTCTTTAACGATCTGAATCACCGCTTCCGGTGTCAGTTTGTGCAGCACTTTGTGCAGCGCTTGATATCCGCCTACGGCTTCATATTCCTTGAGGGTCAGGGGCTGTCCGTCGGAGCGGAAGGAACCTGTCATGGGCAGTTCCATCTCTTTGACCTCCAATTCCTGCAGTTATGGTGGCCGAATCGCGTCGAGCCGTTGTCGATCTTTTCCGGACCTAAAAAAGGGGACAAAGTCAAGCAAGCATATACCGGAAAAATCATCAAAGCAATGGGCGATGTTGTGTATTTTGATAGAATATTTTACATATTTTAGACAATGAAAACTTTACGAGCCGGAGAACTTTCATGGGCTGAAAATAACTAAATCCGGCAGGTGGTTTTTAAGCTGATGGGGCCTTTCAAAAAATGCTTCCGTGGCCACAGCAAAGTATTCAGCTTCGTTAACAGCACCGATGAAATGCTTTGCAGCCGCTTTGCGTCGCGCTTTCGATCAGAAGTTATCGACTGCGCTGAAATCATGCAAACGACTCCGGGATCTGACGCGGAGGCGCGACATTGGTTGCTTATCGAGAATCTTCTGCGAATTCTTTCTCGATCAGCCCGGGTGCTTTCTGCTGCAGGTAATATTCACCGAACTGCTGAATCAGTTTAGCCACCAGGCCGGTCCAGCCCGTTTGATGGCTGGCACCCAGGCCGGCCCCGTTGTCGCCGTGAAAATACTCATTGAAAAGAATAAGATCTCGCCAGTGCGGGTCGTTGTGAATCTTTTCCAGACCCCCGTAGTACGGGCGGCGGCCGGAATCGTTTTTTAGGAATATCCGTATCAGCCGATTGGACAATTCAGTAGATACCTCCCATAGCGTCATTTCCCGGCCGGAACCGATGGGGCATTCCACCTTGAAACGATCTCCCAGGTAATAATGAAATTTTTGTAATGTCTCGATCAACAGAAAGTTGATCGGAAACCAGACCGGGCCGCGCCAGTTGGAGTTACCCCCGAAAAGGCCTGTTGCCGACTCCGCCGGTTCATAATCCAGTGAAAAATGCCGGCCGCCCACATCAAAAACGTAGGGGTGATCCGCATGGAATTTAGACATGGACCGAATCCCGTACGGACCCAGAAATTTTGTTTCATCCAGCATGTTTCGCAGGATGTGCCGCAGCTTGGATGCATCAACGATGGACAGCAGTCTTCGGCCGCCAACTCCCTGTTTTTCCATATCCGCGCAGTCTTTTATCAGATCGGGCCGATTCCGGATGAACCATCCGAACCGGCGCTTGAATTCGGGCAACGCCTCAAGCGTTGAGCACTCAATGGTATCAACGGCGAAAAGCGGAATCAAACCGACCAGGGAATGGATTTTCATGGCGGCACAATCGCCGCCGGGCATATGAATGACGTCATAATAAAGCCCGTCATCCTCGTTCCATAAACCGCTTTGCCCAGTTCCGAGACCGTTAATGGCAGCGGCGATATAAAGGAAATGTTCAAAAAATTTGCAGGCGATATCCTCGTAGCTCGGGTTCTCCCTGGCCAGCTCCAATGCAATGGTCAACATATTCAGGCAGAACATACCCATCCAACTGGTGCCGTCCGCCTGCTCCAGGTGCCCCCCGGTGGGCAAAGGGGCGCTTCGATCGAATATACCAATGTTGTCAAGACCGAGGAAGCCGCCTTCAAAGACATTGTTACCTTCCGTATCCTTTCGATTGACCCACCAGGTGAAATTCAGCAGCAGCTTTTGAAAAACGCGCTCTAAAAAGATCTTATCCTTGCGCCCGTATATTTTCTCCTCGATTTTGTAGACCCGCCAGGCGGCCCAGCCATGAACCGGGGGATTCACATCTCCGAATGCCCACTCATAGGCCGGCAACTGACCGTTGGGATGCATATACCACTCGCGTGTGAGTCTCAGCAGTTGTCGCTTGGCGAAATCAGGATCAATCATGGCCAGCGGGACCGTATGAAAGGCCAAATCCCAGGCCGCAAACCAGGGATATTCCCATTTGTCCGGCACAGAGAGAACGTCCTCGCTGTGAATATGCAACCATTTGCAATTACGGCCCTTTTGACGTTCTGCGGGCGGCGGCGGTCCGCAAGCGTCGCCATTGAGCCAATCATAAACCACATAGTAATAATACTGTTTATTCCACAGCATCCCGGCAAAGGCCTGTCTTTGAACCCGGCGCATATCGTCGGTAAGGGGATAGGGGCAAATGCGGTCATAAAACGCATCAGCCTCTTCCTTGCGCTGTGCCAAAATAGCCTCAAATTGTTCCCCGAAGGGCTCCCGCAGACCTTCGGTATCGCTCAGGCGCAACCGGATGATTTGGATCTGGCCGGATTCGATGCCGAGCTTATAAAGGGCCGAGGCTTTTGTTCCGGTTTTTTCTGGATTGACAGATTCATGCCGGCCATAAATAATATAATCGTGGATACCGTCCTTGACATAAGCAGTTGTATTGCGGACGCCAAACAACCTCTGATGGTTCGTCTCGTTTTCAACAAATAAGATTTCGGCAGGCTGCTCACAATAGAGCCAGCGCTTGCCCAGCTGGGGATGGAAAGCTTCAAGCACGCTGAGGCCTTCATCGGACCTGCTCAGTGAAAGGGAGGGCTTGGCGGTATCCGGTTCCCAGGACCAGGTGTTGCGAAACCAGAGGGTCGGTAAAAGATGCACCCCGGCTTTCTCAGGTCCGCGATTGACGGTAAGGATTTTAATCAGGATATCTTCGGCAGAAACTTTGCCGTATTCCACAAAAACGTCGAAATAGCGTCCCTTGTCAAATACACCTGTATCCAGCAGTTCAAATTCAAAATCTCGTCGTCCCCTGTGACTGTTTTCCTGAACCAGCTGATTATATGGATAGGCCTGCTGCGGATATTTATAGAGATATTTCATATAGGCGTGACTGGGGATGTTGTCCAGATAGAAATAGTATTCTTTGACGTCTTCGCCGTGGTTGCCTTCCATTCCGTTTAAGCCGAAGGCTCTTTCCTTAAGAATAGGGTCCCTGCCGTTCCAGAGCGCAATGGCAAAACACAGGCGTTGATGGTTGTCGCAGATGCCGGCCAGACCATCTTCGCCCCAGCGGTATGCGCGTGAGCGGGCCTGGTCATGGGTGAAATAATCCCAGGAGGTCCCATGCGGGCTGTAATCCTCGCGCACCGTACCCCACTGGCGTTCACTTAAATAAGGTCCCCAGCGAAGCCAGTGCGATTTTTTGCTGCGGGCCTCCTTGAGTCGTTTTTCTTCTGCGGTCATCGTTTCCTCACAATCGGCCTATCCTCCGGTTCGAAATCCCGGGTAAAGCATCATCCCGCCATCGACAAACAGCGTTGTCCCGGTTACGTAATCCGACTGGTCCGACGCCAGCCAAACGACCGCTTTGGCAACGTCAGCGGTCAATCCAATGCGGTCATAGGGGATCAGTTGCAACAGTTTCCGTTCCGCTTCCGGCGTTTCCCAGGCGCTGCGATTGATCGGTGTCTTGATGGCACCGGGTGCAATTGAATTTACACGAATATGATAGGCGGCCAGTTCTTGGGCCATTGTTTGCATCAGCATCATCACCCCTCCCTTGGAAGCCGCATAATTGGCATGCCGCGACCAGGGTATGGTCTGATGAACCGACGACATGCAGATAATCTTGCCCGCCGCCAGAGACAATTCAGGCACCACACCCCTGCGAATAAACTCTCGGGCTGCCTCCCGGGCACACAGAAATTGCCCGGTGAGATTTACGGATAATACGAAATTCCATTGCTCCAGCGTCATATCTTGAAACGCCGCATCCCGCTGCAACCCGGCATTGTTGACCAGGATGTCGATGCTGCCATAAGCCGCAAACATTTTACGGAACATGGCTTTCACTTGGTCCTCCCGGCTGACGTCGGCCCGAACGGCCATTGCTTTTCCGCCGGTGCTTTCGATATCTTGTACGACCTGACAGGCGTCCGCTTCATTCGAGACGTAATTAACCACAACCGATGCTCCAGCCTCGGCCAAGCCTCTTGCGACTGCCTTTCCGATGCCGCTGTTGGCGCCGGTCACCAAGGCGCGCTGGCCGGCTAACATGCCGGCGCTTTCATTCGATGCCGTATTCATTTGTGTGATTCTCCTCGTTGAAGCAGCGGCGGCTTCCGCTGCTGATTATTGATTAAACTATGGCGAGTCTCAAAAAGCCTGCTCTCCCCTCAAATTCGAGGTTCTGTTTCGGAGGCAGGGTCTCCACCGTAGAACTCCTGCAGCTCGGCATACAAATCCGGCAGGTAGTTTTTAAGCTGATGGGGCCTTTCAAAATATGCTTCCGTGGCCACAGCAAAGAATTCGGCTTCGTTAACGGCACCGTAGGGGCGAAGGGAATTGCTCTCCGGGGTAACGCCCTGCCTCAAACGCAGGTAATGGCGGCTCATGATTTGCGCCCAGGGCCGGTAATCCTCCGAACTCTTTAGCTTCGGTGTACCGTTAAACTCGCCGGTCGCCCGGTCCAGAACGTGGGCAAACTCATGCAGAGCGGTGTCGTGCCCATCTCTGGAATCGGCAAGGCCCTGCAAAACTGCCGGCCACGACAGCACCACCGTGCCCCAATCCTGGGCTTCGCCCAGAATGGCCCGATTGTCATCCCGGTGACTGTACACATAGGGGTACACGATAATTTCCGTCAGCCGGTCGTAGTAGGAAAGGCTCAGATTCAGAATCAGTCGCACCGCACAGGCCCCAATCACGACCCGCACCTCATCGGTTATTTCCATTCCACCGGCACCGATAAAATGCTTCTCCCACACGAACTGCTTTAGATACTGCAGAAAGCGAGTGCGATCTTCATCCGCCAGGCGCCCGTAAAAGGGTACTTGTAAATTCAGGATGGTCAACCAGCCCTCAGGCATTGCTCGGCGAGCCAGTTTACGGCGTCGAAGTATTTGAATCAATCCAGCCATATCGTTACTTTTTCCAGAGCACCCGGACAATCCTTATAAAGTGCAATATTTTATATTAAAGATGTGACCATTTTTCCCAGGTTTTCCGGGTGCGCCGTGCAGGACTATGGCACAGATGTCAGGATCATTTCTGAAGTGGCAGACACCGTATAATCAATCGACATCATGACGTTCAGAACGAATATGTTCAGAATGGAAACGACCAACAGCTTCTTGGCCCAGAGTCGGTCATCGGATGTCGCGTAGCCCGACCAAGCCATGACCAGCCAGGAAAGGCCCAAAACGGCCACCACCACAAGGTATGTGTATCCGGTGTACCCGCCGAATGTCAGCATCAGCGAGGCCGCCATAAAGGCGAGTATATAACCTACGATATGTTTTTTAGCAGCCGGTATCCCCCGCTTGACCGGCAACACGGGAATTGATGCAGCGGTGTAATCTTGAAATCGAAAAATTGCGATGGCGTAACAGTGCGGCATCTGCCATAAAATAAAGATCGACAATAAGATCAACGCTTCCATGTCAAAGCGGTTACTGACCGCACAATATCCGGCGAGGGGAGGCGCGGCTCCAGCCAGGCTGCCGATCAACGAGCCGTATACAGAATGGCGTTTCAAGTACAGACTGTATATGCCCACATAAACCATAAAACCTGCCAGTACAACAGCAACGGCGCGTATGTTCGTTGCCGCCCAGAGCAGCGGGATACCCGTCATGCATAGCAGCGATGCATACAATATGGCGGCTCTGGGCGACATCAGCCCTTGGGCGAGAATGCGGCTGCGTGTCCGGAACATTTTGCGATCCATGTTCCTATCAATACAGTTATTGAAAGCACAGCCGGAAGCGACGATAAGGGATATGCCGATGACGGTCGACAGCAACTCCATGATATGAATACGCCCTCTGGAGGCAAGCAAAAAGCCACCCGCTGCGCTGATCAGGTTGCCCAAGACGATCCCCGGTTTGGTCACAAATAAATATTTTTTGATCATATCCGCCATGCTCACGTCAGTCGGTAATTCAGGTGGCCCATGATCCACAGTGTGCCCCAGACGAAGAGGGTCATGATCAGCAAGGTTAACAGCACAGCCAAAACATTCCAGCGCATTGCCGATGAAGTATCCAGATGCAAAAAGTAATGCAGATGCACCAGAATCTGAACGATGGCTGCGGCAAAAATGCCGCATAAAACAGCCGCACCGGACAGGGTGCCGCTCATTACCAGCGCAAACGGAATGACGGTTAAAATGATCGAGAGAATGAATCCGGTGGCATAGGATTTAAAACTTCCCCTGCTGGCACCGGTGGTGTCAATGTGTGCTTGGTTCATCACGTGCTCCCCATCAGGTAAACGATGGTAAATACGCCGATCCAGACGATATCCAGAAAGTGCCAGAACATACTCAGGCGCATTAACCGGGATTGGACCGGCACAGTCAACCCTTTGATGACGACTTGCCCCATCATAGTCACCATCCATATCAACCCGAATGTCACATGGGCGCCATGGGTGCCCACCAGTGTGAAAAAAGCCGACAGAAAGCCGCTGCGCTGCGGCCCGTTCCCGCTTAGGATCATG
>Ga0316575_10000127_pt1 | contig 19319 bp, 21 predicted proteins | sample J5NA_FD_203072 | JGI IMG/M metagenome (GOLD analysis project Ga0316575, IMG submission 203072) | Rhizosphere microbial communities from salt marsh grasses in Alabama, United States - J5-7_050615r2r3 | ecosystem: Host-associated > Plants > Roots > Rhizosphere | place: USA: Alabama | collected...
GGCGGTTGTGTTTCGAATTTTTTGTTGGTTGTCACGTATTCTGGGTACCGGACAGATCGATATGGCGGAGTTCATAGCCGCGGTCGCGATAGAATCTGAATCGTTCACGCCCCGCGCGGCTGTCGTCCTCGCTGTTGCCTATGATTTCGATGACTCGTTCAAAGCGGCTGAAAAAAGGCATGCATTCGTTGTGCAGGTTGATCAACAGTTCGTGATGAGGAAATCTGTCGCCGCCATGGTCGAGTACGACCGGCCAACCAGACGAGTCCCCCGGCTCGGCTGCGGCGGCATTGTTGCGACAGTGCGGGATGAAAGCACTGGGCGGGTAATGCCAAAGCATCCTGTCCAGTGCATCCACGGTCGTGGCATCTGGCAGGCTAATAATCGCGCGTACGCCATTCTGAATGGCTTTCTGGCTCAGCTGGCAAACGGTGCGCAGCTTGTCTGGGGAGCCGGTGTAGAAATCCACTTTGGTCATGGCAATGGCGTCACTATTTCGCAGTTTGTGCGCGATGGATCAAATATTGGGCGAGCAAGGGTACCGGTCGACCCGTTGAGCCTTTTTCCTTGCCGGATTTCCACGCGGTACCGGCGATGTCCAGGTGCGCCCAGCGATAGTCCTTGGCAAAGCGCGACAGGAAACATGCAGCCGTGATGCTGCCCGCCGCCCGTCCGCCGATGTTCTGCATGTCGGCAAAGTTGCTGTCCAGTTGCTGCTGATAGTCTTCCCATAACGGCATGTGCCAGGCGCGGTCGTATGAGTAATCGCCCGCATCCAGCAACTCACGGGCAAGTTTGTCGTCATTGCTGAACAGCCCGGTCGCGACATGACCGAGCGCAATGACGCATGCGCCGGTCAGGGTCGCGATATCCACCACGGTGTCAGGTGCAAAGCGTGCGGTATAGGTTAGCGCATCGCACAGGATCAGGCGCCCCTCAGCATCGGTGTTGAGGATTTCGATGCTCTGGCCGGACATGCTTTTCACGATGTCGCCGGGTTTGCTTGCGGCGCCGTCAGGCATATTCTCACAGCTCGGGATGACGGCAACCACATTCAGCTTCAGACCCATTTCGGCTATCGCCTGCATTGTGCCGAGCACACTGGCCGCTCCGCACATATCGTATTTCATTTCATCCATCTCGGCGCCGGGTTTCAGCGATATGCCGCCGCTGTCGAAGGTTATGCCCTTGCCGACCAGCACGACAGGTTTTTGCTTTTTGGCGCCTCCCGAATATTCAAGCGTGATCAGTTTGGCCGGCTGGCGGCTGCCGCGGGTGACCGACAGCAAGGAATGCATACCCAGTTTCTGCATGTCCTTCTCCTCGAGAACGGTTGCCTTGAGCTTGCGCTGCTTGGCCAGCGTTTTAGCCTGGTCGGCAAGATACGCAGGAGTGCAGATGTTGCCGGGGAGATTGCCCAGATCCTTGGTCAATTTCATGCCATGCGCGATTGCGCTGGCCTGGCTGAGCGCTGTCTGCGCCTTGCTGTCGGGCTTTCCGTTGCAGCCCAGCAGGATTTTGCGAAGCTTCGGCGCATCGGCGGGTTTGCTCTTGAGCTGGTCGGATCGGTAGCCCGACTCGGCAGCGATCAGCACGCTCTGCATGATCTTCCAGGCTACATCGCGCCCCTTGACAGGCAAGTCGGCAAGATACAGCGAGGCATCTTTGCAGGCAGTTTTCTGAAGCGCACTCATCGTGGAACGTAAAACGTCGATGAACTGTTTGCTTGCGAATTCACCGGCCTTGCCGAGCCCCACGAGTAATACGCGTTCTGCAGCAATGCTGGAAACGTGATGGAGCATCAGGGTGGTACCCGCTTTGCCACTCATGTCGCCACGTGCGACAAGATCACTTAACTGGTGTGCGGCCGATTTGTCCAGCAATTGGGCCGGCGCAGAGAGTTTTCCGTTTTCATACACCCCAACCACTACACAGCCGCAGCGCTGCTTCTCCGGACTGCTTTGTTTTATGCTAAATTCCACGCGTAGCTCCTAATTGAATTCTTCATTCCCAGATGCACGATTATCCGCATACTTATCATATAAAGTCAAAACCATCGCATACCGGGATATTTCACCGTGCGTTGGTCAGCGAATTTGCCAGCAATGGATTGCTGGTATTCGCTGTGCTGCTGGGAATTATCGTGGTCAGCCAGCTGATACGACTGTTAAGCGACGCTGTCAGCGGCGTGATTGCGGTTGACGGGGTGATGGCGCTGCTTGGATTCAGCGCGATGAATTACTTGCCTGTGCTTCTTTCCATCAGTCTGTTCATTTCCATTCTGCTTACCCTTTCACGCTGTTACCGGGACAGCGAGATGGTTGTGTGGTTCTGTTCGGGAATCGGGCTGACCCGCTGGATTCGTCCGGTCCTGTGGTATGCAATGCCGGTGGTCGGCTTGATCGCACTACTCAGCCTGTTGCTGTCACCCTGGTCGTTGCGCAAGGCCGATGAGTTCAGGACAAAACTGGAAAGTCGCGATGATGTAACTGCGGCAACGCCGGGATTGTTCCGCGAATCCAGACAGGCCAACCGGGTGTATTTTGTAGACAATGTCGATGTCGGTTCCAATCGCGTCGGCAATATCTTCGTGCAATCCAAGCAAAATGGCAAACTTGGCACGATGGTGGCCAGGCAAGGATTGCAGGAAACTTTCCCGAACGGCGATCGCTTCCTGGTGTTGCTCAATGGCACACGTTATGAAGGTACACCGGGCCGGCGCGATTATCGTATCGTCGAATTCCAGCGTTATGCGATGCGAATCGACGCGGCGCCCGTCCGGCAGGCTGCGCCCCAGGTTAAAACAATGACGACACTGGCGTTATGGCGCAAGCCTACAACGTGGAATTACGCCGAACTGGAGTGGCGAATCGGTTTGCCAATCAGTGCAATGATACTCGCGCTGCTGGCGATTCCGCTCGGTTACGTCAATCCGCGTGCGGGTCGTTCGCTGAACATGATCATCGCGATCGTGCTGTACATGCTTTATAACAATATGATCAGTGTCACCAATACCTGGGTTGGGCAAGGTAAAATGTCGCCAGGCATGGGTCTGTGGGCAATTCATGCTTTCATGCTGGGAGTAACTTTACTGGTGTTCTATCGTCGTATGACGTTGCACTCGTTGCGTCGACATTTGGCGAAAAATCGGCCGGATTCGGGGGCCTCTCCGCTTCTTCCTCCTAATTCAAATGACGGCTCTACCCCTCCCTATCCGTCCAGTGAAGAAAGGAGTCGCGATGAGCCGGGCTAAGAGCATGCGCCTGCTGACTCGCTATCTCGGCAGGGAAATTTACCTCAGTATCGGGCTGGTTTTTGTTGCCCTCCTGCTGCTGTTTTCCTTCCTTGATCTGATTCACGAACTAAATGCGATGGGACAGGGGCAGTATAACCTTGGCTATGTGCTGCTGTTCGTGATGCTGACCATACCCGGCCATATCTACGAGCTTTTTCCTGTAGCTGTCCTGATCGGGACGATAGTTGCGCTGGTCCAAATGTCGGCCAGTTCGGAGTTGACGGTTTTTCGATCTTCCGGCGCATCGCTAATGCAGATGGTTGGCGCACTGTTCAAAATTGCTCTGCCGCTGGTATTGCTAAGTTTCATTTGCGGTGAGTTCCTTGCACCGCCGAGCGAAAAAATGGCGCAGCAATTGCGTCTAAAGGCGCAGCACGCCCAGATTTCTCTGAAAGAATTTCGTTCCGGTGTCTGGGTCAAGGACGAACTCAGCTTCGTGAATGTCAAAAACGTAATGCCCGACACCAGTTTGTTGAATATTAATATCTATAAGTTTGATGATAGTTACCATTTGCAGTCGATCATCAATGCCAAGCGGGCGAAGTTTATCGATCAGGGGCGCTGGCAGCTTGAAAAAGTAATGGAGACCCGGTTCAACCAAACTGGTACCAGCATTGATGTCGAGCCGCAACTGGAATGGCATTCGGCATTGAATCCCGGAATTTTCAGCGTGTTGCTGGTAGTCCCTGAACAGATGTCGGCATGGGATCTTTACCAATACACCGAACATCTCCGCGACAATCACCAGAGAAGCGCACGCTACGAAATTGCGATGTGGAACAAACTGTTCTACCCTTTTTCCTTGCTGGTGATGATGCTACTTGCGCTCCCGTTTGCGTCTTACCATCGCCGCGCGGGCGGGGTAGGATCGATGATATTCGTCGGTATCGTGCTTGGCTTGCTGTTCCATTTTGCCGGCCAGCTGTTTGGCAGTCTGGGCGCACTGAACGACTGGCAGCCATTTTTCAGTGCCACCGCAATGACAGGATTGTTCCTGTTGCTTGGGGTCTTGATGCTCTGGTGGACAGAAAGGCGTTGACGCTATTGTCTTGGTGTTGCGGTTGAGGATACTCCGCTGGAAGTTTGCTGGGCTTTTCTTGCCTGTTCTGCTTTGAGTTTTTGTCTAATTCTTTCGCGTTCCTTAGCCGGCAGCCTCTTGAATGCACGATAACGTTTCCTGGCTCTTTCGCGCTGTTCGGGGGTGAGTTGGCTCCATTTTTTCAGTCGATCATGGTAGCGCTGTTTCTGCTCGGGGGTCATATGCGGATAATGTTTGGCGGTTTCGAGCAGGCGGTTTCGCTGAATCTCGGGCAAGATGTCCCATTGCCCGTCCATGGGGGCGAGCGCCTCGCGCTGAGTCGGGGTAAGGGAGCGCCAGGAAGGCGCTGACGCACTGCAAGGAAAACTGATCAGACCCAGCAATAAAAGCAAAGAAACTGTAATTCCTCGGACGTTAAAATTATTTCTGTTCATGCGCTGCTGTAACCCGGATATTTAATTTACGAAAACTTCAATCGGCAGGTCGCTCGTCAGAATCGCCACATCCGTGTCATCAATTTGCTGTTCCTGAACATTTTTCCAGTAACTGGTACCCGCCAGCAGAATGGCGGCTAGCAGCACTGCAGCGATCCAGGGCGCAGCAGAGTGCGGTATCAATCTGTCTGCCCAGCGAGCTGTGGCGTGACCGGAGGCCGAAGTAAACGTAAGGACGGGAACCCGGGTGGATTGTCTCTCTAGCGCCTTGTGACGTGCTTTTTCCAGTGCTGACAGGGTGGCATTATCCAGCTGTTGGGCGCTTTTTGTCAGCAATTGCGCGATTTTTACCGGATTTAGTTCGTTGCTCATGGCAGTTCTACTCCTTTTGCTTTAAGGGAGACAGCAAGCGCATGTATCGCTCGCGAACAATGGGTTTTCACGCTTCCTTCTGTGCAACCCATTGCAGCAGCCGTATCGGTCGTGTCCATTCCTTCCCAGTAACGCAGCAGGAAGGCTTCACGTTGACGTGGTGGAAGCTTGCCTAACGCCTGTTCTACTATCGCAATAATCTGTTTCTGTTTCAAGGATTCTTCAGGAGGAAGCGGAGAAGAATTGTTTTCACCGTCTTCGAGTACCTCCAGCAGGTCGATCTCTTCCTCATCATGCCTGGGCTGCAAAGCGGAAAACAGCGATATCCAGGAAGACCGGACTTTGTGTCTGCGGAAGTGGTCGCGTATGTTGTTTTGCAGGATACGCTGGAACAGCATTGGCAACTCTTCAACCGGCTTGGCGCCATATTTTTCGGCCAGTTTGAGCATCGAATCCTGAACGATATCCAGCGCGGCATGATTGTCGTGCACGGCAAATACCGCATGTTTAAACGCGCGGCGCTCAACGTTGCTGAGAAATTGGCTTAGTTCGGCTGATGTGCACAAGTTTTATGACCCTTAGGCAGGACGCATGGTATCAAATTGACTGATTATTCGCTTGAAACCATGTTGTTAGAGCGGCAATGGTTGACCAAACCGTTGCCAACCATTATCTTACGCGGTTCTATTTCGTTTAAATCTAGGGTGTTTGTGATGGAGTTGACTGGTGCGGAAATCGCGGTCCGCTGTTTGCAGAAGGAGGGAGTTGAATACATATTCGGCTACCCCGGCGGGGCGGTGTTGCATATTTATGATGCGCTGTTCCAGCAGGATGTTGTCAAGCACATTCTGGTGCGCCACGAACAAGCGGCTATACACGCAGCTGATGGATATGCGCGTTCATCAGAGAAGGTCGGCGTGGCGCTGGTTACTTCCGGTCCGGGAATTACCAATGCGGTAACGGGTATTGCCACAGCTTATATGGATTCGATCCCGCTGGTGGTGATCAGCGGCCAGGTGCCCAGCTTTGCGATCGGCGAAGACGCCTTCCAGGAAGTCGACGCAGTGGGGATAACACGGCCATGTGTAAAGCACAATTACCTGATCAAGGATGTGAGGGATATAGCGCCGACCATAAAGAAGGCGTTTTATCTGGCGAAGTCCGGACGTCCGGGACCGGTTCTGGTGGACATCCCTAAAGATATATCGAACCAGAAAGCGGATTTTGCCTATCCGGACAGTGTCAGCATCCGCTCCTACAATCCGGTTGGCAAAGGCGACAGCACCCAGATCAAGCGCGCTGTGCAATTGCTGCTGGAAGCCAAGCGCCCGATGATTTACAGCGGTGGCGGAGTTGTGCTGTCCGATGCCTCTTCTCAATTGACAGATCTGGTACGACTGCTCGGTTTTCCGTGTACCACAACGCTGATGGGGCTGGGTGCCTATCCCGCAACTGACAAGCAGTTCGTCGGCATGCCGGGGATGCACGGTACCTATGAAGCATGCATGGCAATGCAGTATTGCGATGTGCTGCTGGCGGTCGGTGCGCGATTTGACGACCGTGTGGTCGGCAATGTCGAGCATTTCGCACAGGTGCAGCGCAAGATCATTCATATCGATATCGATCCTTCTTCCATCGCCAAACGCGTCAAGGTCGATGTGCCGGTGGTAGGCGATCTGAAACTTGTGCTGGAACAACTGCTGGAAGAATTGCGCAACAGCAAACAGAAAACCGATGCTTCTGACATGGCGGCATGGTGGAAGCAGGTGGACGAGTGGCGTGAAAAGGGCGGCGGACTGCGCTACAAGAATTCTACCGAGATCATCAAGCCGCAATTCGTGATTGAAAAGCTCTACGAGGTAACCGGCGGCGATGCGTTCATTACATCGGACGTCGGGCAACACCAGATGTGGGCTGCGCAGTATTACAAATTCAGCAAGCCGCGGCGCTGGATCAACTCGGGCGGCCTGGGGACCATGGGTTTCGGCTTGCCTGCCGCTATGGGCGCGCAATTGATCAATCCTGGCGAGACTGTGGCCTGCGTGACGGGTGAAGGCAGTATCCAGATGAATATTCAGGAATTGTCCACCTGCAAGCAGTTTCACCTGCCGATCAAGGTGCTATCACTGAATAACCGGTACTTGGGGATGGTGAGACAGTGGCAGGAATTTTTCCATGGCAACCGCTATTCCGAGTCCTACATGGATGCGTTGCCTGATTTTGTGAAATTGGCCCAGTCCTATGGACATATCGGGATACGGATTGACAAGCCTGCAGATGTGGAACCGGCGCTGAAAGAAGCTTTTGCGCGCAAGAACGACCTGGTATTCATGGATTTTCAGACTGATCCGACGGAAAACGTGTTTCCGATGGTGCCCGGCGGCAAGGGACTGTCTGAAGTGATTTTGTCGGAGGATCTGTAATGCGGCATATCATTTCCCTGTTGATGGAAAACGAGGCGGGCGCCTTGTCGCGTGTGGCCGGACTGTTCTCGGCTCGCGGTTACAATATCGAGTCACTTGCTGTCGCGCCGACAGAAGATCCAACCCTGTCGCGCATGACCATCGTCACCAGCGGTTCGGATGCGGTCATCGAGCAGATCAACAAGCAATTGAACAAATTGATCGACGTGACGGCAGTTATGGATCTGAGCGAAGGAGAGCATCTGGAACGAGAGCTGATGCTGGTCAAGGTGCGGGCCGATACGGCGCAGCGGGAGGAATTGAAGCGCATCACGGATTCATTTCAGGGCCGTGTGATAGATGTTTCGGATCGGACTTTCACCATCGAACTGAGCGATACCTGTGCCAGGCTGGATGATTTTCTGCGGGCAATCGGGCGTAACCTGATACTGGAAACGGTACGGACCGGCGCTTCGGGAATCGGGCGGGGCGAACGTATTTTGAAACTGTAATTTTATAATTTTAACAAGAGGAAAATATGAAAGTTTATTACGACAAGGATGCAGACCTTTCACTGATCAAAGGAAGACAGGTGACCATCATCGGCTATGGTTCGCAGGGGCATGCTCATGCACAGAATCTCAAGGAATCAGGAGTGAATGTCACAGTCGGTCTGCGCAAGAGCGGCGTTTCATGGAAAAAGGCCGAAGCGGCCGGCCTGAAGGTTGCCGAAGTGGCTGAGGCAGTTAAAGGAGCCGATGTAGTGATGATGCTGTTGCCAGACGAGAACATTCCGGATGTCTACAATTCGGAGGTGGCGCCTAATATGAAGGCCGGAGCAGCACTGGCCTTTGCGCATGGTTTCAATGTGCACTACAACCAGGTCGTACCGCGAGCCGATGTCGATGTCATCATGATCGCGCCGAAAGGACCAGGGCACACCGTGCGCTCCGAATATCTCAAGGGTGGCGGAGTTCCGACGCTGATTGCGGTTTATCAGGACAAGTCGGGCAAGGCCAAGGATATCGCACTGTCATACGCTGCGGCCAACGGCGGTACCAAGGGTGGTGTGATCGAGACCAATTTCCGCGAAGAAACCGAGACCGACCTGTTCGGCGAACAGGCTGTGTTGTGCGGCGGCGCAGTCGAACTGGTGAAGGCCGGCTTTGAGACCCTGACCGAAGCGGGTTACGCTCCGGAAATGGCATATTTCGAGTGCCTGCACGAATTGAAGCTGATTGTCGACCTGATGTACGAAGGCGGCATCGCCAACATGAATTATTCGATATCCAATAATGCAGAATACGGCGAATATGTGACGGGACAGCGCGTAATCGGAGAACAGGCGCGTGCCGCGATGAAAGAGTGCCTGAAAAATATCCAGAACGGTTCCTATGCGAAACAATTCATCCTGGAAGGCCGCACCAACTATCCTGAAATGACCGCGCGCAGGCGCCTGAATGCAGAACATCCGGTCGAAAAGGTTGGCAGTCAGCTTCGCGCGATGATGCCGTGGATCAGCAAGAACAAACTGGTCGACCAATCGAAAAACTAGCGTCAAGTTGAAGATCGCTGGTTGCATGCCGTTTTCGGGTGTTCAACCAGCCTGATCGGCAATCAGCATGCGACCTGAAACATGATCAATCGATCATCTTTACGCCATCCCGAACGGCAAATCGAGCACTATCCTGATTATTGCCCGGGATGCCATCGAGATACTCAGCACGACGGCTTGTTTGCGGGCAAGACTTTCTTGCCTGGCAATAATGCTGCAAAAGAGTTAGTCTAAATGTCATGAATGAATTCGATACCCGAAAATCGATGAATCTGCGCAAGCGCGGCATTTATCTGCTACCCAATCTGTTTACGACCGGCGCGCTGTTTGCCGGTTTTTATGCGATTGTGCAGGCAATGAATGCGCATTTTGAGCATTCCGCAGTGGCGATTTTTATCGCGATGGTTCTGGACGGGCTGGACGGACGTGTGGCCAGGCTGACGCATACACAAAGCGAATTCGGGGCGGAATACGACAGCCTGTCGGATATGGTTTCGTTCGGTGTGGCCCCTTCGCTGGTGGTTTACGAATGGGCACTTAAAGGTTTGGGGAAGTGGGGCTGGTTTGCCGCGTTCATATATTGCGCGTCGACTGCGCTGAGATTGGCGCGTTTCAATACGAATATCGATGTGGTGGACAAACGCTATTTCCAGGGCCTGCCCAGTCCTGCGGCGGCGGCGCTGATCGCCGGTTTTGTCTGGGTGATGCACGACCACCAGGTAAGCGGCGATTCCATCCATTGGTACGCAGCGGTTCTTGCGGTGTTTGCCGGTTTGAGCATGGTCAGCAACCTGCCTTACTACAGCTTCAAGGATTTCAACATGCGCAAAAGCGTCCCGTTTGTTGCAATCTTTCTGGCCGCCCTGTTCTTCATTTTCATTTCCAGCTATCCGCCCGGCGTGCTGTTCGGGTTGTTCCTGTGCTATACACTGTCAGGCTACGTGCTCTGGGTCTGGCGCAGAAGACGGAAACACAGGCCTATTGCATGAGCCGATAAAACTGGTTATATTTGTGCCATGCATTTTTCTACCCACATTGCAAGACTACACTCCACGTTCAGCCTGATGGCTGCGCTGCTGCTGCGCGGCGCGCGCTAATCATATACCCCCACTACAAGTTTGAAATATGCGCGGTAACCCTGGCGGTTCCGCAGGCTGAATCTATTTTGCATTGGAGAAAATCATGACGGAAAAATTGATTATATTTGACACCACGTTGCGCGATGGTGAGCAGAGTCCCGGCGCCGCAATGACCCGGGACATGAAAATGCGCATTGCACGCCAATTGGAAAAGCTGGGCGTGGATATCATCGAGGCAGGTTTTGCGGCAGCCAGCCCCGGAGATTTTGATGCGGTAAAGGCGGTAGCCGGGAGTATCAGGGACTCAACGGTGTGTTCGTTGGCCCGCGCAATCGAGAACGACATACGCCGCGCCGGAGAGGCTATCCGGCCAGCCAAGTCGGGACGTGTACACACCTTTATTGCGACCAGCCCGATTCATATGCAGCACAAATTGCGCATGAATGAAGACCAAGTCGTGGAACGTGCGGTGAGCGCAGTGAAGTGGGCCCTGGAATATACCGACGATGTGGAATTTTCGGCAGAGGACGCCGTGCGCTCCGACATGGACTTCCTGGTGCGGGTGTTCGATGCGGTGATACAGGCCGGAGCGAAGACGCTGAATGTGCCGGATACGGTGGGCTATTCCATTCCGGCGGCATGGGGGGAACGCATCAAACAGCTGATCGAACGCGTTCCCCACTCGGACAAGGTGATCTGGTCAACGCATTGCCATAACGATCTGGGTTTGGCGGTAGCCAATTCCCTGTCCGCCGTGATGAATGGCGTGCGCCAGGTTGAGTGCACCATCAACGGACTCGGGGAGCGTGCCGGGAATGCATCTCTCGAAGAAGTCGTGATGGCGGTCAAAACACGCCGCGATATATTCAACCTGGATACGCGCATCAACACCGCGCAAATCGTGCCGACCTCCAAGCTGGTTTCCAGCATTACCGGCTATCCGGTGCAGCCGAACAAGGCTATCGTCGGTGCAAATGCCTTCGCTCACGAGTCCGGCATCCATCAGGATGGGGTACTGAAGCATCGCGAGACATACGAAATCATGCGTGCCGAAGACGTGGGCTGGAATGCCAACAAGCTTACCCTGGGCAAGCTTTCCGGGCGAAATGCATTGCGCCAGCGCTTTGCCGCGCTGAATATAGAGTTCCCTACGGAAGAAGCCTTCAATGCCGCCTTTCAGCGTTTCAAGGAATTGGCTGATCGCAAAAACGAGATTTTTGACGAGGATTTGCAGGCGCTGGTCAGCGACGAAGCAGTGTCCCAGGTCAACGAGCACTATCGCCTGGTCGCCATGGGCGCACATTCAGAAACCGGGGTGTTGCCGGTGGCGCGTGTCGTGATGAGCATAGACGGCAAGGAATTTCAGGCTGATGCACAGGGAGGCGGACCGGTGGATGCCACCTTCAAGGCGATAGAGCAGATTGTGAATAGCGGCGGTGCCCTGCAATTGTATTCGGTGAACAATATTACCAGCGGCACTGATGCACAGGGAGAAGTGACGGTTCGGCTGTCCAAAAACGGGCGCATCGTGAATGGCCAGGGTGCAGATACCGACATTGTGGTCGCGTCCGCCAAGGCATACCTGAATGCGCTTAACAAATTGCATAGCAAGCTGGAACGTGCACATCCGCAAGTGTGAATTCACGCCTGGACAGGCAATAAAAGCGGAATGCACGGACGAATAAATTGGATGACGGGCGGCAGGCCATAATATCCATGGATTTTATAGCCTGCCAATAAATACTTACCATTTACGCAAACAGGGCTTATAATTCAGCCCGGTGTTCAGAGTTATGCCGGGCCGTGGGTCGTTGATCGATTTGCGAGGCACTGGTAGGCGTATATCCTGTCCCAAACTTCTTAATAACCAGGGAGTATAAAATGGAAGGCGTAGCGATATTCTTTGTTTGCATGTTTCTCCTTGTCGGCGTGATCATCGTGATGGATGATGCTCAATGGGACAGAAAAAAATAATCAAGCCGATATCGGGTTGATAAATATTGATTTATGACTGGCCCAGATTGAGGTTGGTTGTGAAATGACATTTAAAAGGGTTGGCATTCGTTGCCAGCCCTTTTTATTTTCAACGATCGTGGTGAGTTCGGCGCCAGACTTGTTTGATGTTTCCCTGGATATCGTCCAATTACCGTCCGTCAGAAGGGAAAAACCTTTTATCAGGTATGGTTTGATTTTATCGGAAGCCCCCAACACACTTCATCCACTTGGCAAACTTTCTGAAAGGAAAGGACGCAAAGTTACCGGCCTAAGGGGAACTATGGTAGCGGGACTGCGGCACGGATTTTCGTCCGTGTGCATGAACTGCCTGTTCACAACTTGCAACGCTGCTGTGTGCGGTAGCTGCCTTGGAAACAAACCGTACTCAGAGCGCGAACTTAACGGAGCTGTGCTAGCCAGTTCAGTTCAAATTACAAAATATTGAAAAAGGATGTACATAATGAATAAATATTTATCATTGCTATGCGTTATTGGTTGCTTTGCACAACCTGTTTGGGCGGCCAACAACGTCAATCTGGGCAATTTTACGGGTGCAACTGCTCAGGCCGACTTTAAAGCGTTCTCGGAAGATCTGGGCGCGGCGCTGAGCTATAAACCGATCACCCCCCCGACACCGCTGGGTATCACCGGTTTCGATCTGGGTCTGGAGGTAACCTCGACCAAAATGAGAAACCTGGATATCGCCACCAACAGTTCAATGAACAACCTGGTTGTGCCCAAGCTGCACATCTACAAAGGGTTGCCGCTGAATATCGATGTCGGTGCATTTTACTCGGCCGTGCCGACCACGAATATAAAGTTCTACGGCGGTGAATTGCGCTATGCGATACTCGAAGGCAGCACCGCCTTGCCGGCAGTCGGCATCCGGGGTGCGCTGACAAAACTAACCGGGGTGAGCCAACTGGGATTAACAACAAAAAGCCTGGACGTCTCCGTCTCCAAGGGCTTCGCGATATTCACCCCCTATGCCGGGATTGGGCGGGTCTGGGTTGACAGTACACCCGATGCTGCAACCGGACTGACCGAAGAGACTTTTCAGCAAGGCAAGGTATATGTTGGTGGCAACTTCAATCTAGGGGTGGCGAACGTTGCCCTGGAATATGACAAGACCGGTTCGGCGCCATCCTACAGTGCCAAACTGGGATACCGTTTCTGAAGGGAAAATAGCAGTTCGTTGCTTGAATTGGGCGAACAGGGCGAAAGCCCTGTTCGCCCATTTTCAATGCGGTGAGTGAACTAAGAGCAGGAACAGCTTTGGCTCAGGGGAAATTCAGCCGCCAGATTTTTCAGCCACCACGCACATCAACCCCATCACAATCCAGGACCATCATGCCGCCAGTTTCAGCGCGGTTTCAGCCAGCCGCCGGCCCAGTGCAATGCACAGTTTTTTTTCGGACTCGGAAATCGGCACGTCGTTGCCAAGCCCCGAGACATGACTGGCGCCATATGGAGTGCCGCCAGACTGTGTTGAAGATAGCTCGGGTTCAGCATAAGGCAGCCCGACGATAATCATGCCGTGATGCAGCAGCGGCAACATCATCGACAGCAGCGTGCTTTCCTGACCGCCATGCATGGTGCCGGTAGAGGTGAACAGAGCAGCTGGTTTGCCGACCAGCGTATATTTCATCCATAATCCGGCAGTGCCATCCCAGAAATATTTCAGTGCGGAGGCCATGTTTCCGAAGCGCGTCGGACTGCCCAGCGCCAGACCGATGCATTCTTCGAGATCGCGCAATTCGACATAGGGTGCGCCGCTTCCCGGAATATCCGGTTCGGTCTTTTCGCAAACTGCAGAGATTTTGGGTACAGTGCGTAATCGGGCGCGCACGCCGTCGATCTGCTCGACGCCACGAGCGATCAATTGCGCCATTTGCCGGGTCGCACCATGCTGGCTGTAATACAGGATCAGGATTTCGTTGCTGGTTGACATGGCTGAATTATAGGGAAACTGCCGGACTATGCTTAAAAATTTTAATGATATTCGGGCTCTGGTCAATTTCATTGCGATGCGATTTTCCCGTGATCGCTGTACGGAAACTGCAGCGAGCCTGACGTTCACCACACTGTTGTCGCTGGTTCCGCTGATGACCATCGCGCTGACCATGTTCTCCGCATTTCCGGTGTTCGAGGACTTTTCCATCCATATCAAGACCTATCTGCTGGATAATCTGATGCCGGAAACCGCAGGCGTGGTGATTACCCGATATATGACCCAATTCACCGAAAGTGCGACCCGCCTCACCACAGTCGGGATAGGTTTTCTGGCTCTGACCGCGATGATGATGATGCTGACGATAGACCGGACATTCAACGTGATATGGGGCGTAAAGCGGCAACGTCCGCTGGTAAACCGGCTGGTGATCTATTGGGCGGTGCTGACCCTCGCACCGCTGCTGGTCGGCGCGAGCCTATCGCTGACCTCATGGCTGGTCGGTTTGTCCATGGGCTATGCGAAGCATATTCCGGTGTTCGGCATCGAGACGCTGAAAATATTGCCGGTATTGCTGACCATGCTGGCCTTCACGCTGATGTTCCGGCTGATACCGAACCGTTATGTACCGCGTCGCCATGCGCTGATCGGCGCATTCGTCTCGGCCGTGCTGTTTGTGACCATGAACCGGATATTCGGCTATTACGTCAGCCACTTCCCGACTTACAAGCTGGTGTACGGTGCATTTGCCAGCGTGCCTATTTTCCTGATGTGGATTTACCTGTCCTGGCTGACCATATTGTTGGGTGCCGAAATCACCGCATCGTTGTCGCATTGGCGGACGCCTGCGATGCAACAGCCATCATCCGCGAACCTCTTGCTGGATGCACTGCGAATACTGAAAGCCATGATCAGCGGATTCGAGCAGGGCAAGGTGAGCACGTTCCCGGAGATGTCCAGGTCTCTGCGTATCGGCTACGATGAACTGGAAGCGATACTCGAGAAGCTGGTCAGCGCCGACATGGTACGGAAGGCCGAAGGGCAGGGCTGGCTGCTGATGCGTGACGGCAACCATATTCGTGCCAGGGAACTGCTGAATCTGTTCGTGCTGGACCTCGGCTCGCTACCCGTCAGTCCGGCCGGTGATCCATTGCGGGAATGGCTAGAGGCTTGCACCGGGCAACTCGAACAGAATACCGACGTCACCCTGAAGGAACTATTTTACCGGGAGTGACATTGGCTGCCTGCCCGGCTGTAAAAAATGATATTGATGATACTGATTGTGACTCTGTTCAAGGAGGCGATCGACCTGAAACTGACCACCCCGCTGGATCTGGCTTATCCCGGTGCGAGCATCGCGCTGATCGCGCTCGCAATATATTTCAGCCATGCGGCCGAATCGGGCACGCCGGTCAATCAGGCCAGAATGCTTCTGTGAAGCAGGACATTTAATTCAATACCTACGCGTTGCCTGACTGACGGAATCAGCGCAAGTACGATATAGACAGCACTATCAGCTTGTGGGGATCTGGAAATTGCTTACTGTGCGGGGCGGCATCGCCCAGTGGTTGTGCCACGCGGCACGAACCAGATTCGGGTATCCAGGCTGTCCCAGCGTGCCGTTATAGCGACCCAGCGCGCGATACAGATTGCCTTTTTCGATATCAAGGTAATGGCGCAGGATGGTGCAGCCGTAGCGAAGGTTGACGCGCAGGTGAAACAGGTCCTGCCCTTTTGTGCCGATTTCCTTTACCCAGAATGGCATTACCTGCATGTAGCCGCGTGCGCCGGACCTGGATATTGCATACTTGTTGAAGCCGCTCTCTACCTCGATCAGGCCCAGCACCAGTTGCGGGTCGAGGCCGGCGCGCGTCGCTTCGTAGTGAACCGTTTTCAGGAAATGCAGGCGGTATTCCTCGTCGGGTATGGTTTTTTGCAAACGCCGCGACATTTGATTCAGCCAGAAGTCTGCTTCATATTGTGACGCAAAGGCAAGTTTCGGCTCAGTCTGGTCGGATACGCTGTGCTGTAGCAGCGCGCGGACGCTGGCGGAAAGCGGTGTGTAGATTTGTCCGCCGGCCTGTGCTGCAGATGCAAAAAGCAAACCCGCCACGCAGAAATACGCGGGAAATTTCGTCAGTAAAGACCGTCGGGTTAATCGCATATCCTTGATTTTACGAAGTCCAGCGCATTTTGCAAGGGGAAGGACTGCGCGGCAGTATCGTGCCTGCCCTGATATTCCAGCATACCGTCTTTCAATCCGCGCTCGCCAATAACGATGCGGTGCGGAATTCCGATCAGCTCCATGTCTGCAAACATCACCCCGGGACGGTCGTCACGGTCGTCCAGCAATACCTCGATTCCGGCCGCCTGAAGATCGGCATACAGTATTTCCACGGTTTTGCGCACCGCCTCGCTTTTGCCCATCCCGATCGGCACGATGGCAAGCTGGAAAGGCGCCATTGCAGCCGGCAGGATTATGCCGCGTTCATCGTAATTCTGCTCGATGGCTGCGGCAACGATGCGCGAAACACCGATGCCGTAGCAGCCCATCTCTATGATTTGCGTCTTGCCCTGCGCATCGAGGAAAGTGGCTTTCAGCGCTTCTGCATATTTGGTGCGCAGCTGGAAGATATGTCCGACTTCGATACCGCGGCAAATTTCCAGTGTTCCTTTTCCGTCCGGCGATGGATCGCCCGTGACGACATTGCGTATGTCCGCCACCAGATCGGGTTCGGGCAAGTCGCGTCCCCAGTTCACTCCGGCGATGTGGAATTTCGGTTTGTTTGCACCTGCAACAAAATCGCTCATCATCGACACGGTCCTGTCGGCGATCACTCGAACCCTGGCGCGATCGACGCCGACCGGGCCAAGAAAACCGGGCGGGCAGTCAAACTGGGCGCGTATCTCGTCTTCCGAGGCGAAACGGAAATCCGTCAGTTCCGGCAGCTTGCTGACCTTTACCTCATTCAGGCTGTGGTCTCCGCGTATCAGCAGGATGTGCAGCTTGTCATTGGCGATCAGGGCCAGCAGTTTCACGGTGCGCTGCAACGGGATGCCCAGCAGTTCCGCGACCTGTTCGCAAGTGGTTTGTCTCGGCGTTTCCACATCACGCATCGTTTCCGTGGAGGCGGCTCGTGCAGTCGTCGGTGCAACGGCTTCGGCCAGTTCCACGTTTGCGGCATAATCGGAAACCGGGCAGTAGGCCAGTGCGTCTTCGCCGGAATCCGCCAGCACATGGAACTCATGAGAACCGCTGCCGCCGATCGCGCCGGTATCGGCCGCCACGGCGCGGAATTTCAGGCCAAGCCGGGTGAATATGCGCGAGTAGGTTTCGTGCATGACACGGTAGGTTTTTTCCAGACTCGCAAAATCCGCATGGAATGAATACGCATCCTTCATCATGAATTCGCGCGCGCGCATCACGCCGAAACGCGGTCTTACTTCGTCGCGAAACTTGGTCTGGATCTGATAGAAGTTGACCGGCAACTGGCGGTAGCTGCGTATCTCGCGGCGCGCGATATCGGTGATCACTTCCTCGTGAGTAGGCCCGAAACAGAAATCATTGCCATGCCGGTCCCTGATCCTGAGCATTTGCGGGCCGAATACTTCCCATCTTCCGCTCTCCTGCCACAATTCGGCGGGCTGGACGGCCGGCATCAGCAGTTCGATCCCGCCGCTGCGATTCATTTCTTCGCGCACGATATTTTCAACCTTGCGCAGCACGCGCAAACCGAGCGGCATCCAAGTATACAGTCCACTGGCCAGTTTCTTGATAAAGCCGGCTCGCATCATCAGTTTGTGGCTGGCAAGCTCGGCTTCCGAGGGGGCTTCCTTAAGCGTGGAAATGAAAAATTGTGAGGCGCGCATGGTGAGTACAGTCTGGTTATTGAATACGGCCGGTGATTTTACAGGGAATGCCGCTCTTCCGGTATGCTTGCGGAGCAAGCGGATGGCGGTATCCCTTTCCATTGAAGTGGAAATGTGAAAGAATCAAGACATTGAAATTAACTGAGTAGAGTGACAAATGATAGACCGAGACGGCTACCGCCCGAATGTCGGCATTATCATCACGAACCACAGGAATCAGGTGCTTTGGGGCAAGCGGGTTAAACAACATGCATGGCAATTTCCGCAAGGCGGCATACAGCATGGCGAAACCCCGGAGCAGGCGATGTACCGCGAGTTGCACGAAGAAGTCGGCTTGATGCCGCAGCATGTGAAGATACTCGGACGGACGCGTGAGTGGATGCGTTACGAGGTTCCACAAAGCTGGAGCAAACGCGAATCGCGCGGTGGCTATCGCGGACAAAAGCAGATCTGGTTTTTGTTGCTCCTTGTCGGGCGTGATTGTGATGTCTGCCTGCGTTCCAGTCCGCATCCGGAATTTGATGCGTGGCGCTGGAACAATTACTGGCTGGACATCAATGCCGTAATCGAATTCAAGCGTGAAGTGTACACGATGGCGCTTAAGGAGCTGGCCAGTTACCTGCCCGCACCCAGGGGCAATCCTGCGCATCTCCAGCATGCGTACCGATAATTCCCTTTCGTTCACTTAGGAGAAATTCTTGATCAAGGAATACAACCCGCTGCAATCGTTCCGTCTCCAATCCGGATCGTCCTTCGTGCGTCCGGCGCAGATACTTCCGGAACGGGTCAAGCTGAGCGACTCCGCATTGAACGTGATGACCGATCTGCACAAGGTTTCGGTGGTGAGTGTCCGCACCAGAACTCCGATGGAGCAGGCCAATGCCAAGATGATTCGCTATGGGGTGCGTCTGCTGCTGGTGCTGGATGACAGCGATCAGGTGGCTGGATTACTGACTGCCACCGATGTGCTGGGGGAAAAGCCGATGCGTTACCTGCAGAATATGGGCGGAACCCATGCAGAAATCATGGTGCGCGACATCATGACTCCACAACCCGACCTGGAAGTGCTGAAAATCGATGATGTGCAGAATGCCAAGGTCGGGCATATCGTTGCCAGCCTGAAACACTCACATCGGCAGCATGCGCTGGTGGTCGCTGAAGGTGAAGATGGCAATCAGTCAGTATGCGGCCTGTTCTCTCTTACCCAGATTGCCCGTCAATTGGGTGCGCAGGTTCAGAGTTTTCAGCTGGCAAACACCTTCGCTGAAATTGAGGCAGCGATTCCGCACGGCTGATGTCCCCGGTCTGAGTACATCCGTCAGTGTTT
>Ga0316575_10000128_pt1 | contig 19285 bp, 19 predicted proteins | sample J5NA_FD_203072 | JGI IMG/M metagenome (GOLD analysis project Ga0316575, IMG submission 203072) | Rhizosphere microbial communities from salt marsh grasses in Alabama, United States - J5-7_050615r2r3 | ecosystem: Host-associated > Plants > Roots > Rhizosphere | place: USA: Alabama | collected...
GATATCGTTCGGGAAAAGTTGCTCTACTACCCCACCGTGACCCGCGAAAGCTTTCAAACCATGGGTCGACTGACCGACGCGATCAACAGCGGCAAATTGACCGCCGACCTCGGCCTGCCCGACATCAATGTCGACGACGATCGCTTCATGATCTGCGGCAGCCCGAGCATGCTCAAAGATACCTGCGCGATTCTCGACGCCAAAGGATTTCGCGAAGCCCGCCAGGGCGAACTCGGCCACTATGTGATCGAACGAGCCTTTGTTGAACAGTAATAGGGCAAACGTTAAATTCCCCTAAAAACAGATAGTTAAAGTCAAAATCGCGCTCGTATAATCGGTGTTTCAACAACTACATTGGGTGAAACACCATGAGCCTTATCTCAGAGTTCAAACAGTTTGCTCTCAAGGGCAATGTCGTCGACATGGCCGTCGGCATCATCATCGGCGCGGCCTTTGGCAAAATTGTCAGCTCGCTGGTCGGAGACGTACTTATGCCCCCGATCGGCGTAATGCTCGGCGGCGTCGATTTTTCCAGTCTCTCGATCACAATAAAAGACGCCGTCGATACCGCGCCGGCAGTGGTCATCGGCTACGGCAAGTTCATTCAAACCGTGATCGACTTTATCATTGTCGCCGCTGCCATTTTTGTCGCAATCAAAGCGATGAACGCGTTGAAAAAGAAAGAGGCGGAAGCCCCTCCCGCAGCGCCGCCGGCACCCTCTGCCCAGGAAGTATTGCTCACCGAAATTCGCGATTTGCTGAAAGCGAAGTGACTTGATGGCCCCCTCGGAGCCGGCTGTGCCGAGGGGCATTCCCTTGCGAGTGCAATTCAATCGCTGCTAACATCCCGCCCCCGGCCCAGCGCCGACCGATCAACGACAAACCCGAAAAGTACCCGCCATGGCCACACTGCTGTTTTACAACAACCCGATTCCGCTCGACAAAAAGAAGCACAACGCGCTCAAGCTCGTGCGTCAAAACGGATATAACTTCACCCAAAACACCAATTCGGTTCCGGTTGCCGGCTTCGAATTTTTCGAATGCAGCCGTCATTTCCCGATCTTCTTCATCAAACAGAGCGACGACTCCTATCTGCCGCTGGCGATACTGTCACTGCGCAAGAGCGGCAACGATCTGGGCGATACCTGGCAAGACGTCTACGTGCCATCCTACGTTCGCCGTTACCCTTTTGTGCTGTCGACCGACGGCCTGGTGCTGATCGACTCCGAAGCCACTCACTTCAGCGAGGAGGACGGCGACCCGCTGTTCGCCAACGAAGAGGGCGAACCCAGTGAAACCCTGAAAGAGATCGTCCAGTTTCTCGAAACCGTCGACCGCAGTTACAAGGCGACCGAGGAGTTCTGCAAGGCACTGGCCGAAAAGGACATGATCGAACCCTTCAACCGCAATCTCAAGGTCGACAACACCTCGCTCGACATGCGCGACCTGTACATCATCAACGAGCGCAAAATGCACGAAAACCTGAGCGAGGCCGAAGTCGCCGACTGGTTCCGCAAGGGCTGGATCGCCTGGGCACACGCCCAGTTGCATTCGCTCGGCGCGGTCAACCAGGTGGTCAAGCGAGCGCACGACGCGGGTGTAAACCCCTTCGACGAACCGAGCGCCGCCGCGAACTAACAACGCTCAGCGCCAAACAAAAAAAGCCCCTCAGGGGCTTTTTTTTCGTTCGTGATTCGGGAATCAGGCCAGCTTTTTATGCACGAGCGGCAACAGTGCCGCTTCCAGTCTGTGCGCGTCCAGATTGCGTCGCGCGACTTTTTTGAGCTCGGCAACGCGCGCTTCGATCTCGTCCATGGTCGCATAGAACGCCTTGCGCAGCTCCTCTTCTGTACCGACAAGCTTCGAAGGATCCTGCAAATTCCAATGCAACTTGCTCGCATTTCCCATCCACAAAGGACAGGGTTCGGCGGCAGCGGAGTCACACACTGTGATTACCAGATCCGGTCGGAAATCGGTCACCTCGTGCCAGGATTTACTGAACAGGTCTTCGGTATCGATGCCCCGCTCCTTGAGGAACTTGAGCGACAGCGGATGGACTTCGCCAGCGGGTTCGCTGCCGGCGCTGGCAGCCCGCAGATTCTCGCCGCCCAGATGATTAGTCAGGGCTTCGCTGAGAATGCTGCGACAGCGGTTGTGAGTGCAAATGTAAAGAATACGCATGACAACTCAAGATCTATAAATGCGCAGCGCAGTGAACACGAGCAAGGTGACAAGCTTGTGACAGCTCGAATGGCGCAAGGGCCACTCACACGCCAAAAATTATTTAATGAAGGACAACGCGGTAGTGATTCTATTACCGGCAACTATACTGACGAAATCTACGCCAAAGCCTATTCAGTAGCGATATTCAGTATAAATGGCAAAATCGGACCCCATTGTAGAGATCGGCATCGACCAACTGCGCAATGGAATGCACGTGGTCGAACTCGATATCTCCTGGATGGACAGTCCCTTCCTGCTCCACGCCCGCACCATCCGCGAGGGCGATATCGAAACGCTGCGCAAATGCGGTGTGAAACTTCTAAAAATCAACACCGACAAAGGTCTCGCCCCCGAAAAGAGTCAGCCGATGCTGTCCTGGGCGAAAAGCGATCGGCCCCACATCAAGGGGGGCAGCGGCGACTCCGAGGCCCCTCGCAGCTCGCTCGCGGACGAGTTGCAGGCGGCCCAGACCATTCGCAGCAAGGTCAGAAAGACCGTCGAGTCCCTCCACGAGACACTGGGAAAGCGCTTGAGCGCCGACACCAGCGGTTTGATGCCCCTGATCGATCAGACCCTGGGCAGTCTGGAACGCAATAACCAGGCCCTGATGAGCCTCGTGCATCTGACCAAAGTCGGCCGCAAACTTGCCGACCATACCTTCAGCGTATTTTGTCTGGCACTCAACATCGGCAAGCGTTTGAAACTCAGCCCAGCCGAACTCGAAGACCTGGGCCTGGCCGCACTGCTGCACGAAGTGGGCTGGAGCCAGCTGCCGATGAATCTGATGGGCAAACGCACCCCCTGGACGGCAACCGAGATCAAGCTCATTCACAAGCATCCGGGCCTCGGCCTGCTATTGCTCAAAGGCATGGACTTGAGCGAAACCTGTATCCGCGCCATTCGCGAACACCACGAACTGGGCGACGGCAGCGGTTACCCCGCGGGACTTACACTCGACCAACTCCACCCGGTGTCGAAAATTCTGATCATCGCCGACCAGTACGACGAGCTGATCAATCAATTGCACGACCGGCGCGGCATGTTGCCGACCAACGCCTTACGCAAGCTTTACCTCGACGCCGAAAAAGGTCTATTCGAAACGCGAGTGGTCGCTGCCTTTATCGACAGCGTCGGCATTTATCCTGTCACCACGGCGGTCAAACTCAGCAGTGGCGAAAAGGCGGTGGTGATCGAAGTCAGAGACAGGCAACCGCTGCAGCCAGTGGTCATGATCCACTACGATAGCGACGGAAAACTTCTGCCCGAAGCGCGACTGGAAGACCTCGCCGACACCTCGAAGTCGCTCAAAAAAATCGACTCGGTACTGGATCCGGAGAATCCCGAAGACGATCCCTCACGCCGACTCCGACCGGACCTGTAATTTATGAATCGAAGCTCCGCGCACGCCACACTCCTGGAACACTGGCCCGATGCCTTGATTTTGGCTGACCAGCAAAAATGCGCGCTGTATTTTTCAAAACAGGCTCGCGCAATTTTGGGTATTGAAAACGAAAGCAGTCTCGGCAAACCCCTGCACGAGTTGCTCTGCGCGCGCACCCGCGAATTGCTCCACGACGCTTCGATGTGCCAGCTTTGCGAAGCCGACGAAGGCGGCGACAAAATTCACTCCACTCACTGGATCATGGCCAACGGCGAGTACCTGCCCATCGATTACCGAATTTTCCCACTGCAACTGCCCGACATGCCGGAAGCGCGCTTTGCCATCAGTTTTCGCTCGACTCAGCAAGATCTGCACAATCAAGTGGAATTGGAAACCCTGGCTCAATACATTGACTGCAACCCGGCACCGCTTGCCGAGCTCGACACCGAGGGCAACATTCTGTTTGCCAATCGCGCGCTGCAGGAATTATTGCTCGAATACGAATTTAACGAAGACGGGCTCTCTCGCCTGCTACCGGAAGATACTCGCGCGATTTGTCAGTGCGTGGCGCGCGACAATCGCTCGGTTACCGACGTCGATGTCGCCGTCAACAATCACACCTATCGCTGGCACTTTCACCCCTTGAATGAAAACAATAAGGGCAGCGTATTGTCCTACGGCTTCGATATCACGGCGCAGCGCACCGCCGAGCGCGAGGCATCGCAAGCGCGCGCCGCCGCGCGCCGGGATTTCTACGCAAAAATGCTGCACGAATTGCGCACCCCGCTCAACGCCATTGTCGGCTTTTCCGAATTGCTGGAATTGCGCTCGGACAACCTGGACGACAGAGATCGCCAGCGATTGAACGCAATAAAAAGCGCGGGTTTGCAATTAAACGGTTTGATCACCGACACGCTCGACTTGTCAAAACTGGAAGCGGGCAAACTGCAGGTACACATGTCGACATTTTCACTGGCAGACATCATGAGCGACCTCAATACGCAGATGGCCGGTCTGGCGGAAGTAAAAAAACTTTCCTATTCCTCCAGCGTGGAGGAAAACTTCGAGATGTATTCCGATCCGCAAAAGCTGAAACAGATTTTGATAAATTTAATTTCCAACTCAATTAAATACACCAAAAATGGCTGGGTGAAACTCAACGTCAGAAAAATATTTGACTACCGCGCTGAATTTATCGTCTCAGACAGTGGCATCGGCATTCCGGAAGAAAAGCTGGGAACACTGTTTCGCGATTACGAACAAATTGACGACAAACAAAACGATGGCATAACAGGCACTGGACTCGGACTGGCCTTGGTAGACCAGTTCGTGCGAATGCTCGGTGGTGATATTCGTGTTGAAAGTGTCTACGGAGAGGGCACGCGTTTTATTTTGCAACTGCCTCTGCAGGGTGCGCTGGAACAAGGTGCCGCACAAGCGTAGACGTATTAAAGTTACTTTCCTCTCTATTCCCACACTCAAACAAGAGCTACCATAGCGCGCGTTTGCTACGAGCCCTCTTATGTCCCGCCACCCCCTGATCTCATTTTCGGCCATCATTGTCTACGGCAATGCGACCTTGCAAGCGCTGTTGTTCGCGCTGGTGATACCAACGCTGAGTTTGTATGTCGCGCAACGCTTCGATGCCAACGCGTTTCAGGTCGGCAGCTTTTTCGTCGCCAACGCGGTCAGCGGCATAATCTATGCGCAACTGATGGGACACTGGTCGGATCGAAGTCGCGATCGCCGCCGCTTGATTGCGCTCGGCATGAGCGCGGGCGCACTGGCTTGCATCGTCTTTGCTTTTTCTTCGTCGTATTGGATTTCACTGGCAGCGGGAATGACATTTTTCAGTCTCGCGTTTGCCAGTATTTCACAAATTTTTGCCCACGCCCGCGATTACGGCGACAAGCATTTTTCACGCAAACAGGGTGTTATGTTCAACTCCACGGTGCGGGCTTTTTCGGCACTCGCCTGGGTTGGCGGTCCCGCGCTGGGCTATTTCATACTCAGCCTCAGCAATTTTAAAACACTCTATTTAATTGTCGCCTGCCTGTATTTGGCCGGCGCATCGATGGCAAAATTTTTTCTGCCTCACGCCGAAAAATTTACACCCACCGAACACATCGAATTGCCCGATAACAAACGCACGATCATCATCGCGATGATTGCGATATCGATTTCCTGGAGCTGCAATCAGACGTATTTAATTGCACTGCCACTGTTTTTAAAAAATAACCTGTTGGTCGATTCGAGCTGGGCGGGCTGGATCATGGGCACTGCCGCGGCGATTGAAATTCCGGTGATGATGTTTGCCGGTTGGTTGGGCACTCGATTTCCACTGCCACCGCTCATTCGGATCGGTGCGCTGGCGCCGATGTTGCTCTACTTGGGTGTCTGGCGGAGCAGCGCGGTGTGGATGCTGTTTCCACTGCAGATTTTTAACGCGATGTTAATCGGCTTTGTCGCGGGATTGGGGATGACCTGGTTTCAGGATTTAATGCCAGGTCGGGCCGGCGTGGCGTCGGCGCTGTATTGGAACACCGCGAGTTACGGCAACATTTTGGGGGCAATTGTTATCGCGATATTTGCCCAGGCCTTTGGCTATCGCGACGTCTACTTTGTCAACGCACTTTTGGCACTGAGTGCAACAGCGTTATTGTTCTTGATTCGCGCGCCCCGGCCTGAGAACGCTTCCTCGCCGCAAAGCCGCTAGACATTTCGAGGACCGTCGGAGGCTGGACGCCGACGCCGAGCGTACCGGGAAGTATTTACCGCGTGTCCGAGAAACGCTCTACGGCTATCCGCGACGACCCGCATAAAATGCTTCGATAATCGCGTCGCGGCTTATAAAAAATAAATTGAACAAGTCTTTTGACGGACAGCGGCAGATTTCACTCCGCCAATACCTGATCTTCGCCTTCGGTTTTCGCTATCACCACCGCGCAACAGGTATCGCTAAATACGTTGACCGCGGTGCGCAACATATCGAGGATGCGATCGGTCACCAACAACAAGCCGATACCTTCAGGCGGCAGACCGATCGCTGTCAGAATGACAGTGATTGCGACCAGACTCGCCGCCGGAATTCCGGCGACGCCAATCGAGGTCAGCAGTGCAATTAAAACCACCGTAAATTGTTGGGCAAAACTTAAATCCAAACCGTAAACCTGGGCGATAAACATCGCCGCCACGCACTCGTACAATGCGGTGCCATCCATATTGATCGTCGCGCCGAGCGGCAGCACAAAGCCGGCGGTTTTATTCGACACGCCGGCATTTTTTTCGACACATTCCATCGTCAAGGGCAGCGTGCCGGAGGACGACGCGGTGGAAAATGCCGTGAGCAGGGCGGGGCTGACCGCGCGAAAATGGCGCAGTGGGTGCAGGCGACCGACAACCCGCAAAAAAATGGGCAGGGTGATAAATGCGTGCGCCGCCAGTGCCAGCACTACGGTAATCAGCAGCCAAAAATACGCCCGCATCGCCTCCAATCCGGTGCTAATCACTACCGGGCAAATCAACGCAAATACGCCAATCGGCGCGAACTTCATAATGAACATGGTCATGTCCATCATCACATCGAGCGTGCCCTGCCAAAAATTCTGCAGTACATCGCGTCCCGGCAGGGGAATGCGCGACATTAAAAATCCGAACAGGATGGCGAAGGTAATCAAGCCGAGCATGGCGCCGTTGTCGGTCGCGGCGGCAAATATATTTGGCGGCACCATACGCAGAAAAACTTCGACGATATCGCCGCTGTCGCGGTCGCCAACCTGCTGCAATTTTTCCTGCAATTCCGCGCTCGGGGTCAATTGCAATAAGTGCCGCGCCGGTTCGCCGTCAATAATGCCGGGATGAATGGTGTTGACGAACAGCAGACCAACCAATATCGCACTCAAGCTGGTCAGGCTGTAAAACGCGATGGTCTTCAAGCCCAGGCGGCCAAGATTCGAACGACCCCCCAGACCCGACACCGCGACGATAATCGAGGATGCCACCAGGGGCACGACGACCATTTTCAGCGCGTTGAGAAACAGGGTTCCAAAAAATTTACAGGTGGCGCTGACATCGGTGGCAAACGCGGAGCTGCTGCCGTTCAGCGTCAGACCCAGCGCGAAGGCGGCGCCAATCGCGATCAGGATTTGCCAGTGCAGCTTCAATTTCATCGGCAGCTCACTCGGTTTTGACGGCCGCTTTCAGCGCGGTCCCGGCGCGAAAGTGGACCTGCTTCGACGCCGGGATCTCCAGCGCCTCTCCCGTGCCCGGATGGCGGCCGGAATGCGCCGCTCGCTCTTTGACCTGAAAGCTGCCAAAACCCAGCAATTGCACCGTATCTCCGCGCGCAAGCGCGTTGGTGATGTGATCGAACACCGCCGCGACGGCATTGTCGGCATCGTAGGCGCCGAGCCCCGCAGCGTTCATGACATTGTTGACGATATCGCTTCTTCGCACTGGTTTGACCGCCCCCGAAACTTTCGCGTCATTTAAACAGACTTCCCCGGGGCTCGCAAAACCGCGCTTCGCGTTCAGCCCAGGTGCAGCACCCTGTTAAGTCGGGTCCGCGCATGCGAAAATTGCGCCTTTCCAAGCAGCCACAGACCGCATGCCGACATCCCGCTCCAAACTTCGCGCCTTCGCCAGCCTGACACGCCTCGACCGTCCCATCGGGATCTACCTGGTGCTGTGGCCGACGCTGTGGAGTTTGTGGCTGGCGGCGAAGGGAACACCGCGCGTCGATTTACTGGTGATTTTCGTCGTCGGTGTGGTGCTGATGCGCTCGGCCGGATGTGCGATCAATGACTTTGCCGACCGCAAGGTCGACGGCCACGTCGAGCGCACTCGCGGTCGCCCGCTGGTCACTGGCGAAATCAAGGACTGGCAGGCAGTGCTGTTATTTGCCGTTCTCTGTCTGGCATCGTTCGGACTCGTGCTTCTCACCAACCGCCTGACTCTGTTGCTCTCGCTCGGCGGTGTCGTACTGGCGGCCATTTATCCCTTCATGAAACGCCACACCCATCTTCCGCAGGTCGTGCTCGGCGCCGCTTTTGCGTGGTCGGTGCCGATGGCCTTCGCCGCGCAGACCGACTCGCTGCCGCCGACCGCGTGGCTGGTTTTCACCACCGTGCTGCTCTGGACCCTTTGCTACGACACCTTCTACGCGATGGTCGACCGCGACGACGACCTCAAGATCGGCGTCAAATCCACCGCCATTTTGTTCGGCGAACAGGATCGTGTGATCACCGCCTGTTTGCAGTTCATTGTCTTGTTCGCAATGGGAATGATTGGCCAGCGCTTCGAGTTGCACTGGATTTACAAAATATCCGTCGGCGTTGCCGCCTGTTTGTTCGCCTACCAGCAGTGGCTGATCCGCAAGCGCGAGCGTTCCGCTTGCTTCCGGGCTTTTTTGAACAACAACTGGGTCGGCATGGTGATTTTTGTCGGAATCGCGCTCGATCTGTCCCTGATTCACGCGAACTGAGCCAAAGTTTCCCGCGACATTTCATCTCACGTCATAAAATCGTAACAAAAGCTTTATCTAATTCGTGTGACCTGTTGAGGTGTCTTTATCCCTCAGCGATACACTCGTGATGCCGTGAAGCATCACCCGGCCTGGAATTTTCCCGCACGATCCTGCTCGATGACTGCAGGCTCGCAAGGATTGAGACCGCGCCGAGGATTACTCCCTGACAACCTGCTTCGGATTGATTGATGAACCGCAAAACCATTCTCGTGGTCGACGACGAGGCACCAATTCGCGACATGTTGCGCGTAGCGCTGGAAATGGCCGACTACCTGGTGTTGGAAGCCGGCGACGCCCAGCGCGCCCACAGTATCGTTATCGACCAGAAACCGGATCTGATTCTGCTCGACTGGATGATGCCCGGCACCAGTGGCCTGGAACTCGCCCGGCGTCTGCGCAAGGACGAATTGACCCGCAATGTTCCGCTGATCATGCTGACGGCCAAAGGCGAAGAGGACAACAAAATCCAGGGTCTGGAGACCGGCGCCGACGACTACATCACCAAACCTTTTTCGCCGCGTGAACTGGTCGCGCGCCTGAAGGCGGTACTGCGCCGCACCGAATCGCTCGGCGCCAGCGAGCCGATTCAGGTCGAGCAACTGGTGCTCGACCCGATCAGCCACCGCGTCACCATCAACGACATTCCGATCCAGATAGGACCGACCGAATACCGTCTGCTCGAATTCTTTCTCACGCACCAGGAGCGCGTCTATTCGCGCAGCCAACTGCTCGACCACGTTTGGGGTGGCAACGTCTATGTCGAAGAGAGAACCGTCGACGTGCACATCCGTCGCCTGCGCAAAGCCATTTCCCTTGCCGATCACGATCGTTTTATACAAACTGTGCGCGGCACCGGCTATCGGTTTTCCACCAAGACCGCACCGGTCGAATAGTTTCACGCGATAACGGCGGCGAACGACGCCGTGTCGGACCCCGACAAGGCCCTGTTGAATCAAACGGAAAGCAAGTTGCGAAAAGGCCTGAAAATTGAGCTGCGCTGGTTTTTCGCCGTCGTCATATTGGTCGGCGTCGCCGGCTTTACTATCGGCCATCTGCGCGATGCGCTGCTGCTGGTGTTTGGCTGCTACCTGTTCTGGTTTTTCCATCGCCTCTATGCGCTTGAAAGCTGGGTAAGCGAAGCGCGCAAAGGTGGCCCCGGCGATCACGAATTCAACGGCATTTGGGAAGAGATCGTCGAAGACATTAAATTGATGCACGGTCGCTACGAGAAAGACCGCCACCGACTGCAGGCCGTGGTCAATCGGGTCCAGGAAATGACCGCTGCACTCAGCGACGGCGTGATTCTGCTCGATACCCGTGCCCGCCTCGATTGGTGGAACGTCGCCGCGACCGCCATGTTCGGCTTCAAACCGATCGATCGCGGTAACCACATCAACAACATCGTCCGCAATCCCGACTTCCAGAAGTACTTCGAGCGCGGCGACTTTTCCGAACCCCTCGACGTCGAATCCAGCCGCCGCGAGGACCAGCACCTGCAGGTCGAGATACACCCTTTCGGCCAGGGCGAACACCTGCTCGTGGTGCGCGAGGTATCGCGCCTGATCAAACTCGAACAAATGCGGCGCGACTTCGTCGCCAACGTCAGCCACGAGTTGCGCACGCCGCTGACCGTTATCCGCGGATACGTCGAAACCCTGCTCGATTCGCCGGCGCTGAGTACAGCGATGAGCCGGGCACTGATGCAGATGCAGGCGCAGACCATGCGCATGACCACCTTGATCAACGACCTGATCACGCTCTCCAAGCTCGAGACCGACAACCGCAATACCGGCGTCGAACCGGTTCATCTTAATGCCCTGGTAAATTCGGTGTTCAACGACGCCCGCGCGCTCAACGACAATCATCTTTACGAAAACAAAATCCCCGAGGAACTCGACCTCCTGGGCAGCGAAAAAGAACTGCGCAGCGCGCTTTCCAACTTGATTGTCAACGCCGTGAAATACACTCCGGAAACCAGTACGATACGGGTGTTCTGCGAACACAACCGTGAATACCTGCAGATACACGTCGCCGACAATGGCCCGGGCATCGACCCGAAACACATCCCGCGACTGACCGAACGCTTCTACCGCGTCGACGCCGGACGTTCGAGTGCGGTGGGCGGAACCGGTCTCGGTTTGGCCATCGTCAAACACGTGCTGCTTCGACACGACGGCTATCTGAATATTCGCAGCCAGCCCGGCAAGGGCACCACCTTCACCTGCTGCATCCCGATGGAACGCGTGATTGATCAGGAGGCGCTCAACGTCGGCTGAGCGCGCCGCTCTCGCTAACTCCTCTGCAGCGGCAACACAAGCGCGTTGGCGATGACAGAGTTCCGTATTCTTCACAGCATTCACGACATCGACGCCGAGTCCTGGGACGCACTCTGGCCCGAACGCTACCCCTTTACCCGCCACGCCTTTCTTGCGGCACTGGAAGATTCCGGCAGCGTCGGCGGCGACAGCGGCTGGAAAGTCTCACATCTGCTGGCCTATGAAAACGGTCGCTGTTGCGCCGCTCTGCCGCTGTTCGAAAAAAGCCACTCCTGGGGCGAGTACGTGTTTGACTGGGCCTGGGCCGATGCCTGGCAGCGCTACGGCCTGGCCTACTACCCGAAACTGGTTTGCGCGATTCCCTTCACTCCCGTCGTCGGTCCCCGACTCGGCCTCGCCGACCACGTGGGTCCCGACCAAATCGCTGCGGCGGCACTGAATTTTCTGCGCCAATACGCCGTCGATATCGGCGCATCGAGCGCCCATATTTTGTTCCCGGACGCGGCATCCCTCGGTGCCCTGCAAACAGAAAATGTATTTCGGCGCAGCGGCTACCAATATCACTGGTTCAATCGTGGCTACCAAAACTTCGACGACTTTCTCGCAGAATTTCAGTCGCGCAAACGTAAAAATCTGCGCAAGGAACGTCAGAAAATCGCCGACGGCGGAATTGAATTTGTAGAAAAAGACGGCCACCAGGCGAGCGCGGACGATTGGCGGGAATTTTATTTTCTCTATCAGCGCACCTACGCCAAGCGCAGCGGTCACGGCGGCTATCTGGGCGCAGGCTTTTTTGCCGACATTGCGCACGCGTTGCCGAACAACGTTGTCTTGTTGCAGGCGAAAAATCTGGGGAAAACCATCGCCGCCGCACTTTTTTTTCGCGACGAAAGCACGCTCTACGGACGCTATTGGGGCACGATAGAAGAGATCGACGGCCTGCATTTTGAAACCTGCTACTACCGCGGCATCGACTATGCGATTCGTCACGGCCTGCAGCGCTTTGATTCGGGCGCCCAGGGCGAACACAAAATTCAGCGCGGATTTAGTCCGCAGCGCACCAGCTCGCTGCACTGGATCGCCGAACCCGGCTTTGCCTCCGCCATCGAGACATTTTGTCGCAACGAGGAACGCGAAATTCACCGCTGGCTGGAAGAAGCCCGCGAGGCGCTGCCCTTTCGTGCCGACATTTCGCTTCCGGATTTTGATTCTCTCTACACAGCAAAATAATCTTCTCGCTCATTCACACCTGCTCGCGCGCGACAGGCTTGTTGATAATAATCCTGGCGGCCACCAACAACTTCGAGACGACATTGCCGGGAATTTAGCGTACTGCCCTTCGGCAAGGTCAAGACTGACAAACACGGGCCCTTCGACAAGCTCAGGGCGAGCGGGGAGTGGGTGGTGGAAGTCGGAAGAATATTTAATCCGTTCGCCCTGAGTTTGTCGAAAGGTAAAAAAGCAAAAAATTTAGAGATATTTTTCGACAATTCTATCGAGCAGCTCTCGATTAGTCGGATCTGAAAACTTTGCATCGAAAATTTCCAGAATTTCACGCGCCCAGGGCAGTCTTGGATCGATGCCAATGTAAAAAGGATGGGATTCCATGCACCCGGACTGGTGAAACTTTTTAATATTCAGTTTGAGTTTTTTTGCCTGCCATTGCAGCACTTTACTGTCGTCGGCAATCGCGTCCACACGACCGCGTTTCAGCATTTCAAACAAACGCTCCACGGCGTTGGCACCGGTCACGACATAGACCTTGGAGTCCGAGCGCGGGCTATTCAGATAACTGTCGAGCGGCTCACCATAGGAGTAATCGCTGATCACCCCGAGATTGATTTTTTCCAGCGATTCCTGACCGTCGTATTGCCAACGTTTGTCATCGCGCGAAAGAAAGCACATTTGAAAATTCATGATCGGCTCGCGACTCATCAACAAATGCGGGGCCTCTTCCTGCACCGCAGTCAACAAGCCGTCGACACTTCCTTTTTCACTCTCGCGAATGGCGCGCGTCCAGGGATAAAACGTAATCTCCGGCTGCACACCGACGTCCGCCAATACTTCACTGACATACTCGTAAACAATGCCACTTGAGGCGCCATTTTGTTTGCAGGCGTAAGGGCACCAATCGGTGGTGGCGAGCCGGAGTTTGGTCGGAGGTTCGCAGCTTGCACTCTTCGCGAGCAATAGAATGCACAGCACTATTATTGGTCTTATCGTAGCCATTGCATTTTCCCTGGCGTCTTGCCGGCAATTCTACTCTTTCAAACGCAAAATTTCCTCTGCCAGCACACGCGCGGCCGGCCCCGCATTGCTTTGGTCAACGACGAGCAAATTCACCGTCAACTCGCGTTCGGCACCGAAATTCAGAGGCAATTTTTTCAGCGTTCCGCGCGCCAGATCCTGAGCAATTTTGTGTTCGGGTACAAACGCAAAGCCGAGGCCCGCGCGCAGCGCTTCGACGCTGCTGGAAAAATGGCTGACGGTCCAGCGCTGTTCCGCCAACAACCAGCCGGCATTTTTTTCGCGGCGGACGCCGGAATCGCGCACCACAATCTGGCGGTGCTGTTGCAAATCCATTTCGCTGACGCTGTCGAGGCGGGCGAGGGGATGCGTCGCCGCCACTACCGGAAACATGCGCACGGGAAACACCGGCGTCACTAAAAATCCCGGCGGCGCCTTGCCGCAGAGCGCGAGTTGCACCCGACGTTCCAAAATTGCCTCCTCCGTGCCCGACAGCGTGGTCTCCAGAATTTTGATACGGGTGCTGTTGTTGCGCTGCGAAAAGCGCTCCATCGCCAAAAACAATTTGTCGAGCGGGGCAATCGCGTCGACCGCCAAACTCAGTTCGGACTCCCAACCCTGCGCCATACAGGTCGCCATTTTGTCGATCGCCAGCGCCTGATCGAGCAGCTTTCTGCCCTGGCGATAGAGCACCTCGCCCGATTCGGTCAGCTTCGCGTTGCGCCCTTCCAGGGTCAGCGCCGGACTCGGAAGTCGCTCGTTCATGCGCGCCAGCAGATAGCTGACGCCGGACTGACTTTTGTTCAGACGCTCGGCGGCGCGGGCGAAGCTGCCCTCTTCCACCACCGCGCACAGGGCCGCCCATTGATCCAGCGAAATGTGTGGAACGCTGTTCATAACCAGGTTCTCCAGAATGCGTTTAAACGCAGATTACATCAAATTATTTGATCGTTGTTAGCAAATATCCGCATCAATACATCAAATATTCAGTTGTATTCTGTCGCCAACACATCAAGGGAGCACAACCATGAAATCCATTCTCCACATCGATTCGAGCATTACCGGCGAGCACAGCGTATCGAAAAAACTGACCGCCGAACTTGTAGAAAAATTGCAGCGCGATCACCCAGACGCCAAAGTCGTTCACCGCGACCTCGAAGCGAACAAACTGCCCAGCCTCGACGCCACAATTCTCGGCGCGCTGAGCAAGGGCGAGCGAACCATTGGCGACACCCTGATCGAAGAAATCGAAGCGGCCGATGCCGTGGTTATCGGGGCGCCGATGTACAATTTCAGCGTCCCGGTGCAGTTGAAAACCTGGTTCGACCACATCGCGCGCGCCGGCCGCACCTTCCGCTACACGGAACAGGGGCCGCAGGGGTTGTTGACCGGGAAAAAAGTGTATGTTGTCAGCACCAGTGGCGGCGTCCACCACGGCAAGAGCTCGGACGGTGTCGAGCCCTGGCTGCGCACCATGCTGAACTTTTTGGGCCTGGGCGAAGACCTCAATTTCGTCCACGCCGAGGGTCTGGCGATGAGCGATCGACGCGAGACAGCCATCAGCAATGCCGAACACCAAATCCATCAACTGGCGGAGAGACACGCAGCATGAACACCCGAAAAGTCGTTGAACAACTGCGCGCCCGTCCGGCCTCTGACGGCGCCGGCGTCAAGCTGCTGCGCGTTTTCAGCGGCCCGGGCCCGGAGCGCTTCGATCCCTTCCTGATGCTCGACGAGTTCGGTTCGGAAGAGGCTTCCGACTATATCGCCGGTTTTCCTCCGCATCCGCACCGCGGTTTTGAAACCATCACCTACATGTTGCAGGGCAAGATGGAACACCGCGACCACATGGGCAATGTCGGTCTTTTGAACGACGGCGACGTGCAGTGGATGACTGCCGGCAAGGGCGTGATCCACTCGGAAATGCCCAAGCAGACCGAGGGCAAGATGCGCGGCTTCCAGCTCTGGCTGAATCTGCCTTCGCACAGCAAAATGCAGCCGGCTCACTACGCCGACATCGCCGCCGACAATATTCCCGAATATGAGCTGCAGGGTTTGCGAATCAAGGCAATCGCCGGCGCGCTCGACGTCGACGGCGAAGCAATCAAAGGCTACTTCGATGTGCCCGACACCGAGGCGCTGTACCTGGACCTGCATCTGGACCCCGGCCGCGAGCTGAGCGTCGCACTGCCCGAACAACAGAACGTACTCGTCTACGTCTACGAGGGCGAAGTCGTCATTGGCGCCGACGCCACGCCGGCCCGAGCCCAAACCATTTCGCGCCTGGACCGCGGCGAACGAGTGCAGCTGGCCAACAAGGCGTCCGACAAACAGGCGCGCGTACTGCTGTTGGCCGGCACCCCACTGAAAGAGCCGATTGTGCAATACGGCCCCTTCGTCATGAACACGACGGCGGAAATCGAGCAGGCGATGAGTGACTACCGCGCGGGTACGCTGACTGACTAGGACCCGCTTGCGCCCGCAGGGGTGTTAGGTGAAGGTCGCGATCACGGTTTTAATCGCCAGCGCGATCAGCAGTACTGCAAATAACCTGCGCAACCAGAAGGTCGGCCAGCGCCGCGAGCAGCGCGCGCCGAAGGAGACAGTGAGCAGGGCACCGGTACCGGTGCACAGCGCCGCCGGCCACAACACCGATCCGACCAGCCAGGGACTGTCCGGAATCGGGCTCTGGTGCACGCAGTAGCCCAGTGTGGCCGCCGCCGATATCGGCACGCCGCAGGCTGCCGATGTGGCGATGGCCTTTCTCACCTGCAGGCCGAAGTGCGAGAGCAGCGGCACAATCATCACGCCACCGCCGATGGCCACCAACGCCGATATGCCGCCGACTCCGACAGAGATCAACCACAGCCAGCGAAGTTTCGGCAGTGAACTTTCGTTTGCCGCCTCCGCGTCCCGGCAGCACATCGACACCGCCACCACACTGACAAACACGGCAAACAGCGCCGCCAGCCAACTCGCTTTAAACTCGGGGACAAAGTAACTCGTCAACAACGCGCCGCCGACCAGTGCCGAACTCATCGCCCAGACCAGCTTCCACTGCACCCCGCCCTGACGCGCATGCGCGATCGTGCTGGCGATACTGGTCGGCAAAATGGTCGCCGTCGAGGTGGCCAAGGACATGGTAAATGCGATGTCGGTGGGCAGGCCGAAGTGGACAAACAGGGTGTGGTAGACGGGAACCAGCAGCAGCCCGCCGCCGATGCCGAGCAGGCCGGCAAAAAATCCGCTCACGCATCCGAGCGCGAGGCAGTAAAAAATATCGATCAGTTGAAAGGTCATGGGAGCCTGTTAATTCCAGACAGAAAAAAGCCGCTGCGCGAGCGGCTTGCCAAGGCGTTTACAAAAATGAATATTTACCCTTCGACAAAGATGTCTTTATACGAAATATACACCGAGGCGAATAACATCGGCATGACCACCAGACCGGCGAGACCCGCAGTCAGCGCGACCGGGATCATCAGCAGCAGCCCCACCACCCCGTAGACCAAAAACGGCAGATAATTTTTCATGCAGGCATTGAAGGACATTTTCAGTGCATCCAGCACGTTTTTGTTGCCCAGCACAATCAGCACGGGCGCAAACCAGGACGCGGCGATGATCGGCAGCAACAGGACCAGATAGACCGCGACCAACAGAAGAATTTTAGTCAAACCGAGCGTGGTGAAATTCGAGAGAAAACCTCCTTGATCACCCAGAATTACGGCGAATACCAGTGCTCCAACCAGAAGCACTACCGCGATCATCATCAGCGTGACAATCAGACCCTCGATGACCAAGGGCCCCATTTTGTCGCCGAATCCGGCAAACAGGTGATTCAAGGTCAGGTCTTTGCCGTCGTCCAGCGCCTTGCAGCCGAGCATCAGGCCGGCGACCCAGACCGGCGCCAAAATATTGGAAACGCTGCCCAGCAAGGGGATCAGCGACAGCGCCAGCATGATGAGAAAGCCGATCACACAAATGAGAATCCAGGGGCCCGGCGCCATTTTGAAGTAGTTGAAACTCTCGCTGAACCAGGCGAGACCGCGGCTGGCGTCGACCACGCGCGGCTCGTGAACTTCGGCGTTGTCGCCGCCATCGTGCAAATCGGAAACCGGTGGAGTGTAGGGATCGTTGCTCATGTCGAATTCTCCAAACGGTCGACCATCAGCACTGTCGCGCTATCAGCAGGCCAACCTTATTGTCGCGCGTACGCTCTGGGAGTGTGGGTATTCGGAAAGGTGTAACGAGTTCCGGTGGCGTCGACTCTACGCAAGATCCGGGCAAAAGAAAACCCCAGGGCTGAACGCGTCTAGATCCCCGCGATGGCCTGCGACAGCACTTCGAACTTGGCCGGATCTTTGTCGACGAAGCGCACCGTAATTCGAATCTGCTCGGCGTCGGGACCGGGACCCGCAGCGAGCACTGCCTGCACGTAGCCGTTCAGGCGCGCGATCGCCTTGCCTTCGCGATCCTCCAAATCGACAACGGCCTGATCGAAAACCGTCGGGCAGCGATCTCCGCGTTCAATAATTCCGCTCAGCGCCTGCAGCGATACTTCCTTGATCTCGCAGCTGAAGCTTTGTTTGGCAAAGCGAATTTGTGCGTTGCCCTGAAAGCTGCTCGACCGAGAACTTGCCGGGTTGGCCGCCGGCGCCTTCGCCGCGCCCGGATTTAACAGCGCCGACGCTGCTCCGCTGTCGCGTTTTTGCGTGGGGATGACGGTCGGCTTGCCTCCGGTCAGCGCTTGCAAGGAACCCGACGCTACGCCGCCACCACCGGCAGCGCCTTTCTGCGGCGGCTGATAGCCGAGCCTGCGCAGCTGCTTCAGCACCTTGCGCTGCAGTTCCTCGGGTGTAAATGGTTTGGTGAGGTAGTCGGAGACTCCGGCGTTCACGGCGCCCAGGACGTGGTCGCGATCGCCGCGGCTGCTGACCATCAAAAATGGCGTCGCCTCGGACTGCGGCTGCGAGCGCACCCACTTGAGAAATTCCTCGCCGCTCATTCCCGGCATTTCCCAGTCGGACAGAATCAGGTCGACGGCGTTGACCTTCACCAGCGACGCTGCGCGTTTGCCATCGCCCGCTTCGAAAAATTCCACGTCGGGAATAATAGGGCGCAAGTTGCGCTTGATCGTTTCGCGCACGAACGTCGCATCGTCAACCACCAGTACGCGAAAGGGCATAGCTCACCTTGTGGACGAATTAACCGGGCCGGGAAAATACCCATTCACTGTCTCCGGACAGCTCTGGCCGAAATCGGTAGCCCTGTTCGGCAAAGTTCTGCAGGTCGCCAGCTTTGCTCAAGGCCTGTCCAATACTATAGGCGCACATCCCTCCGCGCGCCTGTTTTGCGCGGACACTGGGCACCGGTTTGCCCTCGCCGGCGCCCTGGCGAAACTGCGGTGTAATGACCTGGACCCCGAGCCCGGCGAGATCGATTGCGCGCGAATATTCGGCCGAGGCGAGATTGAGAATCCAGGGGCTTTTGAGCAGTTTGAGCTCGGCGAGCAGATGCCGGTTCAGTCGCTCCCGCCAAAAGCCGTACAGGCTGCCGATTTCGCGCGCCTTGAGCGAAGCCGCCATCTCCAGACGGTAGGGCATGATCGCGTCCATCGGCCGCAACAGGCCATAGAGG
>Ga0316575_10000129_pt1 | contig 18869 bp, 16 predicted proteins | sample J5NA_FD_203072 | JGI IMG/M metagenome (GOLD analysis project Ga0316575, IMG submission 203072) | Rhizosphere microbial communities from salt marsh grasses in Alabama, United States - J5-7_050615r2r3 | ecosystem: Host-associated > Plants > Roots > Rhizosphere | place: USA: Alabama | collected...
GCCGCGGATACCGCACCTCGACGGCGGGAGGGAAGGGGTCGCTACGCCAACGGAATATCTTGGCGTCGGACCCGTACCAGAATTCGGTCGACAAGGGGCTCTCGTCCCTCCAGTTGAAGTCCGATCCGCCCGCGCGCACCTGATCACGCGCCTTGCCGCCCCCCTGATAGACCTCGAGCACGTCCCCGCGCTCCACCCGATCCTTGGTGCCCTTGTTGATCACCACGACGTCGTACTGACCGATCTGGGACACCCCGTTGAGCACCGCCAGGATGCGTCCCCGCATCCCGGCGGGGGCCGGACGGGGGAAGAAGTTGGTCAGGGGCTCCTCCAGGGCCGCGGGGATGACGCGGTCCCCGATGGAGACCTCCCGCTCCGAACGCACGACCCGAAGCTTCGCTGGGTCTCCCGCCCGCTGCAGCTCCGCGCTGGCCACGAACACCGCCAGGTGACCCAGCGTCTCGTTGGTCTCCGGATCCTGAAGGCTGTCCCCCGGTCGCAGGATCTGGAAACGCTGGCCGACGGCGTCATTGATGCGCCGGACATACACCGAGTCGCCGACCCCGGCCACGATGCGCTCGTCCGGGAATCCCACCACGTAGGGCGCGCGTCGGACCCGATCCGTGTCGGCCACGTAGGGCATGGTGAGGAAGGGGGCGATGCTCGCGATCGGGATCGTCGGGACCGGCTCCTTGAGGGCGGCTACCCGCACCTTCGGGCTCAACTTCACGACCCGCATGCCGGCGGCGGTCCGGTGCTCGGATCCCTGGTCCACTCCGATACTCGGCCGGCCATTCCGAACAGAGAGCGTCAACACGTCGCCGGGGAAGATCCGGTTCGGGTCGCCCAGGTTGTTGCCGCGCCAGACCTCCCTCCAGAGCCAGGGATCCTCCAGGAAGCGGCCGGCGATGGACCAGAGGGTGTCGCCCGGTTGCACCACATAGGTGTCCGGGGCGTCGGCCTTGAGGGTCACGGCCCGTGCCCCGGGGGTGACGAGAGAAAGGGTGAGTAGGAGCAGGATCGCGAGGGTCTGGATCGATAGGAGAGGGGCGCGCATGGGTCCTCCGCAAGGGTCGATTCGGGATTCACCCGGCCCCATCTGGGGTGTAGTATCAGCCCGATAGTATCGCAGGGTGCGAGCGTGCGGCCACCAGGGTTGCTTTGGCTGCGAACGGATCGATCCTGCCGGCTCGACCGCCACAAGCCCCGTCCGGGCGAATCACCCAAAGTCTCCTTCAATCGTGAACATGGCAAAGCTCGATATCCTCACATTTCCCGACCCCCGTTTGCGAAATACGGCCCATCCGGTCAAGGCCGTGGACGCGCGCATCCAGCGGATCGTGGACGACATGCTCGAGACCATGTACGCCGCCCCGGGGATCGGTCTGGCCGCCATCCAGGTGAACATCCCGCTACGGGTCATCGTCATCGACGTGTCCGAGGCCAACGACGCCCCCCTGTGTCTGATCAATCCCGAGATCCTCGAGCGTAGGGGCGAGGAGCAGATGGACGAGGGGTGTCTCTCCGTTCCCGGCTTCTACGAGCCGGTGACCCGGGCCGAGTGGATCCGGGTGCGGGCCCTGGACCGGGAGGGCGAGCCCTTCGAGTTGGAGGCCGACGGGCTCCTGGCGGTGTGCATCCAACACGAGATCGACCATCTCGATGGCAAGCTCTTCGTCGACTACATCTCCGCCCTGAAGCGCCAGCGAATCCGCCACAGGCTGGAGAAGGAGCATCGACAGGGCCAGGTTCCGGCCGCGCATCGCCGTCAGGCGATCTAGCGCGCCGATCCCCGACCTGGCCTCGAATCGGCATCGCCGCCCAATGAAGCCCCTTCGCCTGGTCTTCGCCGGAACCCCCGACTTCGCCGTCCCCTCGCTGCAGGCCCTGATCGATGCGGGCCACGACCTGGTCGCCGTCTACGCCCAGCCCGATCGCCCGGCGGGTCGTGGGCGCAAGCTCCATCAGAGCCCGGTCAAGTCCCTCGCCCTGAGCCACGGCATCCCGGTGCATCAGCCCCTCTCGCTCAAGCGCGACCCAGGGGCCCTGGCCGAGCTGCGTGCCTTGGCACCGGATCTGATGGTGGTGGCGGCCTACGGGCTGATCTTGCCGGTCCCCGTCCTCGAGGCCCCCAGGCTAGGTTGCGTCAACGTCCACGCCTCCCTGTTGCCCAGGTGGCGCGGCGCCGCCCCCATCCAGCGCGCCGTCCTGGCCGGTGATTCGGTCAGTGGGGTGTGCATCATGCGTATGGAGGCGGGGCTCGACACGGGGCCGGTCTATCTGTGCCGCGAGGTGCCCCTGGAGCCGGCCGAGACCGGTGGCAGCCTCCATGACAAGCTGGCCGTTCTCGGGGCCCAGGCCCTGATCGAGGCGCTGCCCGGGATTGTGGATGGCTCGCGGGTGCCTGAGCCCCAGGATGCCGCCCTGGCGACCTATGCCAACAAGCTGGAAAAGGCGGAGGCCCGGATCGACTGGGGCCAGCCAGCCCTCGCCATCGAGCGTCAGGTGCGGGCCTTCGATCCCTGGCCGGTGGCCCAAACCAGTCTGAAGGGGGAAAGTCTGCGTATCTGGTCCGCCCAGGCGGGCGAGGGTGGGGGCGTTGGCGTGCTTCCCGGAGAGGTGGTGTCGGCCGAGAAGACCGGGATCCTGGTCGCCACCGGCGATGGGCTGCTGCGGATCACGCGCCTGCAGCCTCCCGGCAAGCGTGCGATGGATGCGGCCGATTTCATCAATGCCCGGCGGCTGGACGGCTCCCGGTTTGTCTGAGCGGGGACCGAGCAACCGACCCCGCCGCCGCCCGTCTTCCGGAGCCGGGGGGGCTCCTGGCGGCGGGCGCAGACCGCCGCCCGTGAGAGGGCGCCAGGGCTCCACGTGGGACGAGGCTGCCGTTCGCAAGGGCTCCGGGGCGGATGCCCGGGCCGCGGCCGCCCTGGCGTTGCACCGCGTGCGCGATCGCGGCCAGTCCCTCAATCGGGTCCTCAGCCAGTCCCCACTGCCCAGGCCGCCGGCGGATCGCGCCCTGACCCAGGAGCTCATCTACGGGGCCCTACGGAACCTGCCCCGGCTCGAGGCCCTGGTGGGGTTCCTGCTAAACCATCCGGTCAAGCCCTCGGACCGGGACCTGGAGGCCCTGATCCTGATCGGGCTCTATCAGCTCACGGGCATGGACACGCCGCCCCATGCGGCGGTGGCCGCGACCGTGGAGGCCAGCCGCTTGATCGGCAAGCCGGACAAGTCGGCGCTCGTCAATGCCGTGCTGCGCCGGTTCCTGCGGGAGCGTGACGCCTTGATGGCGGAGGCCGAGCGGTTGCCGAGCGTCCGCTGGCTCTTCCCCGAGTGGCTGCTAGCGGCCCTGCGGCGGGACTGGCCGGAGGACTGGGAGCGGATCGTGGTGGCCAGCAACGCGCGTCCCCCCATGAGTCTGCGGGTCAACCGCCTGCACACCGATCGACGCGCCTACGCGCAACGGCTGGCGGGGGCCGGGATCACGGCGCGCCCCATCCCCGCCACCGAGGCTGGGCTGATGCTCGACCGCCCCGTACCGGCCCGGGAGCTACCGGGCTTCGAGGAGGGTCTGGTGTCCATTCAGGACGCCGGCGCCCAGCTCGCTGCCCAGCTGCTCGATGCCCGGCCCGGTCAGCGGGTGCTGGACGCCTGCGCCGCCCCGGGCGGCAAGACGGCGGCCATCCTGGAGCGGGCGGGTCCCGGGCTCGACCTGGTGGCCATCGACAGCGATCCGGCCCGACTCGCGACCCTGGAGGCCAACCTGGCCCGTTTGGGCCTCAGCGCCCGGGTGGAGCGGGCGGACGCCGCTGATCCCGGACGGGGCGGGGCGGGCGAGTGGGCCACGGCCCCCTTCGAGCGCATCCTGCTCGATGTTCCCTGCTCGGCCACCGGCGTGATCCGCCGCCACCCGGACATCAAATGGCTGCGCCGAGCGGCAGATATCCCGGCCCTGCGCGAGCTGCAGCAGCGCATCTTGGATGCCGCCTGGGGGCTGCTCGCCCCCGGGGGGCGCCTGCTCTACGTCACCTGCTCCGTGCTGGCCGCGGAGAATGAGGACCAGATCGCCGCCTTCCTGGCGCGGATGCCGGAGGCCCGGGAGTGCCCCTTGCCGGACGATTGGGGAACGCCGCGGTGCCATGGGCGCCAGCTCCTTCCCACCCCCGGGGGCAGCGACGGCTTCTACTACGCCCTGTTGGAACGGGCCATCCCGGAGCCCGGGGCCTGATGAGCCGTCTCACCGGCGCACCTTCCTGGGCCCCAATCCTCTGGATCTTGGGACTCATCCTGTGCCTGCCGTTCTCCCTTCGGGCGGGCGATGAGTTCGTCGTCAAGGAGGTGAGGACTCGGCTCGATCAGGGTGTCTACGTGCTCGACGCCGACATCGAGTTCGGCTTTTCCCCCGAGGCCCTTGAGGCCCTGGACAACGGGGTGCCGCTGACCGTCGAGCTCCGGTTCCAGGTGCGCAGCGCCGACGCCTGGATCTGGGATGACAGCGCGGCCGATTTCCGGTTGCGCTACGCGGTGCGCTACAAGCCGCTTTCCGGTCGCTATGAGGTCTATCGCCTCCCCGGGGATCGGGGACGCAGCTTCGTCTCGCGGGAGGCGGCCATCGCGGCGCTGGGCGAGATCCGCGGCGTACGGATCGTGTCGAAGGACCGTCTGGAGCCGGACCGGGCGTATCTGGTCCACCTTAAGGTCGAGCTCGATATCGAGGAGCTGCCTCTGCCCCTGCGGCCCATGGCCTATCTGCGCCCTGCCTGGAAGCTCCGTAGCTCTTGGACAGAATGGCCACTGACTCCCTGAGACGCCTGCGCGGCCTGGGCGCCGTGCCCGTGGCGGCGTTGGTCATCGGGCTCTTCGTGGCCCTGGTGCTGATGCGCGACGCGGTCGAGAATTCCGAGACCCTGTCGCGCGCCTTCGTCCCCTTGCTCTTCCTGGTCCTCGCCGGACTGCTCGCCCTGGCGGTCCTGGCGGTGGTCAACGTGGTCAAGCTGGTGCGACGCTACCGTCGGCAGGCGGCGGGCTCCCGGCTCACCTTGCGCATCGTGGTGCTGTTCATCCTGATCTCCCTGCTGCCCGTGGGCGTGGTCTATTACTTCTCGCTGGGGTTTCTGCTGCGCGGTATCGACAGCTGGTTCGACGTGGAGATCGACCGGGCCATGCAGGACGCCTTGGCCCTGAATCAGGCATCCCTCGACCTCAACCAACGGGTGCTGACCAAATACACCGAGCAGCTCCTCGTGGGGATCCAGGACCGCTCGTCCACCGCCATCGCGCTCTCGCTCAACAGTCTGCGACGGCAGGCGGGGGCCGACGAGCTGACGGTCTATGGCACCGGTGGTCAGGTGCTGGGGACCTCCAACCAGGATCCGACCAAGCTGGTGCCCAGCCCGGCGGAGCGGGAGATTCAGCAGGAGGTGCGGGCCGGAAACAACTTCGTGGGGCTGGAGCCCGGCCCAGGGGGTGATCCCGTGGTACGCGTGCTGGTGCAGGACCCCGGTGGGCGCCCCATGACCATGCAGGCCATCTTCCCCACCTCGTCCCGCATCGGAGAGCTCACCGAGGCGCTGGAGGCGGCATTCAACCGGTACAAGGAGCTCGCGTACCTGCGGGAATCCCTGAAGCTCAGCTTCTCGTTGACCCTGTCGCTCGTGCTCCTGTTCGGGATCATGGCGGCGCTGATCGCGGCCTTCCATACGGCTCGCCGTCTGGTGGCGCCGGTGGCTGACATTGCCCGCGGGACCCGCGCCATCGCCGAGGGGGACTACGAGCAGCAGCTTCCGCTGCCCAAGCACGACGACGAGCTGGCCTTTCTGGTGGCTTCCTTCAATACCATGACCCGGCGCCTCGCGCAGGCGCGTGACGCCGCGGCACGCAGTCAGCAGGCGGTGGAAACCCAACGGGCCTATCTGGAGACGGTGCTCGGCCGGCTCTCCTCCGGGGTCATCGCCTTCGATGACGCCCAACGCCTGCGCACCGCCAATCCAGCGGCGCTCCAGATCCTGGACCTGACGTTGGACGAGAGGGCCCAACCGAGCCTGCTGGACCTGGAGCGGGACCAGCCGTGGCTCACGCCCTGGACCGAGACGGTGGGTCGTCATATCCCGAGCGGGCAGGACTGGCGCGCCGAGGTCACCCTGCACCGGGCCGAGGGGCGCCAGACCCTCCTGTGCCGAGGCAGCGCCCTGCCGGTGGCAGGGGACGGAGAGGGGGCCAAGGAGCGTGGGCACGTGGTGGTGTTCGACGACATCACCACCCTGATCACGGCCCAGCGGGACGCCGCTTGGGGAGAGGTGGCCCGGCGCCTGGCCCACGAGATCAAGAATCCCCTGACCCCGATCCAGCTCTCCGCCGAGCGGCTCCGCCACAAGCTGCTGGGGAAGTCCTCGGGTACCGACGCCCAGATCATCGATCGGGCCACCCGCACCATCACCCAGCAGGTCGAGGCGATGAAGTCGATGGTGAACGACTTCTCCGACTATGCCCGCTCGCCTCAATTCGAGGCGGAGCCCTTCGAGCTGGATCGCCTGGTCAAAGAGGTCATGGACCTCTACAAGAGCGCCGGGGCGGGCTCCATCTCGGTGCTGCTCGGGGCCCCCAAGGCCCAGGTTCGGGGGGATCCCCTGCGCCTGCGGCAGGTGATCCACAATCTGGTGAAGAACGCCCTGGAGGCCCTGGAGGGTCGCCCCGGTGGCGGGGTCGAGGTCTCCACCAGCCGTCCGGACGACCCGGACCTGGAGGTCGTCCAGCTCAAGGTGGCGGACAATGGTCCGGGCTTCGACGAGGAGGTCAGGGAGCGCCTTTTCGAGCCCTATGTCACGACCAAGTCCAAGGGCACCGGCCTGGGATTGGCCATCGTCAAGAAGATAATTGAGGAGCACGGCGGTATGATCGCCGCGGAGAATCCCGGCAGCGGCGCCCTCATTCGTATCCGCCTGCCGGTCTGGCGGGCGGGTCAGACCGACGCCCAGCCGGCCCCAACCCACCAGCGGATGGGTGTCGGCACCCAGGATCGAGCACCACAGGCACAGCCATGAGCGCTACCCATATCTTGGTCGTAGACGACGAGCCCGACATCCGGGGGCTGGTCCAGGAGATCCTCGAGGATGAAGGCTACCGGGTGAGCGTCGCCGAGAGCGGCGAGGCGGCGCGACTCGCCCTGCGCGAGCGCCGTCCCGACCTGATCCTGTTGGACATTTGGATGCCGGATCTGGACGGCATCACCCTCCTCAAGGAGTGGACCCAGGACGAAGGGTTGCCCTGCCCGGTGATCATGATGTCCGGCCACGGGACCGTCGAGACCGCGGTCGAGGCCACGCGCTTGGGCGCCTACGACTTCCTCGAAAAGCCCCTGTCCATGGCCAAGCTGCTGCTCACGGTCGAGCGGGCCCTGGAGGCGGACAAGCTCCAGCAGGAGAACATCGGGCTAAAGCGGCGCGCCCCCCTGGTGCAGGAGCCGGTGGGCCGCAGCGCCGCCATGCAGCGCCTGCGCGAGCAGGTCAAGCGCATCGCCCAGCACGATACCTGGGTGCTCATCACAGGTGAGGCGGGCAGCGGCCGCGAGACCTTCGCCCGCTACCTGCACGCCCAGAGCGCGCGACGGGAGCGTCCCTTCGTGGACCTGAGCGTCTCCGGGCTCGCCGGTGCCAACGCGGCCCGGGAGCTCTTCGGTGCCGAGGAGGGGGGGTACACCCATTACGGGAGCCTGGAGAAGGCCGCGGGCGGGACCCTGCTGATGGACGAGGTGGCGGACATGGACCTGGAGGCCCAGTCCCTGCTCCTGGGGGCCCTGGACACCGGCTCTTTCCTGCGGGTCGGGGGGGCGGAGCCCGTGGGCATCGACGTGCGCATCGTCGCCGTCACCCAGCGCAACCTGGAGGACGAGGTACGGGCCGGCCGCTTCCGGGAGGACCTCTTCTACCACCTCAACGTCGTGCCCCTGAACGTCCCGGCCCTGCGCGACCACGCCGAGGACGTTCCCGACCTGCTCAACTTCTATTTGGACTATTTCGCCATCCACGAGAAGCTGCCCTACCGCCGCTTCAGCGTCGGGGCCCAGAACTTCCTGCGCAACTACGGCTGGCCCGGCAACGTGCGGGAGCTGAAGAACCTGGTCCAGCGGGTCCTGATCCTGGGAACCGGGGACGAGATCACCCAGAAGGAGGTGGAGTCCGCCCTCGGGGCCCCGCCCCCCGGTCAGCCCCAGGTCCTGGAGGGGCTGGTGTCCTTCGATCAGCCCCTGCGCCAGGCCCGCGAGCAGTTCGAGAAGGCCTACCTCGACTACCAGCTCGAGAAGCACGCGGGCAATGTCAGCAAGATGGCCAAGGAGGCGGGCATGGAGCGCACCCATCTCTACCGCAAGCTCCGCTCCCTGGGCGTCGAGATCAAGGAGAGGCGGTAAGTGAGTGGCGAGTGGCGAGTGGCGAGTAGCGAGAAGGTCCGCGGCCATCGCATGGAAGCCGCCCAACGCGTCGCCCGCCCGCGCCGCCCCTCGGCCCTCGCCACTCGCTACGCGCTACTCCTCTCGTGAAAATCATCATCCTCGGCGCCGGTCAGGTCGGCACCTCGGTGGCCGCCAACCTGGTGAGCGAGGCCAACGACATCACCGTGGTGGACCAGAACCCGGAGCTTCTGCGGGAGCTGCAGGACCGGTTCGACCTGGGCACCGTCCTCGGCCACGGGGCCCATCCCGACGTGCTCCTGCGCGCGGGGGCCGAGGATGCCGACATGATCATCGCCGTGACCAACAGCGATGAGACCAATATGGTCGCCTGCCAGGTGGCCTATACGCTCTTCCACACCCCGACCAAGATCGCCCGGGTGCGATCCCAGGGCTTCCTCGACCACCCCAAGCTGTTCGGTCCCGAGGCCCTGCCGATCGACGTGCCCATCAGCCCCGAGGCCCTGGTCACCGAGTACATCCTGCGCCTGATCGAGAACCCAGGGGCCCTTCAGGTGCTGGATTTCGCCGGCGGGCAGGTGCGCCTGGTGGCGGTGAAGGCCTACTACGGGGGCCCCCTGGTGGGGCACGAGCTGCGCGCGCTCTATGACCACATGCCGGAGGTGGACGCCCGGGTGGCGGCCATCTATCGCCACGACCGGGCCATTCAGCCCCGGGGCGACACCGTGATCGAGGCGGACGACGAGGTCTTCTTCGTCGCCGCGCCCATCCACATCCGCGCCGTCATGAGCGAGCTGCGCCGGTTGGAGAAGCCCTACAAGCGGCTGATCTTCGCCGGGGGCGGCAACATCGGGACCCGTCTCGCGCGGGCCACCGAGCAGCGCTACCGCGTGAAGGTGATCGAGCGGGACCTGACACGCAGCAAGCGCCTGGCCGAGCAGCTGGAGAAGTCCATCGTGCTCCACGGGGACGCGGCGGACGAGGAGCTGCTGCTCGAGGAGAACGTGGAGAACACGGACGTCTTCTGCGCCGTGACCAATGACGACGAGGCCAACATCCTCTCCGCCATGCTGGCCAAGCGCCTGGGTGCCCGCAAGGTGATGGCCCTGATCAATCGGCCGGCCTACGCCAATTTGGTCCAGAGCGGACCCATCGACGTGGCCATCTCCCCCCAGCAGGCCACCATCGGGAGCCTCCTCAAGCACATCCGCCGGGGCGACGTGGTGATGGTCCACTCCCTGCGGCGCGGGGCGGCGGAGGCCATCGAGGCCATCGCCCACGGCGACGAGAGCTCGAGCAAGGTGGTGGGGCGCGCCATCGAGGACATCAGCCTGCCCAAGGGGGCCAGCATCGGGGCCATCGTGCGGGGGGAGGAGGTGCTGATCGCCCACCACAACACGGTGATCCGGTCAGAGGATCATGTGATCCTCTTCCTCCAGGACAAGCGCAAGGTGGCCGAGGTGGAGCGACTCTTCCAGGTGGGGGTGACCTTTATCTAGATGAACCTGAGGGCGGTCCAGAGGGTCCTTGGGCTCCTGCTCACGGTCTTCTCCTTCACCATGCTGCCCCCGGTCCTGATCTCCCTGATCTACCAGGACGGGGAGGTCTGGCCCTTTCTGACGGCCTTCGTGGTCATCCTGGGCAGCGGTCTCGTCATCTTCCTGCCGGTGGTGCGCAGCCGCCAGGAGCTGCGCCTGCGCGACGGCTTCCTGGTGGTCACCCTGTTCTGGGTGGTGCTGGGGCTGGCCGGGGCGCTCCCCTTCGCCTTGTCCACCGAGCCCGGGCTCTCCCCCACCAATGCCGTCTTCGAGTCGATCTCCGGCCTCACCACCACGGGTGCGACCGTGATCCTCGGTCTCGACACCCTGCCCAAGTCCATCCTCTTCTACCGCCAGCAGCTCCAGTGGCTGGGGGGCATGGGGATCATCGTCCTGGCGGTGGCGGTGCTCCCGATGCTGGGTGTGGGCGGCTTGCAGCTCTATCGGGCCGAGATGCCGGGTCCCATGAAGGACGCCAAGCTCACACCCCGTATCGCCGAGACCGCCAAGGCCCTCTGGTACGTCTATCTGTGGCTCACCATCGCCTGCGCCCTGGCCTACTGGGGGGCGGGCATGACCCTGTTCGACGCCGTCGGCCATGCCTTCTCCACCGTGGCCATCGGCGGCTTCTCCACCCATGACCTCAGCATGGGGTACTTCGACAGCACCGCCATCGAGCTGATCGCCGTGGTCTTCATGATCCTGGGCGGGGTGAACTTCGCCCTGCACTTTCTGGCCGTGCGGCGCCGGGATGCGGTCGTCTATTGGCGCGACAGCGAGTTTCGCTTCTATCTGCTCCTGATCGTCACGGTGACCGCGATCACCACCTTGGCCCTCTACCACACCGACACCTATCTGGACTGGGAGGACTCTTTTACCAATGGACTCTTCCAGGTCGTGTCCATCGGCACCACCACGGGCTTCACCACGGCGGAGTTCTATTTCTGGCCGCCCTTTCTGGAGATCCTGCTGCTGTTCACCAGCTTCGTCGGGGCCTGCGCGGGTTCCACGGGGGGTGGCATCAAGGTGATCCGGTTCCTGCTGCTCATCAAGCAGGGTATCCGGGAGGTGGGGCGCCTGGTGCACCCGAGCGCCCAACTGCCGGTGCGCATCGGGGGGAAGAGCGTCAACCATCGGGTGGTCGACGCCGTCTGGGGCTTCTTCTCCCTCTATGTCGGTAGCTTCGTCCTCATGTATCTGCTGCTCGCGGCCACGGGTCTGGACCTGCTCACGGCGTTCTCCGCCGTCGCGGCCTGCATCAACAACCTGGGCCCGGGCCTGGCGCAGGTGGGTGCCCACTACAATGGGCTGAGCGACCTCGCGAAATGGATCCTGTGCGTCGCCATGTTGCTGGGCAGGCTGGAGATCTTCACCTTGCTGGTGCTGCTGAGTCCGGCGTTCTGGCTGCGGTGATTCGGGCGAAGGCGAGGGCCCAGGGCCGACGACCTGGGACGACTAGCGCCTGCCCGTAGCGATTGGGGAGCAAGCCTATGGGGATCGTCGACAATTTCGAGGCCATGCTGGCCCGCGGCCAGGACTCGGCGCTGCTGCGCTACAGCCTCGGGAACGAATATCTGAAGGCCGATGACGCAGCCAGGGCCGTGGACCACCTCGCCGAGGCCGTGCGCCTGGACCCCGGCTACTCGGCCGCCTGGAAGCTCTACGGCAAGGCCCTCTCCGCCCTGGGGCGTCATGCCGAGGCGATCTCGGCCTTCGATCAGGGCATCGCGACCGCGGAGTCCAAGGGCGACGTCCAGGCCGCCAAAGAGATGCGGGTCTTCCGCAAGCGTGCCGAAAAGGCGCTGGGCGGGTGACGCCGGCCCACACCGGTGAAATTGCTTCGTAGGACGTGAGGCTGACCCAGCCTGTCCCTCTGGGGTGAGCCACCGTCGAGTGGGATGGTCTCTACTGTTCCCGACATAAAGTCGCTGCGAATGTTATCCCAAGGGGATGGCACGATGGGATTTTCCCTGTCGAGGGCCCAGTGCTCGGCCCGGCGGCGCAGCCCCGCCAGTCCGGCGCATCGCCGGGGACCGGCGGGCTTCGTGTAGAATCGGCCCCATCTTGAGCGGGGGCCAGGCCATGTCGGAGCGAGAGACGACCCACTTCGGTTACCAAGAGGTGCCGGTGGAGGAGAAGGCGGGGCGGGTGCGCCAGGTGTTCGACTCCGTGGCCTCCCGCTACGACCTGATGAACGACCTGATGTCGCTCGGCATCCACCGGCTCTGGAAGCGTCAGGCGGTGGCGCTTGCCGGGGTCCGGCGGGGCCAGCGGGTGCTGGACTTGGCTTCCGGAACCGGAGACCTGGCGGAGCGCTTCGCCGGGATCGTCGGGACCGACGGGCTGGTGGTCATGTCCGACATCAACGCGGCCATGCTCACCCAGGGGCGCGACCGCCTCCTGGACCTGGGGCGCGTGGGCAACCTCAGTTATTCCCTGGCCAACGCAGAGCGCCTGCCCTTCGCCTCGGAGGCCTTCGATTGCGTCACCATCGGCTTCGGCCTGCGTAACGTCACCCACAAGGAGTGGGCCCTGGCGGAGATGCTCCGGGTGCTTCGCCCGGGTGGCCGGGCGCTGATCCTGGAGTTCTCCCACCCCACCAGCCGGGCCCTCGGTCGTCTCTACGACCTCTACTCCTTCTCGATGCTGCCCGGGCTCGGTCAGCTGATCGCCAAGGACGCGGAGAGCTACCGCTATCTCGCGGAGTCCATCCGGATGCACCCGGATCAGGAGACCCTCAAGTCCATGATGGAGACGGCCGGATTCGAGCGCTGCGGCTACTTCAACCTGAGCGGCGGCATCGTGGCGATCCATCGGGGGTACAAGCTGTGAGCAGCGGATCGGACTGGGATCGGGACCCGCCCGAGGACCCGGGGCAGGATCCGCTCGAGTCGGAGGGAATCCAGATCCCGAACGCGGTCCTGTCGGCCATCGAGGCGGCGCTGAATCGCTATCTGGCCCTGGACCCCGAGGGCGCCCGGGGCCTCGCGCCACTGTACGGGCGCATCATCGGGATCGAGATCCGGGGGCTGGGGACGCAGGTCACCCTGGTCCCGGGGCCGGACCGGGTGCAGGTCTTTGGGGTCTACGACGCGACGCCGGATTGCCTGATCCGCGGCGCCCCCCTGGCCCTGCTGCGGATGATGACCGCCGAGCAAAAGGACGCGGAGATCAGCAAGGGGGCGGTGGAGATCGAGGGCGATTCCACCATCGCCCACGACCTGGCCAAGGCCCTTGGGGGGCTCGACGTGGACTGGGAGGAGCAGCTCGCCCGCCTGGTGGGGGACCCCATCGCCCATCCGGTGGGCCAGGGGGTGCGGGGGCTGGCCGAATGGGGGCGACGCAGTGCCGACGTGCTGACCGCCGATCTCAGAGAGTACCTGGAGGAGGAGGCGCGGCTCTTGCCCACCCGCTACGAGCTCTCGGACTTTCTCGCCCAGGTCGACGCCCTGAGGGATGACGTAGAGCGCCTGGAGGCCCGGGTGCAGCGGCTCGCCCCGGCAGGCTCCCAGGCGAAGCGCAGGGCGAGTCCCCAAGCGAAGGGAAAGCGGGCCAAGGGACCGGGGCCGCACAAGGGGTCATGACGGCTTGTTCATGATCGGCCCCCGGCAGGCCCTGCGCCTGTTTCGCATCAACTGGGTGCTGCTGCGCCACGGTCTCGACGAGGTCATCCTCGCCACCCACCTGTTCCGCCCCCTGCGCTGGATCCTCTATCTCACCCCCTGGTACTGGCTGCGCCGGGACCTGCCGCCCTATCCGGTGCGGGTGCGCCGGGCCCTCGAGGACCTGGGCCCCATCTTCGTCAAGTTCGGCCAGATCCTCTCCACCCGCCGGGACCTGCTGCCGGATGACCTGGCGGTGGAGCTCGCCAAGCTCCAGGACCGGGTGCCCCCTTTTCCGGGTGAGCAGGCCAGGGCCCTGATCGAGAAGGCCTGGGGGCGGCCGGTGGGCGCGGTGCTGGACGCCTTCGACCCGGTGCCGCTCGCCTCCGCCTCCATCGCCCAGGTCCACACCGGGCGGCTCAAGGACGGGACCCAGGTGGTGGTCAAGGTCCTGCGCCCGGGGATCCAGAGCACCATCCGCCAGGACCTGGGACTCCTCTTCACGGTGGCGCGGCTCGCCGAGCGCTATTGGAAGGACGGGCGCCGGCTGCGCCCCGTGGAGGTGGTCGCCGAGTACGAGAAGACCATCTACGACGAGCTGGACCTCCAGCGGGAGGCGGCCAACGCGTCCCAGCTTCGGCGCAACTGGCAGGGGAGCGAGATGATCTATATCCCGGAGATCTACTGGGAATGGACCCGCTCCGGGGTCATGGTCATGGAGCGGATCTACGGCACCCCGGTGAGCGAGGTGGACCGACTCAAGGCCCAGGGGGTGAGTCTGCGCAAGCTCGGGGAGCGGGGGGTGGAGATCTTCTTCACCCAGGTCTTCCGGGACAACTTCTTCCATGCGGACATGCACCCGGGCAATGTCTTCGTGGAGCCCAGCGGGCGCTACATCGCCATCGACTTCGGCATCGTGGGGACCCTGAACAGCGAGGACCAGCGCTACCTGGCGGAGAATCTGCTCGCCTTTTTCCAGCGCGACTACCGTCGGGTCGCGGAGCTTCACGTGGAGTCCGGCTGGGTCCCGGTGGGGACGCGGGTGGACGAGTTCGAGTCCGCCATCCGGACCGTCTGCGAGCCCATCTTCCAGAAGCCCCTGGCGGAGATCTCCTTCGGGCACTTCCTGCTGCGGCTCTTCCAGACCGCGCGGCGCTTCAACATGGAGGTGCAGCCCCAGCTCGTGCTCCTACAGAAGACGCTGTTGAACATCGAGGGGCTGGGCCGCCAGCTCTACCCGGAGCTCGACCTCTGGACCACCGCCAAGCCCTTCATGGAGCGTTGGATGCGCGAGCGGGTGGGGCTCCTGGGGCTCCTGGAGCGCACCCGCCGCAACCTGGTGGCGGTGGCCGACCAGATCCCCGAGCTGCCCCTGGTGGCCAATCGGCTCCTGTCCGAGCTGGAGCACCAGCAGGTGTCGGGGGGCATCCGCTCGCCGCTCGATCGGCGGGATGGAGCGCGTGCGGGCGAGCCCCGTTCCCTCCATGCCCCCAGGGGGATGGCCGGGGGCACCCTGGCCCTGTGCGCCACCCTCGTACTGGTGCTCGGACCCGGACCCTGGCTCTCGATCGAGTGGGCCCTGGCCCTGGTGATCGGGGCCTATCTCAGCGCTGTCTGGCTGTTCCTTTCGGCGAGCCGATGACGAGGTCCGGGGGCGCCCCATGGCCGCTTATACTTCGGCCATGAGCACCTATACGCCCATGGAGATCGCGATCATCCGCCGCTTGGCCGACGAGCTCGTCGAGGCGGGGATCCCGGTACGTCATCTTCGAGTCTTCGGCAGTCGTGCCAGGGGACACTCGGACGAGCAGTCGGATCTGGATATCGTGGTCGAGCTGGAGGTGCCCCCCGACAAGGCGCTGACCCGGCGGATCCGGGAGCTGGGCCGGGGCCTTTCCATTCAGCCGGAGGCAGGTGCGCCGGGGCTCCGTGTCCAGATCGTGCCGTTATTCGAGGGCGAGGACGCTACCCCGTTGGCCCGGACCATCGCCCATGAAGCGGAGACGGTATGGACCAGAACCTGACGGCCGCCTCGATCCACGCGGACCAGGCGCGGGAGGCCCTGCGGGCGGCCGAGCTGTTGGCCGATCATGAACTCGCCCGTTCTAGTGTAGAGCGCAGCTACTACGCTGCCTTTCATGCCGCGAGCGCCCTTTTGGCGAGCCGAGGTCTGTTCCCGCAGAGCCACGACGGCGTGATCGCCATGCTGTCACTTCATTTCGTCAAGGCGGGCGCACTACCGAAGCGAGCCGGGCGCGACCTCCAGCGTCTGCAGGATCAGCGGCTGACCGCGGACTACAAGGGGTATCTGGACCAGGACGGCTCGGACGCGGTCGAGTGCCTGGAGCTGGCTCGGCGCTTCCTGGCCGATACACTGACCCTGCTTCCCGAGGGGACTCAGGGGACGGGTTAAGGGTATGGGCTCGAAAGCGAGCCCGACCGCGGTACCGGCGCAGCGTGCGTGGTTCACAGATCTCACTCGAGATGCCCGCGGATACCGCCCGGCCCACTTTGGCAAGGCGGCCCCCACCGGTTATCGTGGCGAGACCATGAAGACCCTGGTCAGCGTCGCCGATCTCTCCCGCCGCTTCGGGGCGCACGTCGCCCTGTCCGGCGTGAGCCTGACCCTGGAACGGGGCGAGGTCCTGGGGCTCCTGGGGCCCAACGGGGCGGGCAAGACCACCTGCCTGCGCATCCTCAGCGGCAATCTGGTCCCGACCTCCGGACGGGTGGAGATCGATGGGCTGGACCTGGTCCGCCAGCCGATCCCGGCCAAGGGGCGCCTGGGATACCTGCCCGAGCGACCGCCCGTCTATCCGGAGCTTCGGGTGGACGAGTACCTGGGCTACTGCGCCCGACTGCGCCGCGTGCCGAGCCGCCGCGTCGGGGGCGCCGTGGCGGAGGCCAAGCGCCGCTGCGGCCTCGAGGACGCCGGGCGCCACCCCATCGCCAGGCTGTCCAAGGGTTACCGCCAACGCCTCGGCATCGCCCAGGCGATCGTGCATCGGCCGAGCCTGTTGATCCTGGATGAGCCGACGGAGGGCCTGGACCCGGTGCAGATCCGGGAGGTCCGGTCCCTGGTGCGCGAGCTGGCCGCCGATACCGGGGTGATCTTCTCCAGCCACATCCTCTCTGAGGTCCAGGCCCTCTGCGATCGGGTGGCGATCCTGCACCGGGGGCGGGTGGTCTACAGCGATTGCCTGTTGGCGGACCACGAGACCCGGGTCTGGCGGGTGCGGCTGGCCCCGCCCAGGGATGCGGTCTCCCTCGCGGCCCTGGCCTGCGTGGAGGAGGCCTTCCCCCTGGGGGAGGAGCGCTTCCGGGTGGTCCTGAACGCTGGTGCCGGCGCGGAGGACCTGGCCCGCGACATGGTCCAGGCCGGCCTGGGGCTGCGGGAGCTCACCGCCGAGCGCAGCGACCTGGAGCGGGTCTTCTTCGACCTGATCGGGGCGGGGGACGCGGCTTGATCGGAACCATTGTCGGTCGGGAGGTGCGAGGCGGGGTGGTGACGCCACTCCTCTGGGTGCTGCTCGGGGCGGGTCAGATCGTCCTGGCCTGGGTCTTCCTCCAGACGCTGGAGCATTTCAGCGGACTCAAGGCGGACGAGCGGGTGGCCTCCCTGTCGCTGGAGCTGTCCCTCAATCTGTTCGGCCTCGCGGCGGTCCTGGCCCTGCTGGCGGCACCGCTGATCACCATGCGGATGCTGAGCGGGGAGCTCCGTGACGGCAGCTTCGATCTCATCGGCTCCGCCCCGGTGCGGCTCGCCGAGGTGATCGCGGGCAAGTTCCTGGGGGCGGTGATCCTGGTCACCCCCCTGTGCCTGCTCCCGGCGGCGAACCTCGCCCTGCTCGCCGGGGAGGCGCGACTGGACCCCGGTCTCTTCGCGGCGGCGACCTTGGGCCTCTGGCTGGCCGCCCTGCTGTTCACCGCCGTCGGGCTCTATGGCTCGAGCCTCAGCGCCCAACCCGGGCCGGCCGTCCTCGCGGCATTCGGAATCCTGCTGCTCTTCTCCGTGATCGGGCGGGCCGAGTCCCTGGGTGTCGAGGGGCTCTCCCTGTTCGGCTGGCTCGCCTGGAACGAGCACCTGTTCTGGTTCCTGCTGGGTGCCGTGCGCCTCGGCGATGTCGCCTACTTCCTCCTCTTCACCCTGTTCTTCCTGGCCCTGACCCATCGCCGACTCGCCAACCGGCGTCTGGGCTGAAGGATGCGGCCGAGCGCACGCAGCCGACCATGAGCCCATTGAAATCAGTGCCCCTGGAGCTGATCAGGACCGTCAATCGGCCGCTCGCGGACGGTCTCTTTGCCCTTTTTCTGCTCGGGTGCGTAATCGCGGCGGGCTGGCTTGCCGCCCGCCACGACCACTATTGGGACTGGACCGTCGAGCGCAGCAACAGCCTCGCCCCCGAGAGTCTGGAGATCCTGAGGCGGGTGGAGGCCCCCTTGCGGGCGACCATCTTCATCGATCCGCGGGATCCCCTGCTCGAGACCATCGAGCGCCTGCTGACCCGCTATGGACAGGCCCTGCCAGGCATGGATGTCCAGGTGGTGGATCCTCAGCTCTTCCCGGAGCGGGCGCGCGAGGCCAAGGTCTCGATCGCCGGCCAGGTGCTCCTGGAGTACCGGGGCCGGCGCGAGACCCTGAGCGAGATCGGAGAGCGGGCGTTCAGCGCCGCCATCGCGCGGCTGATCAGCGCCCGCGCCCCCTGGGTGGCGGTGATCGAGGGGCACGGGGAGCGGCGCATCGACGGGGAGTCGCCGACGGATCTGGGACGTCTGGGAGCGGAGCTCAAGGATCAGGGCTTCCTCCTGCGTCCCCTGGATCTGGCGAAGGTCCCGGACCTGCCCGTGAATACGCACCTGGCGGTCATCTCGACCCCGCAGATCCCGCTCTTTCCGGGGGAGGCGGAACGGATCGCGGACTATCTGAATCGGGGCGGCAACTTGCTGTGGCTCCTTGATCCCGGTCCCCTCAATGGGCTCGAGGTGCTCGCGGATCAGCTCGGGATCGGTCTGCTCCCTGGGACCGTGGTGGATGCGGGCGCCGCGGCCTTCGGCCTGGATACCCCGGCGGTGGCGGTGGTGTCCGAGTATCCCGACGATCCCCTGGCCGAGGGGCTCACGGAGCCCGCCCTGTTGCCCGGCGCCCAGGCCTTCGAGACCCGGGTCGCCCCGGGTTGGACCCTGGCGAGCTACCTGACCAGCGGGAAGGACAGCTGGAACGAGACGGGCAGGATCCAGGGCGACGTCGATCGCGACGAGATCGTGGGGGAGCAGGCCGGTCCCCTCCCGGTGGTGCTGGCCCTGACCCGACCCTTGGATGAC
>Ga0316575_10000130_pt1 | contig 18805 bp, 24 predicted proteins | sample J5NA_FD_203072 | JGI IMG/M metagenome (GOLD analysis project Ga0316575, IMG submission 203072) | Rhizosphere microbial communities from salt marsh grasses in Alabama, United States - J5-7_050615r2r3 | ecosystem: Host-associated > Plants > Roots > Rhizosphere | place: USA: Alabama | collected...
GGTGCTCGACCACCTCGCGGGTGATCGGAGTCTCGCGGTGCTCATCGCCCTCGTGTCCAACCCCGCTCTCCCCGCGGAGCTCCTGGAATCGCTCGTGTTCCATAAGCGACCCGACGTGCGCGCCGCGGCGGCGACGAGGCTCGACGACCGCGGGCCGGAGCTCGTGCCCGCGCTCGAAGACACCGCGACGCCGGAGTTGCGCGACGTGGCGGCCGCGGCGCCGGTCCTGGCGGTCGCGCCGCCGACGCTCGCGCCGCTCGAGGAAACGTCCGCGCGTCGGCCGACCCGCACCGCGCCGATCCGAGGCTTCCGCATCCCGGTCGAGCAGTCCCCGTAGGCCTAAGTGAAGGGAAAGACCGTCATGGCACTGATGAACACCACGCCGCGCTCCTCCGCGGAGGACATCGCGCGCGCCCTCGATCCCGAGGTCCGGGGATCGGAACTCGTCGCCCTCGCGGCCCACCGCGACCTCGCCGTTCGGGCCGTGATCGCCTCGCGCACGGATGCGCCGATGGCGACGCTCATCTCGCTCGCTCACGAGAGCGACGCGCGCATTCTCGAGGCGCTGGCGGCTAACCCCGCGAGCCCCTTGTGGGTGCTGCGCAAGCTCGCGACGGAAAGGCGTGCGACGATCCGCGAGGCGGCGTTGAGCCGGCTGCGCACCGTCGAGGCGCGCGCGGCGGTCTCCGCTTAGCGTCGCCGCGCCGAACAGCCCGGCGGCGCCCCACAACCCATCCTCGGCGGGTTGGCGGGAGCGCTCGGAAGCGCCGGTTCGTTCTATCGACGCTGAGGGTCTACGCAGAAACGAACTGTGACGGGAATCACCGCTGGGGGACTGTCTAGTTCGTCACAAACGCTCGGTTACGGGCGCGGACGATCATACGATAAAAAGCGGACGGATTCGGATGGAAGGTGGATGGACCCATGGCACTCGGAATGTCTCCTGCCAAGCGTACGACGGATGACGTTGCGCGCGCCCTCGACCCCAGCGTGACGGGCGTAGACCTCCTGCCCCTCGCTGTTCACCGCGACCCTGCCGTCCGCGTGGCTGTTGCCTCCCGTACCGATTGCCCGATGGGCGCCCTCCTCGCCCTCGGCCACGATCGCAGCACGGAGGTGCTCGCGGCGCTGGTTCGCAACGCTCGTGCCCCCGAGACGCTGATCCGCCAACTTGCGGAGCACCGCAAGCCCGAGATTCGCGACGCCGCGCTGATGCGGCTCAAGAGGGCGTTCCGGTAAAGCGAGCGACACACCTCCTGCGCGTCGGCTTCGGTCGGCGCGCAGTTGAGTTTGTGGGCTCATCTGCCGTATAGTTGCAGGTCGGGCGTTTTCGCGCGCCCACCCCCTGTCAACCGACGTTAGTGGAGTCAATGGCCAAGTAGGACGGCGTCATCGAGATCGAGGGCACCGTGGTCGAGGCGCTTCCGAACGCGTCGTTCCGTGTGGAACTCGCGAACGGGCACCTGGTCCTCGCCCATATCTCGGGCAAGATGCGACAGCACTACATCCGGATCCTCCCTGAGGACCGCGTGGTGGTGGAGCTCACGCCGTACGACCTGTCCCGCGGCCGCATCGTCTACCGCTACAAGTAACAGACCGTCGCCGACGCTCACGCGTCCGAGCGCCGGCGGTGAAGGAAAGAGCATGAAGGTCAAGCCCAGCGTCAAGCCGATCTGCGACAAGTGCAAGGTCATTCGTCGCGGTGGTCGCGTGATGGTCATTTGCGAGAACCTGCGCCACAAGCAGCGCCAGGGCTAGGCCCCCACAACGCCTCGCCACCACCTCGGTGGCACCCCCGGTCGGAGGCCGGGGCCCGCTCGACGAGCGGGACGGTGAGGCGTAGGACCTCCGAACGGTAGTGGAGATACACACATGGCAAGACTCGTCGGAGTCGACCTTCCGCGCGACAAGCGCATGGAGGTCGCCCTCACCTACATCTTCGGCATCGGTCGCACGCGCTCGCTGCAAACCCTCGCCGCCACGGGCGTGAGCCCCGACCTTCGCGTCAAGGACGCGACGGACGAGCAGCTCGTCGCGATCCGTGACTACATCGAGGCCAACTTCCAGGTCGAGGGTGACCTGCGTCGCGAGGTCCAGGCCGACATTCGCCGCAAGGTCGAGATCGGTACCTATCAGGGCATCCGGCACCGCCGGGGCATGCCGGTGCGCGGACAACGCACCAAGACCAACGCCCGCACCCGCAAGGGCCCCAAGAAGACCGTCGCCGGAAAGAAGAAGGCATAACCCATGGCCGCTCCCGCTCGTAAGCCGCGCAAGAAGATCAAGAAGACCGTCGACCACGGTCAGGCGCACATCAAGTCGACCTTCAACAACACGATCATCTCCATCACGGACCCCTCGGGCGCCGTGGTTTCGTGGTCGTCGTCCGGCCAGGTCGGCTACAAGGGTTCCCGCAAGTCCACGCCGTTCGCCGCGCAGCTGGCCGCCGAGGCCGCCGCGCGCAAGGCCAAGGACGCGGGAATGACCAAGGTGGACGTCTTCGTCAAGGGACCGGGCTCGGGTCGCGACACCGCGATCCGCTCGCTCACGGCCGCCGGCCTCGACGTCACGTCGATCAAGGACGTGACTCCTCAGGCCCACAACGGCTGCCGCCCGCCCAAGCGTCGTCGCAACTAACCCCATCGGCGCGAGGCGGTTTCGGTCGCCCCGTGCCCTGTCCACAACTCCAGAGACTCATCAGCACACGCAAGACCCCTGAGCGACCCGACGTCGCCGGGGGCCGAACGGGTATCAAATAGCGGATGCCCGGAAAGGAACCACCGTGCTCATCGCGCAGCGCCCCACGCTGACCGAGAAGGTCATCGCGGACAACCGTTCGCAGTTCTCGCTCAAGCCCCTCGAGCCGGGTTTCGGCTACACGCTGGGCAACTCGCTCCGCCGGACGCTTCTGTCGTCGATCCCCGGGGCGGCCATCACGTCCCTGCGGTTCGAGGGCGTCCTTCACGAGTTCACGACGATCGAAGGGGTGAAAGAGGACGTCACGGAGATCCTCCTCAACCTCAAGAACCTCGTCGTCTCCTCGCAGAACGACGAACCCGTCATCATGTACCTCCGCAAGAGCGGCGCGGGCGCCGTCACCGGCGCGGACATCGCGCCGCCGGCGGGCGTCGAGATCCACAACCCCGACCTGCACATCGCCACGCTCAACTCGAAGGCCAAGTTCGAGGTCGAGATGACGGTCGAACGTGGCCGCGGATACGTTCCGGCGACGCTCAACAAGCAGTACGACGCGGAGATCGGCCAGATCCCCGTCGACTCGATCTACTCGCCGGTGCTCAAGGTGACGTACAAGGTCGAGGCGACCCGCGTCGCGCAGCGTACGGACTTCGACGAGCTCATCATCGACGTGGAGACCAAGTCGTCGATCTCCCCGCGCGACGCCCTCGCGTCCGCCGGGTCGACGCTGGTCGAGCTCTTCTCGCTCGCACGCGGCCTTAACGAGGCCGCCGAGGGCATCGAGATCGGCCCGTCCGACACGGACGAGTCGCTCGAGGAGGACTACAACCTCCCGGTCGAGGAGCTCAACCTCACGCAGCGTTCGTACAACTGCCTCAAGCGCGAGGGCATCCACACCGTGGGCGAGCTCACGGCGCGCAGCGAGGCCGACCTCATGGACATCCGCAACTTCGGCCAGAAGTCGATCACCGAGGTGAAGGAGAAGCTCGCCGAGCTCGGCTTCTCCCTCAAGGACGGCGGGAGCGATTACGACCCGGCCGTCTCCGGTGTGTACTTCTCCGGCAACGAAGACAACTAGCAGGGAGCGAGACAATGCCTACTCCGACCAAGGGTGCCCGCATGGGCGGTGGACCGGCGCACGAGCGACTGATGCTCGCAAACCTGGCCCAGAGCCTGTTCGAGCACGGCCGGATCACGACGACGGCGATGCGCGCCAAGCGCCTGCGCCCGTACGCGGAGCGCCTCATCACCTTCGCCAAGCGCGGCGATCTCGCCTCGCGCCGCCGGGTCATGGGCGTGATCCGTGACAAGTCGGTGGTGCACACCCTCTTCACCGAGATCGGCCCCGCATTCGCGGACCGCAACGGTGGGTACACCCGCATCATCAAGGTCGGCACGCGCAAGGGCGACAACGCCCCCCTCGCGGTGATCGAACTCGTCGACGGACCGGTCAGCGACAAGCAGGCCGTCGTCGCCGAGGCGGCGAAGGCTACCGAGCGCGCGGCGAAGTCCGCGGCAGCGGAGGAGAAGGCCGCGGACGCCGAGGAGAAGCCGGCCAAGGACGACGCCAAGAAGCCGGCGGCGAAGAAGGACGACGCCAAGAAGCCTGCGGCCAAGAAGCCGGCGGCGAAGAAGGACGACGCCAAGAAGCCGGCAGCCAAGAAGCCGGCGGCGAAGAAGTCCTCCGAGGGCGAGTAGCGCCCCACACCGTCCGAGGCGGACCCGATGACTGACTCCGAGGAGAACGTCCGGGTCCGCCTCGACCTTTCCTACGACGGCACCGACTTCGCCGGATGGGCCGCGCAACCGCGACTGAGGACGGTGCAAGGAGTCCTGGAGGACGCCGTCGCGAGGGTGACCCGCGCCGACCCCGCACCGCGAATCACCGTCGCCGGTCGCACCGACGCGGGGGTCCACGCGCGCGGACAGGTTGCGCACGTCGACCTGCCGGAGACGCTGTGGAGCCGCCTCCCGGGACGACGCGGAGGAGACGAGGCCGAGACCCTCGCCCGGCGCCTCAGGCGCTTCCTTCCCGACGACGTCGTCGTCCGCTCGGTGAGCCGCGCGCCCAACGGTTTCGACGCGCGGTTCAGCGCGCTCGAGCGCCGCTACTCGTACCGCGTCGTCGAGGCGGCGGTCGCCCCGGATCCTCTGCGGCGTCGATACGCGCTCGCGTACCCCAGGGCGCTCGACCTCGACCGCCTCAACGAGGCCGCGCGAAGCGTCGCCGGACTTCGGGACTTCGCGGCCTTCTGCCGCCCGCGCGACGGGGCGACGACCATCCGGGATCTCCGCGAGTTCTCGTGGTCGCGCGTGCGCGACGGGGCGGACGCCGAACTCCTCGTCGCGACCGTGCGGGCCGACGCCTTCTGTCACTCGATGGTGCGCTCGCTCGTCGGAGCGGTGCTCGCCGTCGGCGACGGGCGCCGCGACCTCGCGTGGCTCTCGGGTGTCGCGGATTCGCCTCGACGTTCCTCGCTGATCGCCGTGGCGCCGCCGCACGGCCTCACGCTCGAGGAGGTCGTCTATCCCCCCGACTCCGACATGGCGGCGCGAGCCGCGCAGACGCGGGGCAAGCGGTCGCTGGATTGACCCGCCCCGGCGCGACCGGTATGCTCAAGGGTCGTTGTGCGTGCCCGCGCGAACCGGTCGCGAACCCACCGTGGAACACGCCGACCGACCCGCTGGCCTCGTCAGCGACCACCTGCGATCGAGAAAAGGCTTCACGTGCGCACATACTCTCCCAAGCCCGCTGACACCACGGCAGCGTGGCACGTCATCGACGCCACGGACGTCGTGCTCGGTCGCCTCGCGACCCACGCCGCGACGCTCCTGCGCGGCAAGCACAAGCCGTCGTTCGCCCCGCACATCGACTGCGGCGACTACGTCGTCGTCATCAACGCGGACAAGGTCGCGCTCACCGGCACGAAGGCGACGTCCAAGCTCGTCTACCGCCACTCCGGCTTCCCGGGCGGCATCAAGTCGATCCCCGTCGGCGAGTTGCTCGCCAAGGACTCGCGCAAGGTCGTCGAGAACGCCGTCCGCGGGATGCTCCCGCACACGCGCCTCGGCCGCGCTCAGTTGGCCAAGCTGAAGGTGTACCCGGGCGCCGAGCACCCGCACGCCGCGCAACAGCCCAAGAACTTCCCGATCACCCAGGTCGCGCAGTAACCCGGGTCACGACAAAGGACGCATCAGTGGACGACGAGACGCAGGACGACCAGACCGAGACGCCGACGGAATACACGTCGGAGAGCGCGCCCGCGAGCGCGAGCTCCGGGACCTCCGCGATCGAGCCGGGCGCCGGGTTGGGCCGACGCAAGGAGGCGATCGCCCGCGTGCGCCTCGTGCCCGGATCGGGCACGTGGACCATCAACGGCCGCACCCTCGAGGACTATTTCCCGAACAAGGTGCACCAGCAGCTCGTGAGCAGTCCCTTCACGCTCCTCAGCCTCGAGGGACGCTTCGACGTCCACGCCCGCATCAACGGCGGCGGCCCGTCCGGCCAGGCCGGCGCGCTGCGCCTCGGCGTCGCGCGCGCGCTCAACGCCATCGATCTTGAGACGAACCGTTCGGCCCTCAAGAAGGCGGGGTACCTGACGCGCGACCCGCGCGTGGTCGAGCGCAAGAAGGCTGGGCTCAAGAAGGCCCGCCGGGCTCCGCAGTACTCGAAGCGATAGCATTTCGCGCATGGCGCGCCTGTTCGGAACCGACGGTGTGCGCGGTGTCGCGAACCGGGAGGTGACGGCGGAGCTCGCCGTCGATCTGGGAGTCGCAGCCGCGCACGTTCTCGCCGAGCGCGGAGACTTCGCGGGCCATCGCCCCACGGCCGTCCTGGGACGCGATACCCGTGTTTCCGGACAGTTCCTCTCGGCCGCCGTCGCCGCGGGTCTCGCGAGCGCGGGCGTGGACGTCCTCGACGCGGGCGTGGTGCCCACTCCCGGCGTCGCGTATCTCGTGGGCGCGGTGGACGCGGACCTTGGCGTCGTCATTTCGGCGTCGCACAACCCCATGCCGGACAACGGCATCAAGTTCTTCGCGAGCGGCGGTCAGAAGCTCGACGACGCCGTGGAAGCGGCCATCGAATCTCGACTCGGAGAGCAATGGCAGCGCCCGATCGGCGCCGATGTCGGCAGGGTGACGAGCGCGCCCGAACTCGTGAATCAGTACGTCGACCACGTCGTCTCGGCGGCCGCGTCCTTTTCCGGAAGCGATACCCCCGCCGCGGGAATCACCATCGTCGTCGATTGCGCGCACGGTGCCGCCTCGGACGCCGGGCCGGCGGCGCTCCGCGCGGCCGGAGCCGAAGTCATCGTGCTCCACGCCGAGCCGGATGGAACGAATATCAACGACGGCGTCGGGTCGACGCACCTCGACGCGCTACGCGCCGCCGTCGTGGATCGGGGGGCGGACTTCGGTGTCGCCTTCGACGGCGACGCGGACCGGTGCCTCGCGGTGGACGGAGGAGGGGAGATCGTCGATGGCGACCAGATCATGGGAGCCTTCGCCGTTGCCATGAAGGCGCGCCACACGCTCTACCGCGACACCCTGGTGGCGACGGTGATGAGCAACCTCGGTTTGCACCGCGCGATGCGCGAGGCGGGCATCGACATCGTGGAGACCGCCGTGGGGGACCGGTACGTCCTCGAGGCGATGCGCGAAGCCGGGTACACGCTCGGGGGTGAGCAGTCCGGGCACATCATCGTGTCGGAATACGCCACGACGGGTGACGGGGTGCTGACCGCCCTGCTTCTCGCGGCGACGGTTGTGTCGAGCCGCGCGTCCCTCCGCGAACTATGCGCCGGGGTCGTGCGGCTACCGCAGGTCCTCGTCAACGTCGACGGCGTCGACCGGACACGCGTATTCACGGACGAAACCGTCCAGAAGGAGGTAGGCGACGTGCGCGCCGAGCTCGGCGACGCGGGACGCGTTCTCCTTCGACCGTCGGGCACGGAGCCGCTCGTTCGCGTGATGGTCGAGGCCGAGACCGACGAGAAGGCGCGCGCCGCCGCCGACCGCCTCGCGGCTGTCGTGCGGGCGCGCTTGGGGACCGACACGTGAGGGCGCTCCCGGCGGCCACCTCGTTTTCCGGTCTCTTGAACTCGCTTCAGGACGCGATTCTCTCGCTGGTCGAGTCGGTATGGATCTACCCGGCGGTATGGGCGGTGACCGTCATCGACGGTATCTTCCCGCCGATCCCGTCGGAGTCGGTGGTCATCGCGGCCGCCACCACGTGGTCGCAGACCGGTCACCCGACGATCGCCTTCATTTGGCTCGCCGCCGCCCTCGGGGCGTGGTGCGGCGACCAGATCGCGTATGCGATCGGCATGACCATACCCGTGAGGAAGGTACCGGGCATGCGCGGCCCGCGGGGGCACGCGACGCTCGACTGGGCCGAGCACGCGTTGGAGCATCGCGGGACGTCGTTCATCATCGCCGCGCGATTCATCCCGGTGGGTCGCGTCGCCGTGAATCTCACGGCGGGGGCCTTGCGGTTCCCTCGTCGGCGTTTCATGGCCGTCGACTCGATCGGCGCGTCGATCTGGGCGACGTATTCGATCATCCTCGGCACGATCGCGGGTTCGGTGCTGAAGGACAATCTCCTGATCAGCATCGCGATCGGTGTGGTCGGGGGCATCATCCTCGGCTATCTGGTCGACCTCGTCCTGTCGAAGGTCGGCGTACAGCCGCCAGAGATGGTTCCGGTCGACGAGCTGCCCGCCGAAGGGCCTATCGCGCGTCGCCGCGCGCGCCGCGATGACCAGAACACGGATGACGGGGCGGCCGGCGAGCCCTAGAGCTTCCTGAGGTGCACGCGCTCGACCGCGTGCGTCGCGCCCTTGTGGAGGATGATCGTCGCGCGCGTTCGCGTCGGGGCGATGTTCTTCTCGAGGTTGGGCGCGTTGATCGAGTCCCAAATCTCGCCCGCCCGTTCTCGCGCCTCGTCGTCCGTCAGCGACGCGAACATCCGGAAGTAGGAGTCGGGCTGTGCGAAGGCCGTCTCGCGCAGCGACAGGAAGCGATCGATGTACCAGCGCCGCACGTCGACCGCATCGGCGTCGACGTAGATCGAGACATCGAAGTAATCGCTCACGGCGAGCGGCCCCGCTCCGTCCGCGTCCTTGAGCGACGCGGGCTGGAGCACGTTGAGGCCCTCGATAATGAGCACGTCAGGCTGATTCACCGTGATCGAAGCACCCGGGACGATGTCGTAAGTGTGATGGGAATACACGGGCGCGGTCACGGTGGGCTCACCGGATTTCACCGCGGCAACGAAGTCGCGCAGCGCGCGCCGATCGTAGGACTCCGGGAAACCCTTCTTGAGGAGCAGGCCGCGGTCCTGGAGGACGGCGTTGGGGAAGAGGAACCCGTCGGTCGTGACGAGTTCGACCCGCGGACTCGACGGCCAGCGCGCCATCAGCTCGCGCAGGAGCCGCGCCGTCGTCGACTTCCCGACCGCGACGGATCCGGCGACGGCGATGACGAACGGGGTGCGCGACGCGCGACCGCCAAGGAACTCGTCCGTCACGCCGTGGAGGCTCCCGATGGCAGCCGAGTACAGGTCCAGCAGGCGCGATAGGGGTCGGTAGACGTGGTCGACCTCCACGAGGTCGACGGGATCCCCGAGCCCGCGTACGCGTGCGATGTCCTGTTCGGTCAGGGGGAGGGGCGTCTTGCCGGCGAGCGCGAACCACTCGTCGCGGGTGAAGGTGGTGAAGGTGCCGCCGACGCTCGCGGAGGCTACCTCGTCCATCCCCCCATTCTGGCCCATTCGTCGACGCCGGGGGCGCGCGCGGCCGCTCGAGGCGGAGGAGAACTAGACTCGTCGTCATGTGCGGCATCGTGGGATACGTCGGTCCGGTAGATGCGAGTCTTCGTCCCCAAGAGGTGGTGATGGCGGGACTCGCCCGGCTCGAATACCGCGGATACGACTCCGCGGGCATCGCCGTCGTGACCGACGATCGCGAGGGATTGTCGATGGCGAAGAAGGCCGGCAAGCTCGCCGTGCTCGCCGAAGAACTCCAAACGCACCCGCTTCCCCCGGGGACGGTCGCCATCGGGCACACGCGGTGGGCGACCCACGGCGCGCCGACGGACGTGAACGCGCATCCTCACCTCGCCGCAGGCGGCCGCGTCGCCGTTATTCATAACGGCATCATCGAGAACCATGCCGTCCTGCGCGCCGAGTTGGTGGCGGCGGGCGTCGAGTTCGCCTCCGACACCGACACCGAGGTCGCCGGCCACCTGCTTGCCCGGGAGGTCGACTCGGGTAAGGACCTCGCCCAAGCCATGCGCGACGTCGCGCGGCGCCTCGAGGGCGCGTTCACGCTCCTCGCCATCGACGCACGCGCGCCCCACGTCGTCGTCGGCGCCCGGCGCAATTCTCCGCTGGTCGTCGGGCTCGGCAACGGCGAGAACTACCTCGGCTCGGACGTCGTCGCCTTCATCGAGCACACGAAGACCGCTCTCGCGTTAGGGCAGGACGAGGTCGTGACGATCACGCCGGACAGCGTCGTCGTGACGACGACGTCGGGCGAGCCGGTCACGCGCGAGCCTTACACGATCGACTGGGACACCACCGCCGCCGAGAAGGGCGGATTTTCCACCTTCATGGAGAAGGAGATCCACGATCAGCCGTCGGCCGTCGCGGACACCCTGCGAGGCCGGTTTGACGAGAACGGCCGGCTGACGCTCGACGGCGGCATCATCGCCGAGAGCGTGCTCAACGCGATCGACAAGATCATCGTCATCGCGTGCGGGACCTCCAGCTACGCGGGGCTCGTCGCCAAGTACGCCATCGAGCACTGGTGCCGCATTCCCGTCGAGGTCGAGTACTCCCACGAGTTCCGCTACCGCGATCCCGTCGTCTCCGTGAAGACGCTCGTCGTCGCGATCTCCCAATCGGGGGAGACCATGGACACGATCATGGCGATGCGGCACGCGCAACAGCAGGGGGCGAGCGTCGTCGCGATCGTCAACGTCCAGGGGAGCACGATCGCGCGAGAAGCCGACGCCGTCCTCTATACGCGCGCGGGACCGGAGATCGCGGTCGCATCGACCAAGGCCCTTCTCGCGCAGATCGTCGCGGTGTACCTGCTCGGGATCTACCTGTCCGATCTGCGCGGCAACAAGTTCCCCGACGAGGTCCGTACGATCTTCGACGAGCTCGGGGACATGCCATCGAAGATTCAGCGCGTGCTCGACACGGCCGAACCGATTCGCGAGCTCGCGCGGTCGATGGCGAGCGAGAAGACCATCCTGTTCCTCGGCCGTCACGTCGGCTATCCCGTCGCCCTCGAGGGAGCCCTCAAACTCAAGGAACTCGCCTACATCCATGCCGAGGGTTTCGCGGCCGGCGAGCTCAAACACGGCCCCATCGCGCTCGTCGAGAAAGACCTGCCGATCTTCATCGTGTTGCCGTCGCCGCGTGGCAGGGAGTCGTTGCACGCCAAGGTCCTGTCGAACGTCCAGGAAGTGCGGGCGCGCGGCGCGCGCACTATCGTCCTCGCCGAGGAGGGCGACGAGGTGGCCGCCGACCACGCGAGCGAGGTGTTCTACCTACCCGAGGCCCCTGTGCTCATGACGCCCCTGCTCGCCCTCGTCCCTCTGCAGATCTTCGCCTGCGAGCTCGCGGGCGCGAAGGGCAACGACGTCGACCAGCCGCGCAATCTCGCCAAGTCCGTGACGGTGGAGTGACGTGATCGTCGGGTTGGGCATCGACGTCGTCGCGATCGACCGATTCGAGGAGACCCTCGAACGGTCGCCGTCCTTGCGCGAACGCGTCTTCACGGAGGGCGAGCGATCGCTCGGAAACGCGAGCCTCGCGGCACGGTGGGCGGCCAAGGAGGCGCTGGCGAAGGCGCTCGGCGCGCCCGTGGGGCTGTCGTGGCACGACGCCGAGGTGGTGCGCGCCGAGTCGGGCGACCCGTCCTTCGTGGTCGCGGGAACGGTGGCGGCTAGGGCGGCGGAGCTCGGGGTCGCGCGTTTCCATCTGTCGATGTCGCACGACGGCGGGATGGCTTCGGCCGTCGTGATCGCGGAGTCCGACGAATGAGCGGCGTCGTCGTCACCGTCGACTACGACGCGATCTCCGCCAACGTCGCGGCTCTGAAGGCGCGCGCGACGCCCGCCGACGTCATCGCGGTGGTCAAGGCCAACGCCTACGGTCACGGGCTCGTGGAGTCGGCCCGCGCCGCGCGCGCGGGCGGCGCCGGGTGGCTCGGCGTCGCGCAGGTCGACGAGGCGCTCGCCCTACGTGCCGCGGGCGACACCGGCCGGATCCTTGCCTGGCTCTACGGGCCGGCGACGCCGCTCCAGCCGCTCGTCGCGGCGGACGTTGACGTGGCCGTGTCGTCGCTCGACGATCTCGATGCGCTCCTATCCGCCGGGGATTCCGCCGGATCGAGCCCGCGCGTTCACGTGTGCGTCGACACGGGGCTCGGGCGCGAGGGCGTGACGCCGGACGAGCTGCCCGCGCTGCTCGACGCCGTGGCGACGGCGGTCGCGGCCGAGCGCGCGGTTCCCGCCGGGTTGTGGTCGCACCTCGCCTGGGCGGACGCCCCGGGGCACCCGACAATCGACGAACAGGCGACCGCCTTCGAGTCCGCACTCGCCCAGGCGACGGAGCGGGGACTCGCGTTCGAGGTGCGTCACCTCGCGAACTCTGCTGCGGCGCTCACCCGGCCGGACCTCCGGTACGACCTCGTGCGCCCGGGAATCGCGGTTTACGGGCTTCCGCCGGTTCCCGACGAAGCGGGCGCCGCGTTCGGTCTCACTCCCGCAATGTCGGTCACGTCGGTCGTCGCCCTCGTGAAGCGGGTTCCGACGGGGCACGGCGTGAGCTACGGGCACGACTACGTCACCGACCGCGACACCTACCTGGGACTCGTGGCGGCGGGATACGCCGACGGGGTGTTCCGCTCGGCGGGCGGGCGGGCCGAGGTCGCGATCCGCGGCGAGCGGTACCGCATCGCCGGGCGCGTGTGCATGGACCAGTTCGTCGTCGACCTCGGGCCCGAGACGTCGGTCGAGGCGGGCGATACCGTCACGCTCATCGGTCCGAACGGGCCGACGGCGCGTGAGTGGGCCAACGCCGCCGGAACGATCGATTACGAAATCGTGTGCCGGTTCGGTGGGAACCGGGAAGTGACCGGCCGGTCGTGAGGCTCGAACTCGCCGACGCGCAGGCCATGCGCGCGCTCGGACGCTCGCTCGCATCCGTCCTCGCCGCGGGCGACCTCGTCATCCTCGTCGGCGACCTCGGCGCGGGGAAGACCACGCTCGTCCAGGGCATCGGCGCGGGACTCGACGTCGGCGGGGCCGTCGCGAGCCCGACCTTCATCATCGCTCGAACGCACCGCCCCGCGCCGGGCCGTCCCGCGCTCATCCACGTGGACGCCTACCGTCTCGGATCGATCCCCGAACTCGACGACCTCGACCTCGACGAGAGCATCGACGACGCCGTCACGGTCGTCGAGTGGGGCGAGGGGCTCGCGGAGACCCTCGCGGACAGCCACCTGCGCGTGGTGATCGAGCGCGAGCGCGGCGGGGCCGAGGGCGATCCCGAGGCGGGCCTCCGGTGGGTGACCATCGAGGGGCACGGACCACGGTGGTCGGGCGTCGACCTCGACGGCCTTCTCTCGGCGCGCTCGTAGGCTGGTTCCATGCCGACCCTCGCCCTCGACACCTCCTCGGCCCTGAGCGTCGCCGTCGTCGACGGCGACGACGTCCTCGCATCCCAGACGCGATACGCGCCGCGGGGGCACGCGGAGCTCCTCGCGCCGATGATCCGCGCGGTCCTCGCCGACGCCGACGTCGCCGCTCCGGACCTGATCGTCGTCGGGACCGGTCCGGCGCCGTTCACCGGCCTGCGCGTCGGACTCGTCACGGCCCGGACGCTCGGTCTCGCGTGGGGCGTGCCCGTCGTCGGCGTGTGCTCGCTGGACGCCCTCGGAGCGGCCCATGGCGGTTCCGTGACGGTCGTCGCCGACGCGCGGCGCAAAGAGGTGTATTGGGCACGGTATGAGGACGGGGTGCGCGTCGCCGGTCCGGCGGTTGCGGTCCCCGGGGATGTCCACGTCTCCGGAGGCGTCGTCGGCCGAGGGGCGACGCTGTATCCCGAGGTTTTCGGCGATACGCCGCCGGAATCCTCCTGGGACCCCGACCCGTCGTGGCTCACTCGTGTCGCCGCCGCCCAACCCCACGTCGCGGTCGACCCGCCCGAACCGCTGTACCTGCGTCGTCCCGATGTGCACGGGGTGTCGTCGTGACGGGCGGCGCGACGGTTCGCGACCTCACCGAGGACGACCTCGGCTGGATCGCGGAGCGGGAGAAGGAGATCTTCGGCGCGTCCGCGTGGTCGGCGCGCGTCATCGAGGCCGACTACGCGTACGGCTCGACCCGGTATCGCGGAATCGAGGTCGACGGGGAACTCGCGGGCTACGCGATCTACGGTTTCGAGGGCGACGCGTTCCACCTGATGAACCTCGCCGTCGTACCGTCCGCGAGGGGACGAGGGCTCGGGAAGGCCCTCATGGACGACTTCCTCGCCGAGGCGCATCGTCTCGGCGTCGACGAAGCCTGCCTCGAGGTCGCGGTGACGAACGAAGCCGCCCTCGGCCTGTACCGGGCTTACGGTTTCGACGACGTCCGGCGACGTCCCCGCTACTACCAGCCCGAAGATGTCGATGGCGTCGTGATGCGCCTTCGCCTCCTCCCCGACGACTCCCGTTCGGGAACCTAGGGTGGTGCCGTGGATCCGCTAGTCCTCGGAATAGAGAGCACCTGCGACGAGACGGGCGTCGCGCTCGTGCGCGGCGATACCCTGCTCGGCGAAGCCGTCGCGAGTTCGATGGACGCCCACGCCCGCTTCGGCGGAATCGTCCCCGAAGTCGCGTCGCGCGCGCACCTCGAGGAGATGATCCCGACGATTGAAGCCGCGCTCGCCGACGCGGGCGCGGCCCTCGCGGACGTCGACGCCGTAGCCGTCGCGTCGGGCCCGGGTCTCGTCGGGTCGCTCACCGTGGGCGTCGCCGCGGCCAAAGCGTTGGCGCTTGCACTCGACCGGCCGCTGTACGGCGTGAACCACGTCGTCGCGCACGCGGCGGTCGATTCTCTCGTCCACGGAGCGTTCCCCGACCGCTTCCTCGCGCTCGTCGTCTCGGGCGGTCACTCGTCACTCCTGCTCGTTCGCGACATCGCGACCGACGTGAGAGAGCTCGGTCAGACCCTCGACGACGCCGCGGGCGAGGCGTTCGACAAGGTGGGGCGTCTGCTCGGGCTTCCCTACCCCGGGGGGCCGCACGTCGACCGTCTCGCTCGGGACGGCAACCCGGAGGCGATCGCGTTCCCGCGCGGCCTGACGGCGCCGAAGGATCGCGAGCGGCACGCGTACGACTTCTCCTTCAGCGGCCTCAAGACCGCCGTCGCGCGATGGATCGAGGCGTGCGAGGACGACGGGCGGGAGATCCCCGCCGCGGACGTCGCGGCGAGCTTCGCCGCCGCGGTCGCCGACGTGCTCGTGGCGAAGACGCTGCGTGCCTGCGAGGTGCACGGCGTCGACACGGTGGTGATCGGAGGCGGCTTCTCGGCGAACTCGCAGCTCCGTGAGCTCGCGGCGGAGCGCGTGGCCCGGGCGGGCGTGACCCTGCGCATCCCGCCCATTCGCTACTGCACCGACAACGGAGCGATGATCGCCGCGCTCGGCAGCGCCGCAGTGAGGCGGGGTGTCCCGCCGTCAAGCCTCGACATCGGCGTCGACTCGGCTATGTCGCTCGAGGTCCCCGTGACATGAGGCGCTCGCTCGCCGCGCTGGCGCTCGTCGGGCTCGTCCTCCTCGGCGGCGACGTCGCGGCGTGGCAGGCGCCGTTGCGCCTCGCGCCGGTGGTCGAGCCGCGCGTCGTCTCCGTGCCGCTTCCCGACGACATCCCGCTCCCCTGGGGGCCGAGCCAGGGCGACTACGCCCGCGGGCTCCAGACGGCCCATGCGATGACGCTGGACGAGGCGGCGGGTCAGGTGATCGTCGCGCGATTCCTGGGGCGCGACCCCGCCGCCGTCGAGGATCTCGTTCGCCGGTACCACCTCGGCGGGGTCATGTTCGGGGGTGGCAACGTCGGCCCGGAGTGGCTCAATCGCCAACTCACGGCAGCGGCGCAGGCCGGAGGAGACGGTCGCGACTGGCCGGTCATCACCGCGACGGATCAGGAGGGAGGGCCGGTGGCTCGCCTCAAGGCGACGGTGCCCGAGATGCCGGCCTTCCTCGCTGCGGGAGCGGTACGCGACAAGGCCCTCGTCGAGCAGGCCTTCCTCGGCACCGGCGCGGACATGCTCGCGATGGGGTTCAACGTCGACTTCGCGCCCGTCGCGGACCTGACGACGGGGTTATCGGACCCCATCATCCGCACCCGCTCGCCCGGCGACGACTCAGCCGACGCCTCCGCCACGGTCCTCGCGGCCGCGGCGGGGCTGCTCGCGTCGGGCGTCGTCCCGGCCGTCAAGCACTTCCCGGGCCACGGCGGCGTCACCGTCGACTCCCACGTCGGTCTTCCCGTCCAGTCCGCGTCCCTCGAGGAGCTCGAGGTCTACGACCTCGTGCCATTCCGCGCGGCCGTCGACGCCGGCGTGCCGATGGTGATGATGTCCCACGTCGCCGTCGAGGCGTGGGGGACCGCACCGTCGTCGCTCAACCCCGAGGCCTACGCGTACCTTCGCGACACGCTCGACTTCCGCGGGGTGGCGATCACCGACTCGCTGTCGATGGCGGCCGTGGTCTCGCGCGGCCCAGACGGCCCCGCGGTCGCCGCGCTCAACGCGGGCGTCGACCTCGTGCTCATGCCCGCCGATACGGCGCTGGCGCACGCCCAGATCGTCGCGGCGGTCGAGAGCGGCCGCCTCACGCGCGCGCGGCTCGACGAGGCGGCCGCGAAAAGCATCACCCTCATGCGGTGGATGGAGGATCGACCGCGGGAGGAGGCGCCGCCCGACTACGTGGGGGCGCTGGACGCGCAGGCGATCGTCGTGACGTCGCCCCTGTGCGGCGGCCCGCTCGTCGGCTCGCGCGTCGCGATCTCCGGCGGATGGGCGGACGAGAGGGCCGAGCTCGCGGCGGCGCTCGCGCGGCGCGGCATCACGGCGGGCTCGACGGGGACGCGCATCCGGTTGCTCGGTGCTCCCGACGGGTCGGGGACGGCGGACGTCGTTGTCGCCATGGACGGTCCGTGGGGGCTTCCGTCGTCCCACGCGACGACGTACGTCGGGCTGTTCGGGCGGAGCCCGGAGAGCTTCTCCGCTCTCGCCGACGTACTCGCGGGCGTCACCGATCCCGTCGGGCGCTGGCCGGTCCACGTCGGGAGCCTGAACGGGACGGAGTGCGGAGCTCCGACCTAGCGTGTGGCGTCGGCGACCTCGTCGAGCGGCTTCACGACGATGGCCCGCTGATGCCCGGCGACACGGGTGAGGATGACGGTCGCCTCCGCATCGCCGCGGAGCGAGAGCTGACGCCGCAGCTCCTCCGGCGTGACGGCGGTTCCGCGCTTCTTGATCGTCACGCGGCCGACTCCGCGTTCACGGAGGTAGGCCTTCAGCCTCTTCACGCCGAAAGGAAGGTCGTCGACGACGCGGTAGCCGGACGCGAAGGGCGTGGGGATCGCGCTTGGCGCGGTGACGTAGGCGATCGTCGGGTCCACGAGCGCCCCGCCGAGCCGGTCCGCGACCTCGGCTACGAGGCCCGCGCGGATGACGGCCCCGTCGGGCTCGTAGAGGTACGGGCCGAGCGGACCCACGCTGGCGACCGCTCCGTCGTCGGCGATCCCGTGCGCACGGCCCTGCGACACGACGAGCGCCGCGCGGCCCTCGCGCCGCGCGAGCGGACCGCACCAGATGCCCGCCTCCACGACGTCGCCGTCGACGCTGACCCACTCGGTCTCGCTGTCCGCTGGCGGGGCGGAGTGGGGGATGCCCGGGCCGACCTTGACCCCGAGCGCCGGGTACGCGTCTCGGAGGGCGAGGACGGCGTCGAGAGGCGGGAGGTAGTCCTCCGGCCGGTGACGGCGGGCGGACGCGCGGCGTCGCCCGGGGTCGGCGAACACGCCGTCCACGTCGACGTCGCGAACCGTGGGGATCGAGTCGGCGTGCACGACGACGGCACGTTCCCAATGGCGGAGGTTGTGGTCGGCGATCAGCGCGGTGGCGTGATCGATCTCGAAGGCCATAACGGCGAGTCCGATCGCCGCCATGGCCATGGCGTCGGCGCCGATGCCCGCGGTGAGGTCCGCGACGCGATCGATGCCCGCCGAACGGAATCGCTCGGCATGCAAGGCGGCGACCTCGAGGCGCGTCGCCTGCTCCAGCCCTTCGGTAGTGAACGCCATGCCGTCGGCGAAGTCGCCGAATTTGACGTGGGCCCTTGCGCGCAGCCGCGACTGCGTGAGCACGGCGGCCGCGAGCTCGGCCGAGGCTCCGGCTGAACGCAACGCCGCCCCCTGGGCGAGGGCGTCGCGCGCGCGATACGGCGGCAACGATCCGAGCAGGGCGAGAGCATCCGGGCTCGTCGCGACGCGCGCCTCCTCGATGTCCACGGGCCGATCATTCCACGACGCGGGCGACGCGCCCATCGCGTTAGCACTCGGTGCGTGAGAGTGCTAAGTTTGTACTGCTCCGCCGAGGAGCACGCGGCCGTCGGTGGCGGGCCCATACCCCGCGACGGAGGCAACGCCCCGATACGCCGCTCATCGTTCGGTATGTGAAGAGGAAGGTGAGGTCCGCAGTGTCGGTCTCAATCAAGCCCCTGGAGGACAAGGTCGTCGTCAAGCCGGCCGCCGCCGAGCAGACGACGGCCTCCGGCCTCGTTATCCCGGATACCGCCAAGGAGAAGCCCCAGGAGGGCGAGATCGTCGCCGTCGGCCCCGGTCGGGTCGACGACAACGGCAATCGCGTCCCCGTCGACGTCGCCGTGGGTGACAAGGTCATCTACAGCAAGTACGGCGGCACCGAGATCAAGTACGGCGGCGAGGAGTACCTGATCGTCTCCTCGCGCGACCTACTCGCTGTGCTCGGCTAGCGCACAGCACCCGAAACACGGAGAAGGGCCCCGGGAGTATCCCGGGGCCCT